>Ga0209284_10001380_pt1 | contig 37559 bp, 74 predicted proteins | sample FRY03_FD_187211 | JGI IMG/M metagenome (GOLD analysis project Ga0209284, IMG submission 187211) | Freshwater microbial communities from Lake Fryxell liftoff mats and glacier meltwater in Antarctica - FRY-03 (SPAdes) (version 2) | ecosystem: Environmental > Aquatic > Freshwater > Ice > Glacier... | reverse complement strand
CGGCGGGACGATACGGCGTGGCCGCTGAAGACGTGGATGCGTACGAATCCGGCGAGTTCACGGGTGATATATCTGACATTGAGAGCGTGGACCTCACCGGGGCCACGCTTGTCCAAGATGACGGAGATGATGGTTATCTGTACGTCAGGCCTAAGAATTCAGATGGCTTCGCTTCACGCGGGGATGATTCGCGTCACCCGGTCACTGGGAACATGTCTGTTGATGAAATGGCCTTACACATGGTCCCAGAGGGTCGTGGCGCACGGGAGCCGGCGCGCGGGGCACTTCAAGAACAGCTTTTAGAGCATTACCTCCAAAGCCGGAAAGCCGTTGATGACGCGGTGCGCGCCACGAGCGACGCCAGATTTAAGGAAATACTAGACGACTGGCTTCTCGGTAAAAATGTCAATGACCCCAGAGTCAAGGCCCGCATAAAACAGCTAGAAGGAGACCATCGTAAGACTCAATCCGACCTTGATGCTGACAGAGAGGCCTGGGGCCGCAAAGAAGTTGAAATTTATTTAAAGACAGTATTTGATTTAGGGGACCTTGACGACCTAAGCACATACATAAATGTTAATGAACAGGACAACGAACGGTTACGCAAAACACTGCGGGATTCACTCGTTGCCAACCCACAATTATTGGAACTCTACAAACAACACGGAGCGCCCATTGTCGTAATGATGACGAAAGGTGGACCTCACATAGATTCTGGAGAACGCAGATGGGGCACGACAGGGGGGTGGTATTATCCCGACACAAGAATGAATGTAATTGTAATATCGGGAGAAATCGTTGATGGGACGAATAGGCAACACGGGCCCTATGACCCCCCCGAATCAGCACATTCTCCATTGGGATTAACGAAATGGCAGACCAGTGTAGATTTCGGCATTGTTTACGCCCACGAGTCTGGCCACTTTCTCCATCATAAATTGCTTGACGACCTAAAACACAAAAAAAACAACGGAGAAATACTGACCCCACTAGAAGAAGAACGCGATTTGCTGCTTCGGGCGTATCTGGGGCACGATTGGTACAAATACTTTGGAAAACTGGACCGCCCTGATTGGGAAGCCGCCTACGATTCCCGCGAAACCGAAGGATTCCCCAGTGACTACCCGTACGTTGATAGCCTTTATGCTTTCTCCACGCCGCTTGAGATGCTCGCCGAAGCATTTGCGGCCGCCACATCTAGTGATGCGGACATGCGAAATACAGTGAGCCCGGAAATGATGCGTCACTTAAACGTAATGTTTGGGATAGGAGAAACCCTCAGCGCGGAAGATGAAGTTACCCTGCTGGCACAACAAGAGGAAGCAACCACAATGCGCAACTTCGTGAGGCGACTTCGCAGAAAGGGTTCGGCCGCGCATATCATTGACTACGAAAATGAGGATGAGAACTCCGAGAGTGGTTTTGGCGCCGCTTTTGATGCTCGGCTTGATGAACTAGAAAAAAGATTTGGGCCAGATGCCAGGGCCGGAGTGGAGATGTGGTACGGAAAAGGCGGTTTCGCAAATGACGGGCGCACAGAATCAATGCGTGATGACGTAACAGCCGGCAAATCATCAAGGGAAGTTGATGCCCTCGTAAACCTTATTGCCGTCAGTCCCGATGCAGAGAAGCCACTTTACCGGGGGATGATGCTAAGCAAAGAAGAGCTAGCCGCAATACTTAGCGAAGGCACAATTAATTTCCCAATTGGGGCCTTTAGTGGTAGGCGTAGCACCGCATCAGAATACACCGGGTTAAATCTTGATGGCGGGGCCAACGGGGTTATCTTCGTTCTGGAATCTGGGCGCGCATTCCCAATGCACCTATTCTCCCCAGTAGACGAAGATGAGTATCTGGTGGGTGGAAGATACACCATAACCAACGTGGAACAAGCACCAATTGGTCGGTATGACCAGACTGTTACCCAGATTACATTGTCTCCAACGGGCCGTCTACCAGACACGGATAGCAAAAAGGGTACAAAGTCGCTAGAAGAGCGCGGCTGTTGTGGCCCTACGGGTGGTTCATCCCCAATATGGGCCGAAAACAAAGTACGCAACTTCTACGCCACAGCCCCCACGCAGCACACTAAAAATATGGTCAGCACGGGGACTGGGTACAAGCGTGAATCACGCAAATCTAGGGGTATTACACACACCGTAGAGCGCGTTTACTCTTCCGGGGCACTATAAACAATGTCTGCTGGAAAAGACGATGTTGATGGTCTAATATTGTGGAGAGAGTATGAAGTGTATTGTCGTACCCATCTGGGGGTTCCCAGCGAGTATGATGATTGGATAACAGATAACCATCTAGAAAAGCGTTCTCAGCCACGGAAAAGAAATAACAACTATGACTCCCAAGAATTTTAAAGACCCGGCCCAAGTGTTCCGCATGGCCCAGGCGTACGCCAAACAATTTGCGGCCAGCGTTGCTGGTGCGAAAACCCAAACTACGGGAAGTCCCGTAGACGAAGATAAGGACAAACCAAAATGATGGTAAACAGCAACGACCCTAACATCCAGGATGCAGCAGCCGGATGGTACGAAGACGAATCAGCAAAAGAACTCAAGGCCCTTGAGCAGATTCAGGCGCTGATGGGCAAGGCGCTGAAAGGCGACGTCATGGGTGACGAAGAAGACGAAGAGGAAGAGCTGCCAGTAGCCGCAGAAGAGGGTGCAGAAGTCGCAGAAGAAGAGGAAGAAGAGGAAGAGGAGGAAGAGGGCACTGGCGTTAAAGTCAAGGTTGTCGATGACGATGAAATTGAAGAGGACGAAGATGCCATCGAGCCAACAGAAGAAGAACTTGAAGCATCAACACGTAACAAGCAGCGCAAATCGGGCAAGCAACGCGGGACTAAGCAAAAGAGCGACAGCCAACGCGACATTCGCAAGAAGGACCAAAGTAACTACGGGCGAAACGGCCGCAACGCACTTCGCGGTGGCCGTAGCGGAGACATGAGCGGCGGGAAGAAGCCAAGTGAAGCAATGACACGCGATGAGTTAATGGCGAAGTTATTTGGCGGTCAGACCGGTGGCGATAAGAAAAAAGGTAGTGTCAGACGACCAATGCCCGGCGCGAGTTCAGACGTAGCCCGACCAAAGCCAGGCATGGGTAACGGCAAAAAGCGCCCCTACTAACCCCTTAGTCGCTTACTACACTTCAAGCAAAACTCGGCCCACGGGTACCATCTGCGTTGATTTATCGGGTGGCCACACACAAGTAACTCTTGCGCGCGGGCGGAACACAGCTCTCGGATGTACGCCGACATCGTCAGATTAAGTAACGCCGCTGCCTTCTTCCACATTTCTTTTTCCTCAGCTGTCACGCGTACCAAAACCTGAACATCAGCGGGACTATCGCCCTCTTCCGTCGGCGCAACTGGTTTGATATTCATATCCTTGGCCTCCATGCTACTAGCCATTTCATCCATCGCTTCCGGTATTGATTTCTCCCATAGTGGTTTCACTTACTACCTCCGCGTCAACTATTACGTCATCTGAATCAGATAATAGTTCCCGGAACATGCCCGGTGGCAGCACTCCCGATGCGGTCATCAGCTCTATCAAGCGCCTAGCATCAGCTTCTGGACTAAACGAGTCAGATGGTTTCGCCACGCCTTCTTGACCGGCTAATGTGGCCTTGATTACGTTCCCCTTACGCTCTGTCACTTCCATTTGGACATTGACATTCACATTGTCCATACCAAGTAACTTCGTGCGCCTGTCCATAATGGCCAATACCTGCTGAATAGCCTTTAGGTCTGGTTCAACGGCCATTTCCGTGCCGTCGTCTTTTGTTTGCTTCCGGTTCTGCGTCATTGGCCATATTGCCGACTGTAGGCCATCAAGCCGCTCAAGCTCTAATCGGAGGACACTTGAGTAGTCGAGTACCATTTCCTGGTTCATCTTTGACAGCTGTCGCTGCACCGCTTTATTAACAGCAATTGTTGTCATCTCAAACCGGCGGGCTATCTCTCGGACGCTGACACCGGCTTTTTTCATAGCGAAGATGCGATAGTCCCGTTCCGATAAGAACTCTCTGTTAATTGGCTTATTACTCATGTCTCTAAATATTCTAACACTGTAAAGACGAAGCGTTCCCCGTTCGCGGCTCGGCGTATGAGCGTTGGCCACTTACGGATGTCGCGGGCGCCTCTAAAATGTTTAACTTCGTACGTAAATGGGGCCCCCACCGCTGCCGGGGTGAGAGAAATGCCGAACTCGGGCCAACGGGACCAAATAGAACTACCAAATGGCCTCATTTCACGCGTGGAACTACTTGTACCAAGCGGGGCGTGATGCTCGAACCACATTGCCGTCTTATACACAACGCGTAGGTAATCAAGATAACGGACTATTTCTATAGCTACGGCATCAGATGTACGGCCACCGGGGTCAACGTACGCCTTATAAAGTGGTCCCAGACAAATCAACTCCGGTTGTGTCTTTTCTATCTGTTCCTCAAGCAGCAGCCGGTCAGCGGCCTTCAGCAAGTCAAGCCCAGCTGGTTTTGTCCACAACTTAGCTAGATTTTCGCCAGAGTATTTCATTTTCGCCGCGTCTTTGACTATCGACTTGGACATACGCCGGATAATCATCTCCGGGTTCTCCAGGTCTACTGTGAGCGTGCGCACGGGACGAATGGGCTGAAATGTGAACGGGTGAACTCCAGCACCAGCACAAATAGCTATCTGGCGCATAAGCATCGTCTTACCTACGCCCTCGGCCGCCACAATAATAACTCGCTCGCCGCGCTCTAATAGGCCAGGGATAATCCAGTCGTATTCGTCTCTCTCTGATTCGTGGACAAAATCCCACCACGAAACAAGACGGCCAGCGTCAAGCGGTTCGCTCATCGCCGTCGCACTTGAAATAATCTGCATTTTCACGAGCTTCTGCTGCTCGGTCAGGTCCTCTCTCGACATCACGTCTGTTATTTTGCCCAGCGCACGGGTGAAGAAATCAGTCTCCAACGGGACTATGGCAACCGGGGCAATCGGCGTAACCAGCGCCGGTTCAGAAACGTCAACCGGGAAGGGAATCAACGCTTCCATCGTCAGGCCGGCCGCTAAATGGTCAGAAATGTCCTTTTTTTCCGGGCTTATCCAGACAGCTACGTCGCACCCAGCGGCCTGGAGCGCGTGGAATACATTAATTGAGTGCGTCTTCCCTGCGTCATCATTATCAACTATTACGTCAACAATGGCCCCGGCTAATGTTTCTGTGTGAATATCAAGCCATTGACCAGCTCCCCCAGACATTGTTGTAGCTACAAATCCACGCGAAATCAGCTCATCAGCGTCCTTTTCTCCCTCAACAACATATATTGACTTTCCAGCCGTCACCGCCGCAGCTACGGCCGGTAAATTGTACAAAACTTTAGGCGTATCACCGAGCGAATACACCCAGCCACCGCTTCCATCGGGCCGGCGCTGACGAAATGTCTTTCGGCCGTCTTCATCAACGTATCGAATCTTTTGGAACAACAATCTCCCGGCTGCGTCCTCGTAATCATATGTAGCCACTTCTGTCAGTCGTGACTCAGTTAAATTGGGGTGTTTGCTTCCCTCGTTCTGTGCAATCGCTGCATACTTCCTCATTGATGGTGGCGGGGTCTGGCCCTCATCCGGGAACAAGTCTTTCATCTCAACCTTAATCACTTCGCATATTTGTTCTGCCGTGCAGGCCCCACCGCCCCGAAAACAATGGAAAACAATCTTGTCGTCCCGTATCCCCACCGCTAACGACGGGCTGTTATCGTCCGCTCGACACGGGCAACGTGCGCTCCACTGGTTGCCGCCCCCCCGAACACCATCTAGCCGGGCTAAAACATCATCAATATGTATCATCCCTAGAGTTCTTTACGCGCCTTAGCGGCCCTGCGCCAACGGGCGCGTGCATCTGGCATAAGCCCGCGAGTTTGATTCTTAAGCAATATGTTGTTATTTATTCGGTACGCATTACGTTCATCATCGGTCATCCCGCCCCACACTCCGTATGGTTCGTACTCGGCCGAATAATCTAAACACTCCTTGGCGACAGTACAGACGCTGCATATTCCCTTAGCCGTGCGTATTGCCGTGCGGTGCGCAATTGATGTGCGATGACTCCCCGGATAAAACATCTCAATTGGTTCTCCGCGACAGGCCCCCTTATCCATAAATTTTGTATCAACATCGAATACCGGCCTGGCGTTAAACTCGTGCAATTCGCCCACGTTCGTCCTCTCGTCGCTACTGTCCCGTCATCCTATCTACATCATCGCGAGACAGAAACACCGTCGCGACACGCAGGCCTAAGAGTTCACTCATTGTTACATCAACGGCCTCGGATGTCAACCCTAAACGCTTAGAAATCTCAGCTTTTATTTTCGCCTGAGTTTCAAGTTGCTCGACAACTTCTTCATCGATATTTTCAGACACGCGCCCGCCGGTACCAAGTGCCAAAAGTTGAGTTTGCTGTTTCTCAACGCGCAAACACCACGCACACGCAAGTTTCGGTACAGTCGCAGCACGGGGTCGTGACTCGGTATGGCCACATTCTAATAAGTGGCGATATTTTACGTTCCCCCAGGAACCTGCGCGCTCAATAGACTCAATTCGGCGGCGCGGTGCTTGCCGATGCTCTGTTGTCATTTAATGATTGTAGTCCCAGCCGGCGTAGCGTCACGACGACTGAGACAACAACCTCGTTTGAGCCTCTCAGGACTCAATTAACTACTTAGAACGCTTCTGCATCCTCTGGGATGTTTGCACCTTGCTGTTGGCGTTGCGGATGATTGGGCGTTTTGGCTGCCGAACGCGCCGCCCCATCTGGGTTCGCCTTCTTACGCTCTAGTGACTCAATTGAACGACTCAAGATGCCAATATCCTCGGCGACAACTTCTGTCACGCTTTTTTTGTTGCCCTCTTTGTCCTCGTATGAGCGTTGCTCTAACCGGCCGCTGACTATCACGCCAATGCCTTTTTCTCCCACGCGGGCGAAGTTCTCCGCCACCCAGCGCCAAGCGATGACATTAATGAATGAAACTTTTTCTTGCTTCTCATTCTTATCGTCGTACCAGACGTAATTCACAGCTACCGAAAACGATAGCTTTGCAGTCCCGCTTGGTAGAAATACCATTTCGGGGTCAGCGGTGATGTTGCCTATAATTGTCACGGGTGACAAATTCATAATTGCTCTCCTTCTTATCTCGTGGGTTTCTTGCTAAGGTAAGAGTAACACCCACGCCGGAAGAAAGCAACTAATGACACCCATTGAGAAAGCCGAAGCCAGACACATCATTCTTGAGCATTTAGAAGAAGTCCTCGCTGACTGCACGATGGACGACGAGAGCGCATCAAAACAAAGCGATAAAGAATTAAGTGATTATCTTGGAGTGATGCAAGCTCTTGCGACAATGGTTCTTAACTCATTATCTTTTGAGATTGTTTCAGAAGTCAAGGGCATCTACAACGTCAATATCAAGCTCGTGGACATCCATACGTTTATTGATGATTTGGGCAACACGCCGATTGTTGAGTAGCGCACAAGTTACTCACGGGTAACCAAAAGTAGCATCCGGCGCCCACCTTCTGATAAGATAGATACAACGAAGTCATAGGCAGGCTCTACTAACAACCTGTTGTCCTATCCACCCACTTCAGGAGTCATCAATTGAGAACATTCACTCGCGTAGCCATTGCTTTACCTTTAACTCTCTTGGGGTTAGCACTCCCTGTGCGGGCCCTAGAGGCCCCCAAAACCCCACCCAGCGTCGAGATAGCACTTATCCCAATAACCCCCGTTAAACCGCCCCCCACGTTGGTATCCGAGCCCATTGTATTCAGACACGGGGACATCTCTTGGCTCCCCGCCCTGGCACTGGAAGCCGGATGGCCACTTGAGACTCACGCCAGACTTGGGCATATCATTCTCCGCGAATCGGGCGGGTGTCCATACAGACAAGGCGGGGACAGCGTGGACAAAAATTGCGTGGTAACCGGAGTATTCTCATGGGGTAATCGTTCCGATACTGGGTTAACTCAAATCAACGGACTCAACTACGATATGTCACGCAACAAATGGGCGCTGTTATGCACCGAATTGCGGATTTGCACACAGAAACCGCTGTTTGACCCGTTCATTAACCTGGTGGCTGCGAAAGTTCTTTACGATGCCGCTGGCTGGGACCCGTGGGATTTCTGTACTTTCGGACCCAAGTTCGCAAAGCAATGCAAACGGCAGAAATGGGAATCATGATTCGGCTCTTGCTCGCAATAGCCATCCATGCATTTACATTGTTGGCACTACGGACTAACTAAAAAGTCTCATCGCGCTCATACCCGTCCATCAGGGCTTTCTCTCTAATTCTCCAGACGCGGATAATGTCCTCAATTTCCTCAATGCATTCGCCATCGGTTGCTTCCTCGCCCGCAATGGCTGTGGCACTCATAATTAGTTCGAGAGCATAGCCGTCGCCGTATTCCGCTGTGTCGCCCTCTTGTGCCGCGCGACGGGCAATGTGCTTGGCCCACGTTGTGCGCTCAATAGTAATTACATCTGGGGTTTCGGGAGTTGTTATCATGTTCCCATCTTATCGGGATGCGCTGTTCTCCGGATGCGAGAAAGCATTCGTTCCGACTGACCCACTGCCCCCCTATTAATGGGGGCATCTATAAAGTCGTTGGAATTAAGCTCTCTCCCTAAGCGGATTTCTAGGCAACCGACACATAGCATCCCTGAGATACGGCGCGGTTTCATACCGGCTTCTGCCCAAAGATGGTCATGAACCATGTAGTACTCGCGTATCTTGTTTGTATCAACGCGACAGTCAACGCACTTAAATGCAGGCGACAAGTTAAATGGATTCCAATTTCATTGAGTCAATGGCTGCGAGCGCCGATGCGAAATCGTAATTCGGGTCGTCGCTATTTGATTCCATTATTTCGTTCGCCTTTAATGCTGTTCGGTACGTGATGCGCTCAACGTAATCAATGCAGCCCAAGATAAAGGCGTCGGTCCCTGAATAAATGATGCTATCCAGGTGTGCTGTTTGCTCTGGTGTTTCGGTAGTTGTCATGCTCTCATCCTACTAGTCTGCGTTACTCTCCGGATTAGCTTTCACGAATCCGGAGAAACACGCACCCCACTAGGATAGGGATATGACCACAACTACTAAGCAAGTCGCAATAGAAGGCCAGAGAATCAAAGCGATTCGTAATCTTACCCATGCCGAAAAAGAAGCAGAAGGCTGGAACGATTACGGCAACGAAAATGTCCTCGCCATTGTGTTGGAGAACGGTATTATTCTTTACCCTTCTGCCGACTACGAAGGCAACGGGGGCGGAGTGATGTTCGGGTTACACAAGGGCGAAAGTTTCGCACTCTGATGAAGGTTGATTACGGCAACACAGAGAACCTGCCCGACCCGGACAGACAAGACCCGTGTTGGTATGTAGACGGCGATAGTCATACTTGGGTAGCAACTGTTTACAACGGCACAAATGCTATCCATATTTACGCTGATGGCATAATGAAGGTTCTATACAACGACAACCGTTTGCGAACTTCCGGCGATTTGTTTCGCCATGACATCACTACCGACAAGCAAGTGTTCGCTCTAAACGAAAGCGGTGCTTTTGAGTGGGTAAACAATGCTTGGTTTGATTTGTACGATGCTGAAAGCAACGAACATCTTGACTGTGTACATTTCTCCGTCAATGATGCCGTTGGGCAAGCGGAAGTTCTCTTAGCCGATGCGACGTACTACTCACAAGAAGGTCTTGTCAGTATTCTTTAATCCGGAGAATCACGCACCCAACTAAGATGATGACATGACCACTACTAAAAACTACATCGCCCAACTAGCCAAGATATTCCCTACTGAGGCCAAAATGTTGGCGAGAACCATATCGTTCACCTGCCCAGAGTGCGAGCAAGTGTTCACAAATCCTGATGACTATTTCTACGGTCACGACTGTGAAGCATAATGAGTGACGAATCGTATTCCGTATTCGTGGGCGGTGGCGAAGTCAATGATGTCATGCTCACTCAAGAGAAAGCGGAAGAACTAGCCCAAGAGTGGAGAGACAAGGGTTACGATGATGTGTCCATCGCCCATTGCACCTTCCACTTACATTTTTAAGCGGTCTAGGAACGATTTAACAACTGCGCCACCGGCAACACCCTCCGTGGCCTCTGTTACAACCGCTAACTTGCGTTGTAGTAGTCCAAAGATGTCCTCATCTATCGAATTGCCCAATAATGCGTAGGTTGCGGTAACAGAACCCTCTTGTCCGATGCGATGTAAGCGCGAATAGGTCTGTTGGACGTCAGCTGGAGTCCAGGGAAGCTCTACAAACAGAATATCCTGCGCCGCCGTCAAGGTATGCCCGGTTTTAGCGGCCTGAATCGACAGAACAATGACCGGCGCCTCTTCCATTGGTAAATTCTGAAACTTTTTCTTGTTTTCCTCGACCTGTTCAACTGTCATCGAGCCCTGAATCTTCAGGCCACCGAACTTATTTGCCAATTCATCGACAATGTCCCGGTGATGCGCGGCTATAACGACCTTTTTCCCGGCATTTATGCGCTCCTCAACCCACTCGATGACCGCCGGCATCTTCGCATGGGCCGCTAAACGTCGCAATACGCTAATCCGGGCCAGCTGGGACGGGACATCAAGGCCGCTATTAGCACGCAAGAAGGCCGAAACGTCTCCCTCGGCCTTCCGGTACTCCTTTAACCCGGCTGCCGAGCCCTCAAATGTGATAACCGAGTGCAGTACCGGCGGTAAATCTGTTAAAACCTGGGCCTTTGTTCGACGGATATAACACGTCGAGCGCAATAAATCGTTTAATTCATCAAGATGTGCGTGTCCCTCCAGGTGCCACTGACCAAACCTGTCTTGGAACGCAGCGCAATACCGCCGGTAGAACCCCCAGCGGCCTCCAAACTTGTTTAATTGGCCCATTAGCTCTAGTTGAGCGGCGTATTCTTCTGGTCGAGACGTGATTGGTGTCCCGGTCAAGCACAATATCGGGACTCCAGGCGAACTCCGGGTCATTTTAAGGGCCGATTTGGTGCGCTGCGCCTTAAAGTTCTTTAAATAGTGCGACTCGTCGAACACGTATGCCTTCATTTTCGTCAATCTCTTCTCCCAGGCCGTGATATTTGAGTATCCAACGATGACCACGTCAAAATCCCCGTCTTCCGGGAAGTCTTTTCGGTTTTTCACCACTTTTATGCGCCGCGCCGGGGCCCAAATCGAGTATTCGCGCTCCCAGTTCAGAACCAGGTTGGGGGGACATACGATTACGGCCGGAAAACAGCTACTTTCTTGGGAAATGAGCTCCAACGTAGCTATTGCTTCAGGCGTTTTGCCCAGCCCCATCTCATCAGCTATAAAAACACGCCGGGCTTTGGCTGCATACGCCGCTCCAGCGCGCTGATACGGGAACAGTCCCGCAAAACCATCCAGATTTAGGGCCTCGTCAGTCGAGTGCGATGCTTCTCGCAACCGGGTCAATCGATTTTCCACGTTTTTTGCTTCTTCCTGAACGTCATCCGGGACATTTTCGGCAAATGCTTCGGCCCAACGCATTGAATGCGCCATCGACGACACCGGCGCGCGCCAGGCCTTTGATTTCGGGTCCCAGGTAACGCCGGGAATCTGTTTTACGCTGCGTACTTTTACCGGGTCATATGCGAACGAAATGTACACAAACTCATCATCCAGCGACAGTCCCGCGCCAGCGTTGCGGTGACGCGGCAACGTCAGCCGGAGAACATCGGCCTCAATGTCAAATGCGTGCTTTTGAGCAAATAGTCGGACTTTTTCTAGCGATGTCACTGGGGCCCGCCACGCTTTTGCGACCTTATCCCACCTTGCACCCGGGATGGTCTTTATTTCGGTCACCTGGTCACCATTGTACGGGAATATCATTACTAGCTCGTCATCGTGGAGCCAAAGGTTAGAGCTCATACGATAATGCTATCATCGTGGCTATGACAAATGATGACTACGACGATTATGGCTCCGGCATCAATGACGCGCTCTTACAGCAAGTCAAGACACTCCAGGCAAAGGTAGCCAGCCTAGAGAAACAGATTTCAGATATTATCTACACACAGACAACGGGCTCAAAATTATCGACCGCGTGGATGGATGACCCTAAATCTCTTGGCAGTACTGCCGGCACGTTGGCTAATAAATTGCCAACTGTTTAGTGCCAAGTTGCCGAGCCACCATTACCGGCAACCCAACGCAACCACCATATTGCGTATTTTACCGCGCCCGTCGCGTCGCCATCGCCGTCAAGTAAAGTGCCGCCCAAATCTGATAAACGTTTTTCCATCACGTCGGCTACATTGTGACAACTACTAGCACTCTTGCGTGAGCCATCACGATTATCACCATAGAAGTTAAGGTCGTTAGTTTTTGCGCCCAATGTTTCTAGCAAGTAGTTGCCGACCTTGCCGCGATACCAACACGGGATACCTGTAGAACCCGGAATAATATCATCATCATCCCATTCTGGATTGCTTTCGTCAAGTGCCGTTGTGTACGGACATCCATTTTGGTCAATGGTGGCGACGCAATCGATTTTGCCATCAACTAAGACGGCGGTCTTATTTGTTTTACACGGGTATTTAAGTGGATAGTTATCCAGGCCCATCGCGTATCTCGTTTCTAATAGTTGGACATCGGGAGAGTGAACCAGAGGGAGACCAAGCCCTTCACTCTCCCGATGAAATCATTTTAGTGGTCTGCGCCACTCTCCGGATTTGGAAAGTGGCGCAACGGGAAGTTGTTACTTTGACAACCTCGTAAATGGATACGGCTGGCTGATTATTTGCTTGTGAAGTGCCGAGCCGACTGACTCGCTACCGACAATGTTGCGAACGGTGTCAAACGTGACGCCTTCGTAGCAGTAAGTAACATTTGACGAGAATGTCACGAACAGCAAGTTATTGCGGAACGAAATCTCATTGACAGAAGTTGATTCTCCTGCGAGTGAGACGGTGAGTGTTGGTGTGGTCATTGGTCCTGCTTTCTGTGTAGTAGTTGTTGCCACAAACTCACCTTAGTCGCCTGCGTCTTTCTCCGGATTCGCTCAGCTTTCTGCGATTCCGGAGAACCACGCACCCCGATAGGATACGAATATGACTACTACAACTATCTCAACCAGGCGAGTGTTTATCGGCAGATGCGGAGTTGATTCGGGGCAAATAATGATTAGTGACCCGTGTTACGTTTCTGATTTCGCACCACAACCAGACGGCATGGATTACGATTTTGCGAAACCCGATGATGATGACAACTACCCATATTCATATGTCGGCTCGTGCGGTGCGACAATAAGCGAAGCAAAAGGTGGACAACTTGGCCGTTGTCAAGGTGTCGTTTCATCAACGGGTTGGGGCGATGGTGTCTATGATGTTTATCAAAACATTGACATTGAGAGCGGTCGCGTCGCAAGCCTGGAAATCATCTTTATGCGCGAGAGCGATAACGATGATTACGCCGATGACGACGATGACGATGATGAAGTCGCATAATCCGGAGAACCACGCACTCGTCTAAGATTTGGTTACCTACTAAAAGGAGACACAAGATGAGAATACCTTTCATTTATGAGACAGGCGACAAATTTGATTACGAGGAAAAATTCTCATTGTTTGGATTTCTTCTCGGCGGTTTAACCTACGCCGCGAGCATCGCAAATAACACTCCCGATTTTTTGGGTTCGTTTCTAATGGGCGGTATTTACGCTGGAATTGGTTTGCTTATTGGAAAGCGTGTTGATAGACGGATAGCACGCAAGGCGGTACACCTACTAAAAGGAGACCTATGAGAGTCGTAAATTTAATCCAACACACAACTTGCGGCACGGAGTTTGAGCTCGTGACCGTTCCGACGGGCGAGTCATCGGGCAGAATGTATTGGGACGGCGATGAAGATGAGGGATTTGATTATTGGCGAAAAGTTATCGCCAAAAAAGGTTGGACTATCAAAGAGGAGATTTGGTCGTGACTCCAACGTGGTGTCCCCGTTGCGATTCGCAATATATCCCGTGTAACGAATATGCCGGACAATACGGTGGCGCACTCTCACGAGCTGACAACCTTACTGAAGTTTGCTCAGAGTGTGGACTTGACGAAGCCGTATGCTCTCTTAACCGAAAAGATATTGCCGGCGTCGACCAATGGCCAGTAACCTTGTACTCAACGCCGTTGCGGGCAGCCGATATTCCGATAAACTGACATCACTTACTAAAAGGAGACAGCAATGAGTGACGCAATGTTCGGTTCTTTGGCAATAGTGGCTATTTGGGTCACGCTTATTTGGGGGTTGGGGCGATGAGCGAAGATGTTTACATCAATGGCGTTAAGTATTACAGACGCGGGCTACCCTGGTCCAGGAGCGGCGAATTGTACGAATACATCCGAGTGGGCGTTCTTGCTTACGACAAACCGCTCACGCGAGCCGAAGCGGAAAAAGATTCACTAGGAGAAACAAAATGAATTCCAAAGAAGATAGTTGTGACCAGTGCGGCGCCGACGTTCCTAATGGAGAGGGTTATTATCCAGATGCGGTTACAGATGAGCGAATCTGTCGATTGTGTTTTGATGAAGGTCGCTTAGTACACACGGCGCAATGTACCGACTAGGCGATTCCGGAGAAACACGCACTCAACTAAACTGAAATCATCTACTAGAAATGGGGAACAATGAGCGAATATTATAAAGAAATCACCACAAAAATCAAAAAGTGGTTGTCTTCATATGTTGAGAGTTGTAATAGCGAACTCCGTTGTTTTTATATGGCGCTTATAACCACTTGGATATCCCTATTTCCAATGATTTTTATACCTGGTCGTTTGGTTAATAATCCCGATTACGACCCTAGCCGGGGTGTAGTGATGGTTGAAGAGTGTTATGAAACCCGCGAAATTCCTCTGACATGCGATGAGTGGGACGCAAACGGGGAATATATATATCAACACATTATCAACCCTTGGTTGCGGCTTATTATTGTTTTTGGAATTTCTTATGCAATACCGAGACTAATCTTTGCAGGGCGAAAATCGGGGTATTGCGATAATCGCACACGGGTATCACGGACGGAATCCGGAGAATAACGCACCGTTGTAAACTGAGAGTACCTACTAGAAACGGAGACTGAAATGAGCGATACCCAAGTAATCATCACCACGAAGCGGTGCTTTCATTGTGGCGAAACCGGCGAACTGGTGCTTGGCGCACAAGAGGCCGAGTTTGGCGCAACACTTCGCGCGCAAGGTGGCTTAATCCAAGAGTGCTACCCAACTTTGCCCAAAGCTGAGCGCGAGCAAATAATGACGGGCACACACGGTGCTTGCTGGGATGAAATGTTCAGCTTTGGCGATGACGATTACGATTACAGCGACGGGCTGTACGAATAAGTAAATAAAAGTGGTGTCCGCAACGCTAAGAGTGCGGACTCAAATAGCGCAGGTAGTAAGCGTGCGCTCGCCATTAGAGAATCTCGCCGACTAAGCCCAGTAGAGCTTGGCGGCGAGATTTCTCGTTAATCCGGAGAATGACGCAGAGCGATAAACTAATCTCAACTACTAAAACGGGGGAATAATGAAAACACTAAATTACCAAACGATTACCAACTCGTGCGGGTGCGAAGACGAAACCGGCGAGGCTACCGACTGTTACGGCGATTGCTGGGAGGACACTCTCAACTTGTTTGCCGAAGATGTAGCGCCACTCTTTGACAATGCCGAGTTTTCCGGGACGTGGAGAATTGAGGGCTTCCCATTGTGGAATGGCAACGTCGATGGCTTCATTGATGCACAATTCCCGTCTAAACTCTTGGCGGCGATTACTGTTAATGGCGAGTGGATACTTCGCTACAATGTCACAAAAAACGGGCTTGACTGTATTCTCTCGCACCACGACGTGCCGACGGGCAGAGGCTTCACGGTTGTTAGCGTGCCGAGAGACGACGACTAAAACATACTCTCTTGCGCCGCCGGGTTGTGTTCCACGCAGAAATCGTGGATGTACTCGTAGTACTCATCGGTGATTTTGTAGATATTCTTTGATGCCCCCCGTACCCAACCGGTAACTTTCCGGACAGAGCTACTTGACGCCGGGTCAATCGCCAGGCCGCATATGCGGCACTTAAAAGACGGAGACAGGATGAGTCCGTTCGTGAAGGGCGCAATAATCCGTTGGGTTATATCTACTAAGAATTGTTCCGCATCCTGGCGTACCGCACGAGAGGGCCTTATCTCTTAGTAGCGTGTTCTTTACTCGTCGGCGGGCATTGCGCTTTCGTTCATACGCAAGTCGGTCCTCGTAATCCTTAAACGGCATTAACGTGGCGTCTTTTTTACGAGATGCCGGACAAGCCAATTGGCTCGTGGCTTACCTTTCTGAATCGACGCTCGCTTGCCTAAATCGCGCTCAATCTGGTCAATCCCCTCTTGCTCAATGGCGTGCTGAGCGTTGTTCAGCTTGTCCGATAGTTCTCCGGAATTGTGAATCTCGTATCGCGTCGCGTCGGTGCGTTCGGACCTGGGAATAGTGTAAATCTCCTCTTGCCTCAACACAAGCGCGATTAGAATCACCTCTAGCTCGTCGTACGATAGTTCTACTAGCGCCATTTGCTGTCTCCTTTGGTGGTTGTATTTATCTTAGCGAGTTGCGTCATTCACCGGACTATCTTTAAATCCCATCTTTTTCCTGGTCGCCAGTGTATCGCATCGGTGACAACGAATGTCGGTGTTATAAACATTTAAACGGGTAGGGCAATCAACGCATATCCTTGCCGGCTTTTTCATTCTTTCGCGGGCGTCGCTCCCAGTGCTCCCGTCAATCGGCTTATTTATTTTGGCATACCTCAGACGCTGCATTAACAGGTCTCGTAAATCTCGCCTAACAGATTAGTTAGTTCACAATCATTATTGTCGGCCAGAAATATCTGCTGACCCGGAAAAATATCCGTACCGTAAACTTTGACGTGATAATCAATTGCGGCAATATGGTTGCCACTACAATTTCCCCGGACAATTGACCAGAGCGTGTCGTAATGCTCAACCGTGACGACATTGGCATAACACTTAAACGCCGTCTGCCGGTTATCCAGGTCGTTTATCGCCCACGCAAAAAATGATATTACTACGGCGACCACTATGGCGAGCGCCGCACATTGTCGTCTACGAAATATTGGGTTGTGATTTAATGGCATCAGATGCCCACTAATTGCTTCCTAATGGTCGGTCCGTCTGTAAAGAAAATCACTTCTTTGGTCTTTTTGTTTAAACCAACAAATGGGTATTTGCTACGGCTTATGGCGACCCCTGCGAACACAAATGTTTTCCCACCGTTGGTAAATGTCTTGCTCAAAATGCCTGCGGGTAGGTCATAACTTTTGTGAAATGAATTGTAAGCAATTGCCCACTCGCTCAAGAGATTTACTCCGTTGGCATCTAATTCCACTTCAGTAAATCCGAGAGAAAATGTTACGGTTGTTTCTGAGTACTTGGCATTTGTCTTGTCAAGGGCAAGCCCGTACTTTTCGGCAACAGGCTTGAGTGCCTCAAGCATATCTATTCGCATATCTTTTATCTGCTGTGGCTTAATGGTCATTTTCATCTCCTTTTAGTAGGTACTTCTATCTTAGACGGGCGCGTTATTCTCCGGAATCGGGATACTCATCATTATGATGTCCCTCACATCTCCTAGTTCCTCGGCCATCCCCGGCAAGCTGTCGGCAATAAGCCGGGCGACAGACACCTCAATCGTTTCTAATATCATTGACCACGTGCCGCCGTCCAGGGTGATGGTGACCGGTATCTGAGTCTCGACATTAGCAAGTAAGTACTTCTCAAGCGGGGCCATTGTGTAAGTTATACCGTCACGATACTATCGGCCGGCCCATAAATCAACCTGCCTGGTTAGTTCTTGGCGGCATCTCGCTCGGCCTTGTTATCACGGCACTCCCATAAACCTTTCTTGACCTTGCGATAGTCAAGCGATTCTTGTAGGTACTTGAGTGTCGTTTGATATGAGAACCCACCGACCTCAACGAGATGCTCTGTGGTGAATTGCTCAAAGACATTGGCGTGAGCATACGTCGCCATTTTTTCGTACTTCTTTTCGCGACTCTCGTATGTAACTACTAACGGCTCATCCTCGTCAATGTCATCATCGCAATAAGTGTTCACGAGATGAATCATTACTGCCTCATCTACGGAATAACCATTGAGCCGGGTGATAGCTGAGCCTCGGCCATCCCAACTTTGTAGGACGTACATCCCACGAGTGATGTCCGAGATGTTCTGCGCGATGTCGCCTGGAACTTTGTATCTGTCGCCGTGAGTATCTATCGCCTCGGCCCACAATTTGGAATGAACTTCATCCACCATTGTGCCGGTGATTGGTGCTAGTAATGTCATTTAGTCTCCTCAACGGGTAGGTCTACATCTAGCAGGTCTACATCTAGCAGGTCCATCTTTAACAGGTTCGCGCTGAATTGTCCATCTCCATCGCTCATCTCTTGGAGAATAGCGATGATATCCGTTCCCTCATTAAATAGCAGGCTCTGTAAATCGGCGCGGGCTTCTTTTATCGTGTATTTTTTTGCCTGAACTTCCTCAAGTACTGCGTTGTAGTAATGGATACTACTGGTAAGACTCGCCTCTAGGGCTTCCAGTAATTCATCGTGCGATTGTTTGGTCATTCGTGTCTCCTTTTAGCAGATGTTTTTAGTTTATCGGCTTGCGTGACTCTCCGGACGCGGCCGGCCCCTAGTTATTGCGCCGCCTTTTATCCTTTTTAATTGCCTCGGATATTTCACCGATTGTATCTTTGAGCATCGCCGTAAATTGCGCGAGCCTCTCCCTTTCATCGTCGTCGAGCGAGTCAAGCCACTTCGCCTGAGCAATCTTTGAGCCAATGAGCGTGATTAGTTCACCGACACTTATCTCTATCGTCTCCTCCGGATTAAGACCCATCTCCGCAAATATCGGACCAATATCGCACGCCTCTGACGTTTCGTCCATCTCATCAATGCGAGTGTTAAGATAAAAGTGCGCGTCAAGCAGCGCATCTGTCTCCATCGCGTAAACATCATCTACGTCGTGAATCTCCAGCGACGCGATACTGAGTCGGCGCATTTCTTTGACGTCATTTGGGGTCACGGGTGGCCAGCCGTTCCCCACTCGGCAAGAATGAGCGCATCAGAATCGCGCATTGTCTGCGAGTCGTTGCGCCTCTGCTCGGCCTGCTCGGCCTCATAGCGTTCCCACGCCGCATCCCTCATTTTGGTTAGAGTCTCTCTGTCCATCTCGGTCTCCTTTTCTAGTAGGTATCTTTACCCTACTTGCCTGCGCTGTTCTCCGGATTAGATTCCCACCACTCCGACCAAATCACGAGTGGCATCAAACCACTTGCTGATACTGTCACGTCGCGAGATGGTGAGTGCCAATTCCGCAAAAGATTCTTCGGCGACATCGCCCGTCATAACGTATTCCCCGTTACCGGCGAGCGAGAGAATAAAACGGGCTTCGTTCCACTTCCCATATTTATCGGTATGCCCGGAAACAAAAACGGCTCGGTCAAGTTGCGAGCTGGACATTCCTACGACTCCTTGTAGTTGGAATGTAACTTCGTGCGGCTGGTTGGTCATTTGCATTCTCCTTTTAGTAGATACTTTTATCTTACGGGCCTGCGTTGTTCTCCGGATTACTCTTGTTCCTCGGCGTCAATGTCGTGTGACACTTCCGCAACATCCCAACCGTAGTAATCCATCAGCGCGGTCGACGCAAACTTAATGGCTTCTTCTTCATTGTTCGCCTCTGCCGACGTGACAAGCGAAAAGATATTGCCGGCGAACGTGACATTCCAGCGTGTCATTTTAGTCTCCCTCTCGTGTTGTTGATTTGACGTAGTAGCCCTTAGCGAACTTTTTGTCCTCAATGTCGCGTGCCGCGTAAAGGGCCAGATACTTATTGGAGTAATCCCCAATCTCTTTGTTCACGAGCGAGCAACCGTAACTAGCTTTGCCGTAAAACACAATCAGAGTGTAAGTGCCGCGCGCATTTTGCTGTACGCGAACGATGTATTTTTTCTCGCCACCGTCGCGACCACGCTGACCGTCTGATGTCTTTCGCATTTCCGTTTGGTATGAGAACATTTTTCAGTCTCCGTTTCTAGTAGGTATCCCCACCTTAGTGGAGTGCGTCATTCTCCGGATTGCCGAGCTAATCCGGAGAACAACGCAGGGTAGTAGGTTGAGTGTTGCCCTACCGAACTAGGGGGGCATTAGACCAAAGGGGCATAAATGCACTATCAGGTAATCAAGTGGGAATTCCGGGGATACGAAGATTTCACACACATCGGCTGGGTCCCCGCGCTCATCAATTCATTTTCGGACAAGGGCCTAGCTCTCTCATGCAAATTAAAGTTTGAGCAAGAGTACGCCGAGACACGCCCAACATTTGAGTGGCACGTCGGCATCACCGAAAATGCTGAAGACGAGTCGTACAAGTACGCTCGTTCCTAATCATTTCGGATGTCGGCTGGTGTCATGGCCGGCCGACATCCGGAGAAACACGCATTGACCTAAGATAAAAACACCTACTACACGGGAGACAAAATGAAATCACTACTTATCAAAACCAGCGGCGAGTGCGTTGACATCGTGCGCGAGCGCGATGACCATCATTCTATTTCTACGCTTGTCGCCGGTGGCGGTGCGTTTGACGCCGTTGGATTTTCGCTCGGCACAATTTACGTTGATGATATGGGATTACTCAACGGTTCAGAAATGAATCTCATCGCAAGTGCGCTCACTCAGCGCCCCATCGCTGGAGATGTTCTAGTGTGTGGAGAAACCGATGATGAAGGTTACGACACCGACGTTCACGAAAAATTAATGTGTGATGATTTCGTTGAGTGGTGCGACTCTCTCCTGGCAAATACTGGAATGATTGCCCTGCTAGAACACACCGCCGATGTTGCTCGCAACACACCGCCGATAGTTCGCTCACTCACCGATGATGAATTATTTGCTAGGCTCTCTGGATGAGCGACGGGCCGGCCACTATATGTTCGGCATGTGCCGAGTCGTACATCCCGTACAATGAGACATTGCCGGCGAACGGATGGACTCTGCCCTATCAGCTATTCGGATATTGTGACGGGTTCTCCGATGATGTCGGCGTACTACTAGGGAATCAAGATAGCCAACAATGGATATTCTGCCACGATTGCATTGTGAAATTTCTTGACACATTCCCATTACTCCGGGCGAGCTTTGACAAGGGCCAACATCTTTGCGAATCCGAGACGCCGTGTTGCGACCTTGCTTGGCGCGGTACTGAATTATTCGGCAAGTATGAGAATCGTCATCCCGTTGCTGGCGTCCACGTCCAATACGGCGAATCCGGACAATGGGTCGATGGCGAGACCACCATCGGGGCCGACTCTTTTATTATTGACGGTGGCGGATAGATAATCCGGAGAACGGCGCAGTGATGTAAAGTACAGATAAACCACTACTAGAGAAAAGGACAATGATGAACATTGAGATAGCCACAAAGATTGAGACAGTGCTTAACGACGGGTTCGTTAATCGGAAAGAGTTCGTGCCAGAGCGCGCGGAACTTTACTCCGTAAAAACCAACGAACAGGGCGACGTGGTAGTTGCCCTAGAGCAAGCGTGGAGTGATGTCTATAACTTGCTTGACAGCGACGAAGCGCGCGAAGTCGCACAGCAAGGCGACATTGCCCTGGTTACAGGTGGTTGGGCAGCACCGTGCGGGCCCGACGCCATTGACTTTGATGGTCCACCGTCAGAACATCCAGAAAAGCGCAGAGTGCGCTTAGTCGTTTGTGCCAGCCGTAACAACGTTTGCTCGGCAATGCGTTTTGGCGACGACGTTGAGAATGTCATTACGGATGATGGCAAGGCACGCGGTTCGCTGAATGACGCCGTTCTAGAACTAATGGCGAGCGCCAATAGCTAGTGGGGATTTTTACCACGTCGATTGCCTATGGTCTCGGTAAGCGCCGAGGCCGTAGGCAGGAACGGCACCGGCACGACAGCGGAGCTGATGAACGCGATACGGAATGCACTAACTACCAATCGTTTTGCCTGAACTTCGGCAGTTGCGACGGAATGGAATGTCAGTACGAATCCGGAGAATAACGCAGGCAAGTAAGATTTAGTCACCTACTAGAAATGAGGAATGATGAAAACCAAGCACATCACAGCCACAAAATCGGTCCTTTACGAGGTCGCGCACATCAAAGATGTGCTCTGGACCATTGACGACACCTACGAGTCCGAAGATGATATTCCGGACTCGGCAATCATTGAGTACATTCTTCTCAATGGTCCAAGTGACCTAACAGAAATGGGCGACGACCTAATGACACTCACAGACGAAAACGGCGAGGAGATTTAATATGGGATACACGCATTATTGGTACAGGGGGTTAGGGTCACAGGACCAGCCCCACATCAAAGCATCATACGGCGCATTGTCGTTAGATATAAAGCGCATTTGCGAAACGGCGGCGACGATGGGCATAAAGCTGGGCAATGCTCACGGGGAGATAGGCAGTAAGCCTAAGTTCACGGAGAGCATCACATCACTCAACGGCATCGGCGATGAGTCGCACGAGTCATTTGTCTGGCCGGCCAAAGAAGAGCAGGTTAATTATCGCAAAGACGAGCCAAGTGTTTTCACCTTTTGTAAAACGGCGCACAAGCCCTACGACGCAGTAGTCACCGCTTCGCTAATACGAGCCAAGCACTACTACGGCGACGAGGTAGACATCAGTAGCGACGGAAACTGGTCCGACTGGCAGACCGGGCGCGACCTATACCAAATGGTATTTAACGAACCAGCAACCAATCCAATGAGTGCCGACTAAATCCGAAGAACTACGCACGTCGTTAGACTAAACATACCTATAATGACAACCCTAGACAGGGCCAAAAGAAAAGCATACGAGCGCGAACGCAAAAACGGAAAGCGAGTAGCCGCCTATATGCTTTTACCAGAGCCTGAAAGAACTCGCCGGCTTGAAGCGAATGCCCGAAGGCGCTCATATAAAATGCGCTGGGTCCAAGAAATAAAGATTTATTAAACTAATAACAAAAGGAGAATGGAAATGAGCGAAGCACAAGACACATACACCAAAACAGGGATTGCCTACGTCACCAAAACAGGGATTGCCTACGTCCTGGCAAAACTCGCATTCATTGAGGCGGAGACTGCTTTTGAAGATGCGCGGTTTGCACGCAGCGAAGCAAAGACCGCTCATCGCGAGGCAGAAGTCAAGTACTCTGTCGCACTGATTACTGGAGCTAAAGACTAATGGGCAAACTAATCATTGACATTGTCACCGGCACCATCCTGGATTACGACTCTTGCAGGGTAGTCGATGAATCATCGCTAAGCAAAAAGGAATCTCGCACGCTTGATGAAGGCGCGAGCGATTCAGAGATAATCAACATAGCCGAGCTGAAAGGACGGTACCTACCGTGAGGCCGCGACAGCGACACATCCGAGACATCCTGGTAGAGCGTTTAGGGGCAGACATCCTTGACCACCCCGTCTTCGGCCGGCCGGAGGGTTGGGACGATGTGTTAGGTACGCCTAACGCCACCGGCGAACATGTGTTTGGCGAACGTGTGTTCGGCGAACGTGTGTTCGGTCAAGATGCCGGGTACGACTTGGAGGTCGATTCAGAATAAGACATTTTTTATTTGACGGTGGTGGAAAGCATCACCCACCCCTATACATTGAACTCATTACTAATCACTATTAGAAAGCAGGACTCATTATGAGTACCACCACACCCACCACTGCATCGTTGGGGTTTGAGCGAATCAGCAAACACCCCGAAGCATTCTTCATTGACATCACGCCGGCTATGGCCGTAGAAATACTTAAGTTCAACAACGACAACCGCAACATCCGCAAGACTCGTGTGCTTGGTATCGCAGAGCAACTCAACCGCAAGCAGTGGCAGGTCACTGGTGAAGCAATTAAGTTCGCCGTTGATGGTTCACTTCTTGATGGTCAGCATCGTTTGACCGGTTGTGTTGAATCCGGAAAAACGATGAAACAACAGCTCGTCGTTACCGGTCTACCGAAAGAAGCATTCACGGTTCTTGACAGTGGACTAAAGCGCAACATCGGAGATGCACTGAATAAAATCGGCTATGCAAGTTCAGGTCATATTGCACCAGTAGCACGTTTGGTTCAAGTTCTTGAGGCTGGATTAAATCCATTCAACTCCGCAGAGATGACAGAACTTGTGACAAAGCAAGACATCGTGAACTATGCGAAGAAGCATGCAGAAGAACTCGATTGGGCAGTTCGTATCATCCGACCTATTTATGATGGGCAGAAGCTTGGTAATCGCACCGCGTGGACAGCATTGGTACTAATGGCACTAGGTGCTGGTCATAACAAAGAGCTAATTGAAAACTTTGTTACGAAAATGGCTACGGGTGAGGGAATGAATGCCGACTCGCCAATTCTTGCACTTCGCAATTTCTTGATTCGCCGCACGCCCAGCGTGGCCGGCCAGAAGGCAGCCGTGCACCTGGGCAACTATATAAACGCATTCAACCACTTCGTCAAAGGAAATCGCATTCGCATCCATCGCGGATACGATGGCACTGTCTCAATGCCGGCTCTTTGCACACCTAGTAAGGGGTAATCCGGAGAACAGCGCACCCCTATACACTCTTGGCAACTACTAGAAATGGAGAACGAAATGGGATATTACGTTGAATCAGAGGAATCCATATTCCATATCAAGGCGGCAAACCTTGATGTGGCATATAAAGTCATGTGTCGTCTCAACGACAACGATGCGGTCAAGCGCGGTGGTGGTCATTACGGAGCGGATAAAGTGTCACCCGGTGACCCACGCCCAGAGGGGATGAACCACCATCCTGCCAAATGGTTCTCATGGATGGATGCAAACTATCCAGAGACCTGCCTGAACTTTGATAGCCTTATGAAAGAACTTGGGTTTGAGACGACATACGATGAGGCTACGGGTGACCTCATAGACATTGTTTACACAAATGAAAAGTCTGGACAGCAAGACTTGTTTCTTGCCGCCCTTGCGCCGTTCGTCGAGGTCGGCTCATACATAATCTGGCGAGACAACGAAGGCGACCGCTGGAAAAATGTATTTGCCGGCGGAGTGATGACGACGAAAAAGGGAAGGGTTGTTTACGCCTAAAGCGTTTTCAATATCACTACGTCATCGCCTGATTCAATGACGTCTTCTTTGACAGTGAAAGGATTACGTTTGCGTTTTGGTTCATCTTCTGCGTCAGCGGCCGGCCGAACACTCTCAACCGGTACAACAATTTTTTGTGCTATGACGCCGATTGCGGATGAAACACTTTTAGATGTTTCTTTCGTCTCGGATGTTACGGCCAAATCTTTGGTTGTGACATAGCTAAAGGAAGGTTTTTGCATAATCAAATGATAGCAAACAGCGGTGAATGCTAGGGAATATAGGAATCCGGAGAAACACGCAGTGGACTAGATTGGGTAAGTAAGCAAAAACAACTACTAAACAAGGGGTAAACAAAATGGCTACAAAAGACACATCCGCACTTCCAGCCTGCTGGCAGGCACTGGACGACTGCCTCAATTCGGGCATTGACAGAATCATCCTTTACGGACCATCGGGAATCGGCAAGACATTCGCTGGTCTCACAATGGGCAACGTAGAGGCAGGGGCACACCGTCTTGTCTGCGCAGAGGACATGACAAGTGCAAATGTTGAGGGTCACTTCATGCAGACCGACACTGGTCAATTGAAATGGAATTACGGCGCCGCACTTCTCGCCTGGAAAGGCAACGGAATAAACGGCGGTCGTTTAATTGCAGATGAAATTGACAAGGCTGGTGGCGATGTTGCCGCCACACTTCTCTCAATGCTTGACTCTCCAGAATCAGCCTCGTGGAATCATCCGACTACCAACGAGATACTTAAACCGCTTGACGGATTCTCGTGCATTATGACGACCAACGTAGAGGATATGAATGAACTGCCGACGTCACTCGCGGACAGGTTCCCAATTCGTATCCGTATCAACGAGCCTCATCCAAACGCACTCAAGCGTCTCTCGCCGGACCTTCGCCCAATGGCAATTCGTTCGGCAGACGCAGGCGAGCGCAGAATCTCATTGCGAGCATTCTACGACTTTGACAAGTTGCGAACAGTGCTCGGCTTGGAGCGTGCCGCCGAATTAACATTCGGTGACAGGGCCTCAAGTATCCTTGACGCGATAAAGATTGAGGCGGTGTGATAATGGCTACCTTAACTAAAAAAATCACTCACACTCCGTATCCGGAATTGCTATCGCGTGACGATGTGCAACACGGCAAATGGCGTGTTGGGGATTGTGCGCCACGTCGTGGAGTGCCACAGACGAATGTTGTCACACGAGAAATGTTGGCACCGGGCGAGGACACTGAATTCTCACGCGCGATTAGGGCGCATGAGATGATGCACGCAAAAGTGTCACCTGCAAATGATATGTTGCAGTGGATAAATCGTAAGGTCGCTACTCACAAGGCTTTAATGGTTACAGAGGAATTGCGCGTCAATTACCTTTGCACGAAAGCGGGCTTTGACATGAGCAAGTATCTCACAGACGGTAGCGAGCAGGCCGACGGCGAAAAGTGTGTGGCACTTCGCGATTGGAGTAGTGCAATTCAGATGTGCATTGCTACTGTCGGCACTGCCGCGCATAAATCATTCCTCACTGGTATCCGTAGAGGCGACCGACAGTGGGGCAAATTGCTATTGGGTATCGGCAAGCAAGCACTTAAAGAAATGAAAACTGCCGAACAAACAGGTACTCTCACGTCTACTGTAATTGACCACGGAACCGGTCTATTCCCACGAGGTTTCGCTCACACCGAACGGATTGCAGAATGGGTAGACAGACTTATGGACTTCAACCCTGACAAAAAAGATGACGATGAAAAAAAGGGTGAGGGCAAAACCGGCGAGGAAAAAACGGATGAATCCGATGAGACAGAGCCTGGCCACGGCGAGGGCGGTGAACCAGACGAGGGTGACGGAATAAAAAAAGACCTTGAAAAAATCAAGCCAACAAAACCGACTGGTCATATTCCGTCTTGGGGCGAATTACGAATCCAGCGCGAGCCAATGCCAAAAATCACAAAAGGTAATCTTGGCAAAAAGCGAATCGCTACCGATATCGGAAAAAATCCCCGTCGCCTCACTCGTATCTACACTGACCCCGATAAAAAAATCTTTGACCGAATCGTCAGAGGTAAGGGCGGTGTCGTGCTGATTGACGCGAGTGGGTCAATGTCATTCTCTCACGCTCAAATCCGCCAGATTGTAGAAGCGGCACCGGGCGCGACCGTTGCAATGTATTCGGAGTGTGGCAAAGAACATCCGAATCTTTGGATACTCGCAGAAAAAGGCAAGATGTGTGCCGTGTTGCCAAAAGCGAATCAAAACAACGGCGTCGACCATCCAGCATTGGAGTGGGCAATAAAGCAGAGGCAACGTTCATCGGCGCCAGTAGTATGGGTGACAGACGGTGGGGTGCAGGGAATGACTGGTGGCAACTTTGAACAACTGGTAATACAGTGTGTCAAGACCTGCCTCAAGAACAATGTAGTCGTTGTGCCACACGTTGATGAGGCAGTGGCACTTCTCAAAGGTATGCAACGCGGTGTCAAGGCAAAGCGAGTATGGCCACCGATGTTTGCAAATGTGTGGCAACGACAGAACGGAGTACGATTGCCACAATAAAATGTTGGAGGTCCCCCCTGACCTTCGGCACTGGTCTCTCCCAGGACCAGGTCCGTCCGGTGGGCGCTTGCAGGATAAGCCATCCTCGCGCCCACTGGTGGACATTCATTATAGGGCGATAAGATAGACAATATGAATACCTAATAGAAAAGGGATATAATGAATACGATGAATACAAAAGATTTACTTGAAGAACTACTTGAGGAACTACCACTGCCGCCGGCGATACCGGCCGGCCAGCTCAAGCGCATAGCCGATGTAGTTGATAAAACACTGTCACTTATCTCAAAGTGTGAATTAGTCACGTCACGCGAGATGACAGATGTCCTGCTCGACATCCGGTTGATTACCATTGAGACAATATGAGCCACTATGAGATATCGGTGACTCTCGCTAAGGGCCACGGCGCCGAGGTTGGCTCAGTATGGATAGACAAGGTCATCTGTAAAGCCGGCGACCTTGATGCCGCGATGGTAATTGGTAAATCTTATGCCGACACACTGTCAAAGCTGAACAAGTGCCGAGTACTCGACGTCTTCGCCGAAGAGGCGATTATTCTGGATTCTTCCGAACTAGAATGACGTTCATCCACAACTTGATGATGACGCTAGTAGCAGCGATGATGTTCAGCCTCCACCAGGCGATGTCCCATGTGATAGCTCCAGCATCACGTAGAGCCCATAGGGCGAGCCAGTACAACCCGGCATGGGCCAATATGGTCAAGAGTAATCCCAATACCCCCACTCGGTATAGCCTCCTGGTCCTGGTCTGCCGGCGGAATGACTTATCCCCGGGCATTGGCATCCAGTCTCCGTTGCGGAATTTCTTCGCTGTCATTTGGTCCCTCCTGGTTGTGGGTACGACCTCAGCCTACTACGGTGGTGCCTATGTTTAATGACGATGGTGGAAAGGGGTTTGATATGACCTTCAACCCCGGGGTACGTAAACAGCTGATGAATGAAATTAATGATATTAATACAGAATTTGTACACAACATGTTGTTTATCGCATCAGACGGCGTTAACATCTTTAAAGCATTACATGTTCACCCCGATGCGCTGGCCGGCGAAAAAGAACCGGTTCTGTTCAAGGGAGCGGACGACAACTCGTATATAGCAGTCTACTCAGATAAAACCCTCCATGAAATTATTAGACAAACGGAGCAACTAAATGATGATTCACAGCAACAAAATGCCTGGCAAGGAATTATGGTCGACATGGTTGCCGAAATTGCTGAAAAGATTGAGAACGACCCGCCAGGCGCTTGGGTCTTCTAATAATATTGACGGTGGTGTAAAGCGAGCCCCTCTGGGGGTGCTGTTGCCATGGTGCCACCAAAACCACCTACGACGGTGCATCTTACCCCAGAGAGGAACGCTGGGCTACCTCGGTCGTTTAGCGGTAGGTGAAGTACCAACAACCTTGATAACCGGTGCCTTTGGGACTGGGGAGAAAGGGATGAAAACCCCCAATCCCGCCGGCATTAGAAATCATGGCACAAATACGTCTTCAGAATACGCAACTATTCCGACTTTTTTTAAGGGGACGGCGCTCAGGAGGGGGGCCCCCAGCAAAAATCGCAAAAAAGACAACTTTTTGAGCATCCCGCGGCTTCTCCGGGGCCCCGTGGGATGCACGGGATGGGTAACCCCCCGGGGGTATGCACGGGTCCCTATTTTATTGACGGTGGCGGAAAGGTTTCACAAGTTGCAACTGTTAAAACACTGTTACACAAATCGCGCACAACCGTCACACAAATCGCGCACAAAAGTTACACGAATGCAGCGCGAACGTACGGGCTTTCATCTGCCGCCACGCTACAGTGACGCACACAACTTAATGGCGCGCCAAACCCCATGGGTTCGCATTAACCTCCACATCAGGGGGTCTGCTTCAAGTTGCCCATCCGAAGGCAGATTCCGGGTAAAGTTTCCCTCGAACTCCCTTCAAAGTGTTTTTTATAGTCCCAATCGTTGTGGATTTAACATTGACAACTACAAAAGGATGGTACTACTATGACGGTGGTGGAAAGAGATGTTTCTAGTTCAATGGTTATTAGTAGACGGGTGAAGACTGTGCCGGCTCAAAAAGGAAAATCTAAAGGCAAAAGAGCGCCACTTTCTTTCATTGACAAAGTCCCCGCTGAAGATGTAGAATTCCTCTTTAGCTACTGGATAGAGATGCACGGGAGGGCACGGGCCAAATTGGACGATAACCGGCGCGCTTACTTAGCAAGGGGCATCAACCAGTACGGGGTCGCGGCCTGCATGGAAGCCATCAAAGGATGTTCTTTATCCGACTGGCACATGGGACATAACCCGGGAAGCAAAATGTATAACTCGATTGAGCTCATCTTCAGGGATGCAGAACACACCGAACGGTTCATAGACATTGACGGTGGTGGATGATGACCAAGCCACGTAAGAAAGTTGAGTCGGCGACGGCGGCGCTAATTAAAAAGTACAATGTTCCAAGAGCAGGGAAGCTATGACTAAAGAAGAAGTAAGAGCTTTAGTAAAGAAAGCCTATGCCGCCCATAACCAAACACTGTATAAGACAAGCCAAGAGGACGTCTTCACAGTATGGGAGGACTTACTAGGCAGTTATGACATGACGGTGGTGTATGAGTCCTTCCTAGACCTGACCACTCAGAGTATCTACCTCCCTACCCCTGGGCAGATAAGAAAGCTAGTTATTGAGAAGTTAAGCAAGGACACCATCCCCTCTAGCCTGGAAGCCTGGGCAACCCTACAGACAATCACTCAGATGGCCAATACAGGAGTACCGTTGACCAAACCAATCCATGCCTGCCTGGGGAGAGTGATGATGAAGCTAGGCAACCAAGCCTACGGACTCAGCACAAACTTTGACCGGACCCACTTCGTTACGGAGTACGAGAAGACTGTCGCCCAATACGAAAGGGAGAGGATGCATGACATGAACCCAACATCCCATGCATGACCTATGGTTAGACTCTGATGCTACTGCGGTGATATATAAGGAAGCTGGCAAGCACGGAGCGGTAGTGATAACTGCAACCATGTTCCCGTTGGGGTTTGACAAAACTGGATACCCAACAAGGGATGGTACGGGTTACATATATCCAAGTCCCTGGCACTACGAAGTTGCGCGGAGCTATGGTGGCGACTTTGATGTGGCAGAACGGGTTGTTGGTGCATTGATGCGCGAGGGTAAAAACCCACTACTACGAGAACGACCAGAAGAAGAGACGCCACAATGACAAAAGTTGAAGAAAACAAAAAAACCGACACGTGGAGGGGCTTTTTCTCCTTTTTCTCCTTTTTCTCCTTTTTCTCCTTTTTTAATAGGTTCTCCTTTTTTAACTGTTTTAATAGGTTCTCCTTCCTTTCCCTCTTCTCCCGTGTCATCGTGTTCCCTATCTGCTCGTTCTTCCGGGTGTGCTACCTCATGAACCGTCTGTCCCTTTTATCCCTTTCTCTACGACGGTGGTGGAAAGGGTAACTATGTCCACTTATCCTATGGGTTCCCCTATCTCCCCCCTTCACCCCCTTTTAAATAACACCGAGGAATGTAGCACTTGTAAGTATTGGGATTCTATTGTCCCTAACCCTCTTGACGAGAAAGGTATCTGTCGTAGGTATCCTCCTGTCTATGTTCCTGGTGAGTCTGAAGCCATGCAACCAATCACCCTTTCTTACGACTACTGTGGAGAGTATTGGTCTAAGGAGCATTATGAAACAGCGAGTAGGACGTAAAGCAGTAATTCCCACTACCCCCATAACTACCCTCACTCTCCGTATCACCCGTTCTGAGAAAATCTCCCTCATTGATAAGTCAAATACCTACGATATGTCATTGACCGAATACTTGATGATGTTGGTTGCTAGAGATGGGGCGTAGTCCTACTTCCCCCTCTTACCCGGATAGGTACTACTCTCTCCTACTACGCTTAAAGGGGAGTCAGAAGCAAAAGATTCTTGATTACGCGCGCGCCCACGGGCTGAGTCTCAACCAGTTAGTCCTGTACTCCGTTCTGAGGTTCATAGATGAACAGTCTGGAGTCCCAGCGCCTGGTTCGTCACAATTCAGATTGGTAGATGAACAAGACAAAATTCAATCTCTTTTTAATGGTCAGGCGTCTTTGACCCCTTGTGGGAAGACATCCTGCAATATGGTCTTAGAGAACATCTCCGGCATGGACTTCTGTATTACCTGTAACATAAGAGTCTTATAGATAAAGTGTATCTACTCTAATAATTCATTGAATTGAGGGCAATTGCTATGTCAGCACAAAGAGGGACTGTAGGTAAAATCACCAAATCCGGGGAAACTAGCGAGTGTATATATGTAATCTGGCAAACAAAAGACCCAGTAAAAACATGGTATGTGAACACCCACATGGAAGGGAAACTCATCAGGTGTAGGTTGATTTCATTAATTGACCGCCGCCCCCACGAAGTAAACAATGGCCTAACGCAAGATGCATGGACTTTTGAAACAATTGACGATAAGTTGTTTTACAAAATTGCCGGCGGGGGATTACCAATCCCGCCACGAGACCTTTAATAAATAGAGCGTTCGTAGCTCAGCGGACAGAGCATTGGGTTTCTACCCCAAGTGTCGGGGGTTCGACTCCCTCCGGGCGCACTACAATAGATAACGGAACGGTGACCGAGTGGTTTAAGGTACTGCCTTGCTAAGGCAACGGGCTAGCGCCCCGTGGGTTCAAATCCCACTCGTTCCTCTGATATAGTTAAAGACGGAACGGTGGCCGAGTGGCTTAAGGCACCTGTCTTGAAAACAGACGCACGAAAGTGCCGCGGGTTCAAATCCCGCTCGTTCTTCCAAATTGCTGATATAGTGAATGCATCGGTGTGGCATGCGCGTCACATTGACCAGGAGTACCAGCCGGTGATTGGTTTTCCCGCTAAAGTCGCCATACTCCCGCGCAAGGGATGCTGTGGATATGCGGGCACTGGCTGGTATTCCGATTAAGCGTTGTACATCAGTATTACTACCAGTATCGACACTATTAGTGCCACGGTAAAATATGCATCCATTGTGTTAATCACCCCACATCTGTGCCAATGTGGGTCTAGTTGGTTTAATTTTGCGCCGCCGTTGCTCTGCTGCTAACTGCCTACTTGTTAGTCCTGCCCACACCCCATGCATGTCCGCTGGCGGGAACCCAAGTGCGTAGTTCAGACACGGAGTTTTCACCGGACATGTTTTGCAAATTGCCCGCGCGCCAGTGATGTATGTGATGTCCTTGTGTTCCTTTGGGAACATCAATTTGGTCAAACCCTTACAAGCGGCACGATTCATCCACTCTTTACTACCTGGTTTAGATTGTATCGCTAGTGGATTTCTAGAAATGCCCTTTTTCTTGGGTACATTTAAATTCGTCGCCATGTATGAAATCTCCTTAAAAGAGACCATACCATAACATGTTTAATAAACTCGGTTTATCTAAGTTTTAGTTTTCTCATCCCCCAGGACGAACGTGTGGTAAGGGCTGCCCGTGTAAGGGTCGTACCTTGAAGCGATGGCTATTGCTTTTAGGGCCATTTTTTTAGATGCGTTGACGGTTAGTTTGTTCTTCGTTTCCTGTGTCCGCAGGGACCCAAGTGCATACTGCGCCCCAGTCCCAATGGCGAACAGTCCATTGGTGTCACTGGCCCACGAATACGAGCCGTCGATTACATAAATGGTCGCGTTGATTACTACGAGAATAACCGAACCGTGTTGCGCTATATGGTCGGAACTTTCTTTCTGAGGGTTTGCATACCCATTGGTCTCAAATAGTTCTCGTAAACTTGGGATGAATCTAGCCGTAATAAAGTGGTCAAGTTTCTTCCCTCTTAGATTCGGCGCCGGCGTTGGGGGCACGAAAGCATGATGTAGTAAGTTAATTGCTCTTAAGTCGCCGGCGGCACCGAGTATGTACTTCCCGTTGTAGGCGAGTTTGCCGGATGACTCCCTGACCGTAGCAATCTGAGTCGCATAGCCTTGCTGGTCAACATCCGAGACCCGCGAGTCGCAAACAGCAACCGCGAAGCCTTCACCCTGTATAGCAATTATCGTTGTCATCTACGCCTTGTACTGTTTGCCGCGAAACCAGCCCTGGCCATCAAATAGCCAAATTGGCTCATAGTTGAAATGTTCATCGCCGACGCCTGGTGGCTGATATTGGACCACCGCCAGGCCCTGTTGCCAGTTCTCTATCCCCCGCAAAAGGGGACGCCCAAACTCATCGGCCCCCGACTTTGTTGAAGGTACAGCGCCGTCAATCCGACACAGACACCCTGGGCTGGCAGCCATTACGACACGTGGACCTTTTTCGGATTTGCGGGTCCTGTAGGCATATTCGACCCTATGGATGTGTCCGTATATCACCGACTGATGAGCATCATTTAAGTACTTGGTCGTTGTGCTTCCGTTGGAGGTTACCTTGTGGCCATGAATAACCATAAGGTTTTCATTCAAACTCACATATGATTCTGGGTAGCCAGGATGGTACTCAATATCAAAATCGTCCATTCGGCAAACATACGGCACCGACATGACTGGCCAGTTATCGCGCAGTTCCCCGTCGAGTTTCCCACGAGTAATACCAAACGCTGCTTCGGCATTGAGTTGAATGTACTTGGCCATGCGGTACTCATGATTCCCGGCAATCCAGCTAATTTTGGCTTTGGGCGCCGCTTGGCGCACTTCCCTACATAACTCAGATGCCCTGTCAATCGCCGCCTGTATCATTGCCTTGAACGGCGCTGATGTTACGAACTTCCCGAACTCAGAAAAGTCCAGATTATCCCCAACCATAACCACCTGGTCGGGGTTGATATCACGAATTACCTCTAAGGCCACCGCAATCGCCCGTTCATCGTGGGTCGGCTCCAGCTTTACCTGATGGGGGTCAAGGGAGCTGTTGAAGTAACCAATCTGTATATCAGGGAGGATTACTGCTGTTTCCCACCCCTTGGGAAGGTCTGATTTTGCTCTTGACTTTTGTCGTTGTATTTTCCCTGTCCTGGCGGCCCTCTCGATAACTGGCCATTGCGGGCCAGTATCCCACGTGGGGGCAAACTGAATGGCAGTACGGTCGCGGGTTGATGCCTCGCCGGCCTTATCAGTTGTGACCGTTTGATGAAATGACACCTTTGTAATTTCGCCCACGTCATTAAGGTCAATATTCTTATGGTCAAGCATTTTGGCTATGCCCGAAATGATGGCTTTTCGTTTTTCGGAGTCTTCCGTGGACTTAGCAAAAGCCGTTATTTTTGAGCCGACCCTACCCATTACTTGATGTCCCTACATTTGCACTCATTGTTCTCCGCCATGCACAGTCGTTTTTCGGATACCAGCCGGCGCGGGAAGATGAACCCTTCTGCTCGCAATACTTTTGATATGTCCGTGGCCGATGCCCTGCTTGCCATTACCGCGAATAAACTTTGTTTGGCTTCCGCATCAAGGGTAAGCAAAATATTACCCAACTGACAATTGTGCTTTTTCGCATGGGTTGTCAGGCTGTTCAACTGCTCAGAGAGAGACGAGATAACGAGTGGCTTATTGATGGCAACCTCTTTCGTGTACTGTCATAACCGTGTTGGGTGGTGTTACAACAATACCACACGCGTACTGTCGTGTGCGGACATTCCCCGCCGTCACAATGTCCCAGAACCCAAGGATTTAATAAACAAAAGGGTAATTACAAAAACAAAATAGATTCAACAAAATACCTATTTTATTAAAAGAAAGAACCTAATAAATCGCCCTGATATACAACGCCCGTACGCACTGCCCGCGAGCATGGAGGGGAGTCAACCCGGACTAATGAAAGATATCACCACTTCCCGATAGGGCATTCAGCCACCGCCAGCCGCGTTTTGACCGGCATGTAGCACCAGCAAATACGGCATTCTCGTGTTTCCCGGTTAAATTCCGGGCACCCAAGACATGTTTGGAACCTCAGGGAAGCCACATCCGAATCGGCTATCTCGTGCGGTTCTAGTTCCGCAAGAAACTGCTGTACCTCATCTCCAAATTTCATTGCTTACTAGACAACCACGCACTGAAAACATCATCATTAAGTGGCATGAACCATATTTGCATTGAATCAATGTCGGAAGTCGCGCTTGTTCGGGTCCAGCAAATTTGCATTTTCTCAACGGCAGGGCACGCCCCCACATTACAATCAAGCCCATAACGGTATGCGAATTCCTGGACAAGGCACCCGTGCTCTGGGTGGTGGCACTCACCTGAGACTTGACTCTCAAACGGGCAAAAGACATCTATGATTTTTAACTCTGCTTTTGCTATTTGTAGTGTGAGGATATGTCCGTCATTGTGCCATAGCATTTCTGATTCAATTGCCATGCATGTACTCCTAGATAGATTTAGAGGATACTGCCCGCTTCGGGGCAATAATCGTACATATCAAATATTAGCCTGCCTATGGCTCAATAAAGATACACTCCCCGGGGCAGACTTCGGCGGACTCAATCGTGGCTTCCAAAAACTCATCCGGAACTTCCGCCATTCCCTCTGCCATCTTATAAGCGGGGTCATTGCCCTTCCCGCTCGGGCCGTACAGATTCGCCCACCCAACTTCCTTAACATAAGCAAGACCATCGCTGTGCATCCCGAAAACGGCTGGCGCAATTTCTGCACATATTCCGTCGCCGGTGCATAAATCTTGGTCAATCCAAACTTTCATAGTGGCATCCTATTCATATGGATTTATGCCCTCTTCGGCTAGGTGTATTTCTAAAGTCGTTACAATTTTTTGTAGGAAAGTTGTCAGTTGCATCTATGACCCCGTGTCGCCCAGTATTGCATTTCTGTAGGTCATGCACATTTCGGTCGCCATCACATCGGTGATAGAAAGATACACGGTAATGCCGGGTATGATTTCGTCCGCTATTATTTGACCGTCGGCATCCATTGATGATGCTTCGTCTTGGGACATCAACCCAAGAATCCAGTTTTCGTCGTCGGGCATATACCTAACCCTTTTTAGTTACTCTCTTTTTTAGATGATTTTCGGTCAACTTTGCTGAAGACGTTATTTATTTCCGCCGCAGTTAGTTTGCCGTCGTCCAGAAACGCCCGCGATAACCCCTCGACAACAGTTGCCACTCCTGCTATCCCCGCCATGAAAACCGCGCTCCCAATTGGGACGCCCGCAATAGCGCCAGCGCCGATTACCCCTAGTCCAGATGCAGCAAACGTCGCGCCAATTCGTGCTAAAACATTTATAGTTAGGTCTTTTCTTTCGCTCATATCAATACTTCCTGTCTTTTAATTGCACCCACGCACCCCACTGAACAGTAGAGTTCGTTTTTGTAGTCTCTGATAATCCCGCGCTTAGGCGTAGATTTACATACAGGACACATGAATCCAGATGTATCACCGAGATTTATGTACATCACGCATTTGCCGTTGTCTACAACAACAACCTTGCTGGTATTTGAAATATTGCGTTTTGATGGCTTGTTGGGCATTTCTACTCCTTGCGACGCGATGGCGCCAAAGAAACAATATGGTCGTTTAGATGCTCGTCTAACTTCCCCTCGGTGCGGATGAGATGCTCTCTGTTGACGGTAAGTGCCTCTTCAACTCTGTCAATTGAACGCCCGAGGTTTGATGAGGTGCTGTCTATTTTTTCGTGAAGACTCGCAGTGGTGTTGTCTATACGGCTTGATGTAAGCGTGTGCTCATAAGAGTTTTTTTCGTCAAATTTTTGCA
>Ga0209284_10001375_pt1 | contig 37634 bp, 26 predicted proteins | sample FRY03_FD_187211 | JGI IMG/M metagenome (GOLD analysis project Ga0209284, IMG submission 187211) | Freshwater microbial communities from Lake Fryxell liftoff mats and glacier meltwater in Antarctica - FRY-03 (SPAdes) (version 2) | ecosystem: Environmental > Aquatic > Freshwater > Ice > Glacier... | reverse complement strand
AAATAATCCTCCCAAGAATTCACGGATGATGGGTTTAGGACAAAGAGGGTCAAGAATGAAGTCAGGTAATTTAGCCTCTTGGTTTACTCTTTTACCAATAAGTAAACCACCTAACTGAGTAATATGATTTCCTAATGCAGCTGGGATTCTTACTGAATATAAATTTTTACATTTAAAATTAATCTGTTTTACATCACATAAAAGTTTTAGGTCTTTAACCATGCTATTTACATCTATCATATGTCCTAAAAATATTGTGTATTTATATGAATTACGAATTTTATTAATGTTTCCATCTGTAATTAAATAACCAATTAACTTTGCAAATATAAGAGTTTTATTATAGTTATCTTTAGTATCAGTCTTAAAAGTTAAGTCACCTACTCGTAGTTTCCATCCATTACATTCATCAATTTCTTCTTTAACATTTACAAGAGGACATGTTATAGAAGCTTTTACACATTGTTCTCCAACTACTAAATCCTTTGCTTTTATCCATTCATTATTTGAAGTCAAAATTGGATGCTCTGGAGTGCATATATTGGTTCTACCATCTTGTAATGTCACCTTTACACATTCTCGTTCACCTTTATATAAGAATCCAATCTGTTTTGATGGAATCATTTGTTGACATTTTTCACTCCATCCCAAAACTTCATTTTCACAATCTTCCATGTCTTTTATTTGAATTCCTAAACCATTTGTGAGAGCAATTATGGTCTCACCACATTCGCAGTCTTTCTCCATTTCTCCAAATCGCAACCCTCCATCTCTCGATCTACCTTCAGCAGGTTGTCTTGTGAGATTAACCATAGGTCCAATAGATCGACTATGTGTTTTATCATTGACCATATGTTTCAATCTTTGGTAAAATACAGGTCCAATAAATACACTACATTCCAGTTGTTCTCCAGTCAATCCATTTTGTAATAATTCATTTCCATTAGATTCGTAACCCAAATTAATAAGTTCTTTGCAAACATCTTTGACATCAAATTGACCGAATGATGTCCCGTCACCAAAAAGTCCAAGTTCGACTAATACTTTACCAAGAAGTGTTTCTTTCAGTTGTCCTATAGTCATACGAGATGGAATTGCATGAGGATTAATTATAATATCAGGCTGAATGCCGTTTGAAGTAAATGGCATATCACATTCGGGAATAATGTTACCTATCGTGCCTTTCTGCCCATGTCTTGACGAGTTGCCTATTATTTGTGACGGTGAATGGTCTGATTCCCTCATATAATAAGTATGAGATGAAGGCATTTCTACACAATACACTTTTCCTTCATAATCAATTAATTTCTCTTCATTGGATTCATTCACCTTTTTATTAATCCAAGGCTGATTTTGTTTTGTAATTATACTTACTTTATAATAAGTATGTTTCTGAGTTATTTCAACTACTTCACCTGCTCTTGAACCTAAATTTCTTTTTCCAATACGAGCAATACCTGTTGGTTCTTCTGCAATCTTAATTATACCTGAATAACCACAATGAACTGCTAATTGAGATACATTATTCGCAAGTTTAATGCTAATAGTTCCGTATCTGTCAAATGTTTCACCTTTATATTCCATTGATGAACCATCGCCTGACATTAAGGCTTCTAATAATATTCTGGATTGTCTTTGAGATAATTGAAATACATATTCTGGTAAATATTTATTTAAAGCACCGTTACTCAATTCACTCAAATTACCACATATTCCATTATACTTTTTTTTTCGTATAATATATTTACCATCTTTGCTATAACTATACTCTATATTCATTTTTGATAATAATGTATTCATAAATAGCTGTTTTCTTTCCTTTAATGCTGTTATATTTATTTGATTATTATAACAATATCCATCCGCAATAAATATGCCCAATAGTTGCAACCAATCATCCATTTTATATTTTTCTTCTCCCAACTCCATAAATTCAATATCTGGATATACATTTTCCATAGTCTTTTGAAAACGAACCATTTTCCCCATTACATCTTTGGCTTCAATCAATTCGTATTGCCTACCACTTCTTTTTTTAACATATAATTTATGATTTAATGTGCATACAATATGAACTTGTTTATTTTTTATAGAATACATTTTATCATTATGTTCGTATTCATATTTTGCAACAGGATATTCATAACATAATTTACCGTTTATATCAAGAGTTGCTAATTTATGCTCTTCTATATTTACATCTTTAATTTCAATCCATCCCTTATCCGTTAAAACTTGTTGTGTTGGTAAAGCACAAAATTTATCACCAATAACAGGTTTGCGAACAGTTCGTAACCTAACTTTAGCAAAATTGTATCCCTCACCATTCCTATCAATATAATTTTTATCAATAAATGTTTCTTCATTTGTTCTATATAATTTACTTTGATCTTCATATTTGATCACCTTTGTATGATCGTTTCTATTTTCCTTTATAGGAGTTATCTTTGCAATAATAATATCACGATTTTCAACAAGTGTGTTTTCAGGTATGAGACCTTTACTATTAACTTTATTATAATTACCCATTTTCATTCCTTTTGTTTTAGAAGGGTCAGGCTTACATCTAATTTCTTCATCACCATTTATTTTCTGTTTATCTTCGTCTTTTTCAGTATGGTAAATAGTTGTTGTAAAAAGCCCTCTATCTATTGAACCTTTATTGAATAACAATGAATCTTCTTGATTATATCCTGTATGTGTCATAATTGCTACAATTACATTTGTTCCAGATGGAATTTTATTTAATTGTATCATATTCATAATACGTGTATCTACAAGTGGTCGTGTAGGATAATTTAGAACATATGCAGTTTTATCCATTCTGTTTTCATAATTTGTAACATAAACACCCATCGCTTGTTTACCTTGTGCACATTGATATGTGTTTCTAGGTGATTGATTGTGTTCAGGGAACGGAATACAAGATGCTAATACCCCAAAAATTGTGCTTGGGTGAATTTCGCAATGAGTATATTTGAAAATTCTATCTGTTTTTTCGATAATATCTTTAGGTTTAGTAGCAATCATTGACCAACTCTGTTCTTCAGCATCAATATATTCTATAATAGATTCATCTAATTTGCAACTTATTACCATATCATCCCAATTCAATTCATTTTGTTTCAATTTATTAAGAATTGAATCGTTTATAAGCAGATTATTATTTTTTACACGTAAAACAGGTCTGGTTAATCTCCCACCATCATTACATACTCTTATCTCTTTATTCTTATAATCAAATAAAATAGAAGTATATACATTAATAATACCTTTGTATTTTTTATCTTTTAACATTAAAAACAATTCTTGAGGTTCATTTGATATACCAACCCATGAACCATTAATAAACACTTTTACTTTATTATATCGGTCTTCCGCAGTAATATCAGGGCTATCAAGGGTAATAATATTAGGTAATATGTATTCATATAAAGGTATTGAGCTTGAATGAATCGTAATATGTGTCATGTAAGCCAAATTTTTGACGATTCCAACAGACTGACCTTCTGGTGTATTGTGTGTTATTAAACCATCTTTTAAACAAAATCTTCCCCGTTTATCGTAAAGCTGCCATCCGACAAAAGGTCCTACTCCGGCTTTTTCTAAAGTAAATTTAGATTGCGTAAAAGATTTGATTTCACTTTCTACAAGCATTATTTTTTTATGAGGTATACGTGTTGGTATTTCACAAACCAGACAACCTGTAATTGTTAATTCTTTATATTTTTTATTTTTTTCTTTCGATTTAATCATTTCTTCTTTTATTATACAACAAAAACCCAACGAAATAGCTAACGTATATATATCTTCTATAATTTTATAATTAGCGTGTTCGTGAGATACGCATATTTTATACGCATTGTTACTAACTGAACCGTTAGTATCTATTAAACCAGCCAATACTTTTAATCTTGTCTCTCTATCATTTTTAAGATATACATCTGGAATATGTTTATTGTTTAAAAGATTATATTTTAAAAGTGTTTTTTGAATCAATACTACATTTTGTTCCATAATAATTTCCCGACCAAATAAGAATAACCCGTCATCTACTCCATAACTTTTTTCATTACCTAGAGACATACCAAGTATATAAGGATCCATTTCAACATTTTGTTTGCTCCAATTAATGCCTTCGGTTTTAAACAAAACTAAATTATCTTTTGTTATATTATCTAATTTTAAATAATTCTCTATAGTTATGTCTATTACATCATCATCATTAAAACTATTAACAAATTTTTCGGCTTCATCTAATAAGTAAAATTGTTTTTCTTTAAAAACCATTTCATTACGATCAAGAAATTGAACAATATAAATTTCTGTTATATTTGATTTTATTATTTTTTTATGATTACATATTTTGAGAGTAAGAATATGATTATCAGTAACACGATGTTTCATAAAATTGTTTTTGAGAGGTATTATATCATACATATTCTTAAATCCTGAACAAGTTGTTCTTACCTTTGTTGCGTTTCCTTTATCGTCAATCAAAGTGTCTTGAACACTAATATCTGCAGCACATTTAGAAGTTCCATCCCACATCAAAATTAATGTTTGAGGATCAAAACATTCGCACGGACACAAAAATCCCCATGAAGTATTATGTAATTTACGTGGAGGTATTAACTTTCCGCTTTTATCGGTAGGTGTTGAAATTCTACGTGCATGACTCAAACTTGATACATAAGTTAATCTATTTAATACTTGTGCAACTCCTACTTTATTTGAATTTGTGTGTTTAATTCCAAAATCTCCTGTTGCCAACGCACGTTTTATTCCATTTTCTATTGTTGTGGATTTTATAATTTTATAAATATTAGTAAGATTGATTATACTTTCATAATCGTCTTTAGATTTCCACGAACCGTTATTAATTTCTCTTATTACTTGTTTTTCCATATCTTTTACCAACTTATTGAAATAATTTCTAAATAAATTATTAAGAAGTGTTCCTGTTAAATCAATTCGTTTATTTGCATAAGAATCACGGTCATCTTGTTTTACTAACTCAAATGATGCCTGTAATAATCTATTAGTCATATAACCCATAAAATATATTTTTTGCAGATTATTATGACAATGAGGAAATAAATCATTATTAAGAATATCTATAGTAAATTCCATTTTTTTCCTCGCCCCTGTTTCTTTATCCATATTTATAGGAGTATACATAACATAACTGGTAATATATTTTATTGATTCTTCTTTTGTCATATATTTATTAGCTTCTATAATTGAAGCTTGTAAAGCATTAAGAATATCTTTATTTTTAAAATCCAATACAATTTTTTCACAAATTTCTTCATCTGTTAATACACCCAATGCTCGAAACACAATAAATAATGGAATAGGTTGTTTAACTCTTGGTATTTGGACATGAATTGCATTTCCAAACCCATTATTTTTAGAACTAAGCATTAAATTAATTTGTTTTGGCGAAATACATTTGAAATCAGGAACGGATTTTATTTCAGCAATCCAATTATACTTGGTATTATTTTTGGATACATTGAAACAATATACTTTATTTTCAGCAGCTCTTTCTTGTCCCAATACTGTTTTTTCAGATCCATTGATGATAAAATAACCACCTCCATCAAATTTACATTCTCCTGTATGTGTATTTTCTACATGTTTGTATTGATTTAATACACATATATTTGATTTTAACATTATTGGCAACTTACCAATATGAATTTTAGGTAAAGTCTTATGGAACGTTTGGATATTTTCTAAATCTTTACCTGTTCGTATAACATATTTTATATTTATATCAATTGTCATATTGGATGCATAAGTGAAATTTCTAAGACGTGCTTCTTGTGGAAACATTAATTTAATAGCACCATTGTTTTCATGTATTTGTGGTCTGTAAATATTAAAATTCTCAAATGTAACGAATAATTCAAGAGCATGTTTTTTTGTAATTGGGTCATAATCTTGGTCTGAAGCGATACGAACAGGATTGAACATCTCAATCGTTTTAATAATTTGGAACCCTACAAAATTATTATAAGATTCCAATTGATGTCTCACAAGTCGCTCAAGATGTTGTCCTTTGAAATATGATTCAATTATTGTCCATGGTGGTTCAATATATTGATCATTTTCAATATCGAAAGGTTTGTCGGTATTATTAGTATTTTTACTCATATTGATAGCTGTTTTTGTTATCATGAGTTATATGTTAATACATTTCAATTTATTTTTAAACTGATTTATTAGTAAATATTTAATAATAAAAAAAAATATTATTCTAAATTATAATTCACATAACAAAATATATAAAAAATTTAGGAATACTAAAATTATGACATTCCTTGAGACGATTCCATGTTAATTAAGTTATTTTTGTAAATTATTTTTGGGTTATTATAGTAATGTCGTCAAGTAATAAAAAAATTAATATAAATCCAGATTTGTTCAAAACAACAACAACTAAAAAGAATAGAGTTAAAAAACCAAAGATTATGCCTTTGATATCACCTAATTTACTCAAACAGAAATTATTGAAAAGAATCAAAGACCATAAAAATAAAGAAGTTATTAATGTTAAACCCAAATTAGTTGACCATTTGGAATCGTTTTCAAAAGATAGTGATTTATATAAATATACAAATGAGTATAATGAATCATTAAAATACTTACAATCACTTACAACGGAAAAAAAAAAAGATGATACTATTAAAAAACAGAAGGAATTATTACATAAACAAACATTGCGTTCTAATAATTGTGATACTCAAGTCAGTTTAGAATTACCATTTGATTTAATAGAACAACCAATTCCATTAATAGAACCGAATTTATCGGAAATTCAGTTGATTAAATACAAAATAACAGACACTATTCCTTATAGCAATTTAAAAGGAGGGATAAAACCTACTTATCGTGATTGGAATAAAACTAAAAAGAATTCAACAATTTCTTCTCTCGTAAATTCCGACCAAATAAATACGGATAAAAGTAATCATGGAATAATACAACAATCTTATACAGAAAGAGAGAAACGTTTAAATATATTAAAAGAAAAAATAAAACAAAAAAAAGAAAAATCTTTAATTATTAATACAAAAAACAATTCAATTGATTTACCTTATTCAATTGATTTAACAAATTCAATAAATTCAACACCTTTAATTGATTCAACACCTTTAATTGATTCAACATATTCAACACCTTTAATTGATTCAACACCTTTAATTGATTCAACATCTTCATCACCTTTAATAAATTCAAAACCTTTAATAAAATTAAGCTCTTCAATGAATTCAAAACCTTCGCTAAATTCAAACCCTTCAATACATTTTAAATCATCCATAAATTCAAAACCTTCAATAAATTCAAACCCTTCGTTAGATTTTGAATCATCCGTAAATATCAAATCATCAAATAATATTATTCCAGATAAGCGAAGAATAAAAAGAACAATAAAACGAAGATATACACTTGGAAAATCTAAAATACATAAAACAGTTGCGGTATTATTAAAAGATAACCAAACACGCAAAAAAATTATAAACGCTCACAAAGAACTCAAACAAACAGCTATTGTTGATATAAAAAAATATTTGAGAGAACATAATTTAATTAAAATAGGAAGCAATGCACCAAATGATATATTCAGAAAAATATATGAAAATGCGATTCTATCAGGAGATATAAATAATAATAATCAAGATATAGTGTTACATAATTTTATGAAAGATGTAGTAACATAATTTTTAATTATAATATCAAGGAAACCTCTTGCTTCGCAAAGAAGTAAGAAAGTTACCAAAAACCCACCTTTTTGCATTCGCATGTATTAGGTAAAAGGGAAGTTCTCTAATATATTTATATTTTTAATATATTTTATTATATTAGGAATGGAAACTACAAAAAATAAATTACCAGAAAATTATAATATATTTTTTAACAATATGAGTAATTATTTAGATACAAAAATATATTATTATGGAAGCGTTCAACGTCAAGATTACCTTTATAATAGTAGTGATATAGATATAGATATTTTTACTGAAAATGAATTCAGTACAATATATAAACTTATTCATTTTTTAGATATAAAAAAAAAACAAGTTTCAAAATTTATTTTTAAAGGAGATATATCACAGAATTTAATAAAAGGACATAAAATAATTTATAATAAGAATAATTTAAAAGTTGAAATTTCAATATATAATGAAAAAAATAAAAAGGAAATATTACATGAACATAATAAAGGTGCGAATTTACCTTTTATTATTGTTTGGTCATTATTAATTTTGAAGTTTATCTATTATAGATTAAGAATAATTCCTGATAAATTATATAAAAAAATGAAGTTTATAATAATAAATATATTGAAAAAGAAAGATACTGGTGTTTTTATTGTATTTGGAACATTGTAAATAACCAAAATGGTTTAAAGCAATTATTATATAATATATAATATGGCATTGATAAAAGAATATTTTGAACTTACAAAAAAATACCAAGAGGATTATGGTGACAAAATAATATTACTTATGCAAGTTGGTTCTTTTTTTGAAGTTTATGGATTGGTAGATAAAAAAACAAATTCAATAACTGGTAGTCTTATTACAGATTTCTCTCGTATATGTGATTTATCAGTTGTTGCAAAAAATGTATGTGTTGGTACATCAGACATATGTATGGCGGGGTTTAAAGATATAGGAATAGAACGATATATAAAAAAAATACAAGAAGCAGGATATACTTCAGTAGTTTATACTCAAGACCAAGCCGCAAAAAATACTACACGTTCATTAGCTGGTATTTTCTCTCCAGGAACATATTTTTCAAACGATTCACGTAGTCTTACAAACAATATAACGTGTGTATGGATTGATTTAATAGAAAATAAATTTTTATTAAAAGGTAAATATGTTTCAGTTGGTGTTGCAAACATTGATATTTATACCGGTAAAACAAGTATATTTCAATTTAAAGAAATATACGTCAATAATCCATCAACTTATGATGAATTAGAGAGATTTTTATCAATATATAATCCAAGTGAAATTATTTTTATTTCAAATTTGAATGAAATTGAAATTAATGATATAATAAATTATACAAATATACAATGTGGGTTGATACATAAAATAAATCTTAACAATAGCACAACCCAATTCACTTTAAGAGCCAAAAATTGCGTAAAACAAATTTATCAAAAAGAAATTTTGCAAAAGTTTTATAAAATGGAAGATTTTGATAATTTCATTCAAAACTTTTATGATAATGAAATCGCTACACAATCATTTTGTTTTTTGTTAGATTTTGTATATACACACAACCCAAATCTAGTAAATCAAATTAGCGAACCGGTATTTGAAAATTGCTCAAATAGACTAATATTAGCAAATCATTCTCTCAAACAATTAAATATTATTGATGACCCATTAAAAGATTATAATGGTAAATATTCATCAGTTCTTAAAATGTTGAATTGTTGTTTAACACCAATGGGAAGCCGTAAATTTGCTTATAATTTTTTAAATCCTACAACTGATACAAATTATCTTGAAGAAGAATATAATATTACTGATTATTTGATATCAAAAAAAGAAGATGATTTTATAAAAAATAAATTATCTTCAATTAAAGACCTTTCAAAATGGCAACGTCAAGTTTTTCTGAAAAAAATATCCCCTAAATCATTTTACAATCTCTATAAAAATATTGTGAGTATTAAAGATATTTATGAGAATATAAATACAGATGTTATATTGCTTAAGTATTTGAATATTCGTGACCCCTCGTTAGATAATATAAACGATTTTTGTAAAAACATATTGACTTTTATTGATGATAATATTGATATTGAATTATGTAAAGAAATAGAACAACTACAAAACTTTGAAAATAATTTTATTAGATATGGTATTGATAAAGATTTAGATACAAAGTCAGAAATCATTAAAGAATCAGAAGATAAATTAGAAGCAATACGTCAATATTTAGGTAGATTGATTGAAAATGGAGAGAAGAAAAATAAAAGCCCGAATGATTTTGTCAAAATACATGAAACTGAAAAAAATCACTTCAGTTTGTTATGCACAAAACGTCGCTGTAAGCTTCTTGAGACTTCCTTACCGGAGATTTCAACAAATGTTGTATTGAAATATACATCAACGTATAATAAGTTAGAAACTGAATTTGTATTTAATATATCTAAAAATGAATTTGTATTCAATAAACAAAGTATAATGAGTAATTTTATCATAAACCCTGAAATTAGCAAATTATGCAAGAAAATTTCAACACTGAAAGTTTCATTGAAAGATACATTGGCTTTAGTATTTAATAAATTCGTGGCAAAATTTGGTTCTTGTCAAAAACAAATGGAATGCGTAATTAGTTTTGTTACATTATTAGATATAGTTTATTCTAAAGCTTGTATTGCAAAAAAATATAATTATTGTAAACCAAAAATTGCTGAAGCAAAAAAATCATTTATCAATGCCAAAGGTTTACGCCATTGTTTAATAGAACATTTACAAACTAATGAACTTTATATAACTAATGATATTAGTATAGGTGATGGTAAAATTGATGGAATTTTATTATATGGAACAAATGCTGTTGGAAAAACAAGTATTATTCGTGCATTAGGTATTGCAACAATTATGGCTCAATCTGGATTATATGTTCCGTGTTCTGAATTTGTATTCAAACCATATAAATATATTTTTACAAGAATTATTGGTAATGATAATATTTTTAAAGGATTATCCACATTTGCTGTAGAAATGCTGGAATTAAGAACAATTTTACGTCTTGCTGATGATTGTAGTCTTATATTAGGTGATGAGCTTTGTTCTGGTACTGAAAATACATCAGCGGTTAGTATTTTTGTTGCAGGTATTCAAAAAATACAAAAAGTAAATAGTTCTTTTATTTTTGCAACACATCTACACGAAATTGTTAATTATGAGGAAATTACAAACTTGAACAATGTTGTATTGAAACATTTGACAGTTGTTTACGATAAAGAGAGAGATATATTAGTTTACGATAGGAAATTAAAAGATGGTGCGGGTAATAGTATGTATGGTCTTGAAGTATGTAAATCATTAAATTTACCTGAAGATTTTTTAAATAATGCATATAATATTAGATTAAAATATAATCCAGAAATGGATAGTTTGCTTTCTCTCAAAACATCTCATTTCAACTCTAAAAAGATTATGAATCTTTGTGAAATATGCAAAATTAATCTTGGTAGCGAAGTTCATCATCTACAACATCAAAATAATGCAGATGATAATGGTATAATAAATGGTTTATTTCATAAAAATAATCCAGCAAATTTAATGACATTATGTGAAAAATGTCACAACGAATTTCATAAAACAAACGTTCAACATAAAAAGGTTAAAACAAGTAAAGGTTATGAATTACAAGAAATTTAATATATTTGTATTATGATTTAAGAATATATTATCATATAATTAATAAAGTAGTTTTATGTTAAATAATGATAATATATCATTTTCAATAAATTACGATATTTGTGAAACAAATGATGATATTTGTCAAACAAATGATGATATTTGTGAAACAAATGATGATATTTGTGAAACAAATGATGATATTTGTGAAACAAATGATGTTGTAGATAAAAAATATTATGAAATATTCAATTGTATAAAAAATAACACAAATAACACAAATAACACAAATAAACAAATTTGTGATAATTTTGGTTTTCCATCAGAGATATTAGCGCAAAAATTAAATTATGAAATAAATTTTACAGTAAAAGAATTGTTAATTATTTGCGAATATTATGGAATAGCAAAAAATATAAGAATTATTAAATGTAATAAAACAGAACTAATTGACGTATTAGTTATTTATGAAAATGATATAATTAATAACTATATAGTAATAAAAAGAAAAGAAATGTGGTTTTATATTAACGAATTAAAAAATGATAAGTTTATGAAAAAATATCTTTTATGGTAGTTTATTTACTTTTTTGGTTTGTCGTTTTTCGTTTTTGTGTTTTTCGTTTTTGTGTTTTTCGTTTTTGTGTTTTTGTTTTATTCATTTTACTTTTTCTACTTTTTCTACTTTTAGAAATATATTCAACACCTGTAATACCCATATCAAATCCTGTAGCTAATGTACCATAAACTGAAGACAATCCTTTCTCTACATAAGGAGCTGTGGTTTTAGCGACCATTTTAGTTTTATTTCCAATTGATTTAACTATTGGTTTGACATCGCTTAATACTTTGATAGTATTTGTTTTGACTTTTTTGAATAATTTACCAATTTGTTTTTTATTATTAACACTTTTATTACGCATTTTATAGAATATAGAGATATAAAAAAAATGATTTGAATTACAAATATATTAAGAATAATATACTAATTTATATATAAGAATGATAATTCCAATTAAATGTTTTACTTGCGGTATGGTTCTTGCGGACAAATATAGATATTATATTGAAAATGTCCGCAAAAAAAAATTGGCTAAAAAGGATATATCAAATGATGATTCAGTTATGTATTTGACAAAAGAATTTCATGAGAAAACTTCTGAAGGAGAAGTAATGGATGAGCTTGGATTATATAAAATGTGTTGTAGACGACATATTTTAACACATGTAGATATTGAATAAAAAACTGAAGTAATATTATATTTATATAATATATAATGGGGATTCGTAAAAATAAAAAGAGTAGGAAAAATAAACAAAAAACTTATAAAATGAAAGGTTGTTCTAAAAATAAAACTATGAAATATCATGGTGGAGTAATGTTAAATAATTTGGATTTAGCATTTCCAACAAGAAATATTCCTTCAATTCCAAATCCTAATTTAGCTTATAGCGGTAACGGAGGTGCGTTTTATGAAAAAAATTTATATCCTAATAATGGTATTCCTCGTGATTCATATCCTGGTTGGCTTACCCCAAGTATTTTGAGAGGTGGAGATTGTGGTGGAACTTGCGGATTACAACAATTAGGTGGTGGAACACATCGTGATGAATGCAAATGTAGTTCTTGTAAGGTAAAAATGAAGGGTGGTAATACGCAAATGTTATATCCAAATGGTCTTGTTGGAACTGAATGGAAAGCCGATTTTCAATGGCCTGGAACAAGCGGTATAACTGGTAATAACTCTCATTACGGAAATAATACTTATAATAATGATATATCAAGACAAATGAAAGATATTGGTGCAAATTTTCCATTTAATGGTGGTTCTAAAAAAAAAAATGGGAAAACAAAAAGACAAAAAGGCGGTACTTTTTTACTTGGTGATTTAATAAACACTGGAAGAGTCATTGCAAATAATTTGGGGAATACATATAATAGCCTTAATGGATATTCGTCTGCCGTATCACCTTTACCATATAGAAATCAACTCCCTAATACAATGACCCTCAATAATGCACAATTCCGCTTGTAGTCGGGTGTTTTTGCTACGCAAAAAATATTAATCTTTTGATTATTTTTTTACTCTGTGAAAACGGCGTTTTAAATTACCAAGTGTGTAAAAAAACACGCCATCCGTATGTATTCACAAAAAGGTAGGGGTTTAGGATGTTCGTTCGGTTCTCTGAACTGAAACAATAGTTTTTGTCTCTCAATAGTATAAAAAAATTAAAGTATTTGTATATTTTATAATGGTTAATAATAATTTCTATAAATTATGTACGCCTTCAAAAATATATTTTACAATATCTATAGTTTTATTGTTATCTATAGTTTTTCAAAATATAAATGACAAATGTTCTCTCCATTTAGGTAATTTTTCATGTAAAGTAACAAACAATGTTTTGGTATTTATTTTTCAATTATTATATATCCTATTTTGGACTTATGTATTAAATTTAATTTGTAAAGATGACAATACGATAATAAGTTGGTTACTTATTATGCTTCCTTTGATTTTATCGTTTGTGTTGATTGGTTTATTCATTTTATCTCAATAAATAATATATTTTTATTATATAAGCAATATGATAAAAATTAAAAATGGTTTATCTTATCAAAAAGATGGTTGGAAATATATATCAATAAAAGGCTCACCTTATGATAGGGGATATGCTTATGGTATTCTTTGTGCTGATGAATTCAGTGAAATTCAAAAAATGTTAAAATTTTTCATATTTGAATCCTATGGTAACACATGGGAGTATTTCATTGATTTGATAAATCATGATTTTTATGAAATGACAAAATCTGATTTCAATGAAATTTTTTTGGAATTTGAAGGAATCACAGCTGGATGCAAAGAAGGAGGCACTAAAACATCAGTTGAAGAAATATTAGCATGGAATTATTATATGTCATTGTCCTATTGGTATGGTTCTAAATCGGATTCCCATGTTGGTAAGGAAGGCGGAGGTTACAATCTTGGAGGTGCTAAAGATAGATGTAGTGCATTTATAGCAGTTGGTGATTGGACTGTTGATGGTAAAATTGTAGTAGCCCATAATAGTTTCACAGAATTTATCGATGGTCAATATGCAAATGTAATACTTGACGTGAATCCGAGTGAAGGAAACCGTTTTATTATGCAAACATCGCCTCTTTGGATTTGGTCGGGAACTGATTTTTTTATAACTGATAAAGGAATTATAGGTACTGAAACTACAATAGGAGGTTTTTCCAAATTTGAACAAAAAATCCCGATTGCATATAGGATGCGAAAAATAATGCAATATGGGAAAACAATGGACGAATATGTAGATATTTTGTTGGATGGTAATGGCGGTGATTATGCTAATTCATGGTTGTTCGGTGATACAAATACAAATGAAATTATGAGGATTGAATTAGGATTGAAATATCATAATATTGAAAGAACAAAAAACGGATTCTTTATCGGTTTCAATTCAGTATACGATGAGAGAATAAGAAATTTAGAATGTATAAATAGTGGTTTTTACGATATAAGGCGTCATCAAGGTGCAAGATATGTTCGTTTAGGTGATTTAATGGATAAACACAAAGGTAAATTAGACATAAATGTTGCAAAAGAGATAATAGCAGATCATTATGATGTATATTTACTAAAAGATGATAATCCATGTTCAAGAACAATATGCAGTCATTATGATTTGGATGCACGTGAATACATGTCACAATCGGATAGGCCAATAGCATTTTCCCCACGTGGTGCATGTGATGGAATTGTATGTGATACAACATTAGCTAAAAAAATGAGTTTTATCGGTCGTTTTGGTAATTCATGCGGAATCCCGTTTTTGAAAGACGAATTTTGTAAACTACATAGACAATATGAAAAATTTTGTCCCTACTTGAAAGATAGATTAACACAAAAATGGAGTGAATTTACAATAACGAAAAATAAATCAAATTCATCATTATCAAGACGTAAACGTAAACGCATAGGTATAAAAACAAAGAAAATACAACTATAAAAAATACGATTATATTTGTGAATTGTAGGATCCGTAGGTTCTATAATTAAATATTGATTATTATTTAAAAATAATCAATATTGTTATATATAAAAATGGAAAATATATCTTGGAAAGTAATAGATAAGTATTTCACTGATAATCCGAATAATTTAGTCGACCATCATTTAGACTCATATAATGATTTTTATGAAAGTGGTATAAATAGAATATTTAAAGAGAATAATCCTATAAGATTTATCGAGAGAGAAGAAGAAGAAGGAATAAATAGAAACGAATGTTTATTATATTTAGGTGGTAAAGAAGGTAAAAAAATATATTTCGGTAAACCCATAATTTACGACGAAAATAATGCCCATTTTATGTATCCAAATGATGCGAGATTACGAAATATGACATATGGTGTTACTATAAATTATGATGTAGAAGTAGTTTTCATATATTATGAAAATAATCCAGTTAGCAAACAAGAAGAGAGAAAAGAACACACTATTACGCTTGAAAAAATATATTTAGGGCGTTTTCCAATAATGCTTCAATCCAATCTATGTATTTTGAATACATTAAGTAAAGAAGTTAGATTTAATATGGGTGAATGTCGTAACGATTACGGAGGTTATTTTATTATTGATGGAAAAGAGAAAGTTATAATCCCTCAAGAAAAGTTTGCTGATAATATGATATATGTTAGAGAGAATAAAATAGATGATATTTACAGTCATTCATGCGAAATTAGGTCCGTTTCCGAAGATACATCAAAGCAAATACGTTCTACATCAGTAAAAGTTGTAAGTCCTTCTCCTTCTTTATCAAATAATCAAGTTGTTGTTGTTGTTCCAAATGTTCGTAAACCGGTTCCATTATTTATATTAATGCGCGCATTAGGTATTATTTCAGATAAAGATATAATAAAAACCTGTATTTTGGATATAAAAATGAATGAACAATATGTAGATTTCTTTATACCGTCAATTCATGATGCGAATCAGTTTTTTACACAAGAAACAGCGTTGAAATATATTGCTTCTTTTACTAAACGAAATACTATTTCTGGAACTATAGAAATTTTATCAGATTTCTTTTTACCACATGTAGGCGAACTAAACTTTCTAGAAAAAGCATATTTTATCGGTATTATGGTTAATAAATTATTAAAAGTTTATATGAAAGAACAAAAACCTACTGATAGAGATAATTTTAAGTTCAAAAGAGTTGAATTAACTGGTTCTCTTATTTATGAATTATTTCGTGAATATTATTTAATTCAAAAAAGAGCTATTTCAAGAAAAATTGACGAAGAATATTATTATCATAAGGGTGAATACAAAGATGATGTGTCTTTATCAAATAATGACGTTCGTAAGGGTGGAGATAAAAAAAATAAATATAAAAACGATTTTTTCAATTTAATAGAATCAAATGTTAAAGAATTTTTTAAAGATAGAGATATTGAATCAGGATTCAAAAAAGCATTTAAAGGAAATTGGGGTTCACAATCTAATACTAAAAGACTTGGTGTTGTTCAAGATTTGAATCGTCTTAGTTGGAATACACATATATCACACTTGCGTAAGATTAATCTACCAATGGATTCTAGTGCTAAAGTTATTGGTCCTCGTCTTCTTAACAATTCGCAATGGGGAATAATTGACCCTATTGATACACCTGATGGAGCAAATATAGGTCTTCATAAACATATGAGCATTTTAGCTCACATAACCAGTGGATTTTCTGCTATTCCTATTATTAATTGGTTAAGAAGTAATACTCCTATGAAAATTGTATTAGAATGCAGTCCAGAATATCTATATAATAGCTCAAAAATATTTGTAAATGGAAAATGGATTGGCGTTGTTGATAACCCAATAGACACTAATGATAAAGTGGATTTCATAGGTATGCTTAAATTATATAGACGGAACGGAATTATTCCTATATTCACGAGTATATCTTTTGATTATCAAAATAATGAAATTTATATATACACAGATTCAGGTAGATTAACAAGACCTATTTATTATATTGAAAATAAGAAGGAAAGTTTTAATAGACCAGAAGTTATTGAATTACTTGACAATGGTAAAATTAAATGGCAACAAATTGTCGCTGGATTAAAAAAGAAAACCGATGAAAAATTCTCAATTAAATCAAATACTATGTATGATATAAATAAATTATATAGTGATATTGGTGATGATACAGATAATATATATAATACTTTACAGAAAAATAAAGCTGTTATAGATTATGTAGATACATCTGAAGAAGAATCAGCTTTAATTGCGATGGTTAGTGATGATATAAAAAAAAATAAATATTATACTCATATTGAGATTGATCCATCTTTATTATTAGGTGTTATGGGTAATCAAATTGTTTATCCTGAAAATAACCCTTTACCCCGTAATTCATTTTCGTGTGGTCAAAGTAAACAAGCTGTATCTGTTTATCACTCCAATTATCAAGTAAGAATGGATAAAACTGGAGTTGTTTTAAATTATGGTCAGATTCCTCTTATTAAATCACGATATATGAAATATATTAATAATGAAGAACAGCCATATGGTGTAAATGCAATTGTTGCGATAATGTCTTATACTGGTTACAATGTGGAAGATGCTATTTTGATTAACCAAGCTTCTGTTGATAGAGGAATTTTTAGAACAATATATTATTCCACATATGAAGCGAGAGAAGAAAGCTCCAAAGTTTCAGGATTATCTAATTCAAAATTTGCTAACATTGAAAAAAATAATGTAACTAATTTGAAAAAGGAATATGATTATAGTATGTTAGATGAACATGGTATGGTTAAAGAAAATACGCCTATTACTGAAAAAACTATTCTTATTGGAAAAATCACAAGTAATTTGGAAAATAAAAACACATGGAGTGATGATTCAGTGACAACTAAAAAAGGTCAGCTTGGTTTTGTTGATAAATCATTCATAACTTCAGGTGAAGAAGGATTCAATGTCGCTAAAGTTAGGATTCGTGAAGAACGATTACCTGCAATTGGTGACAAAATGGCTTCAAGAGTGGGACAAAAAGGAACTATTGGTCTAATTATTCCAGAAAGTGATATGCCTTTTGCAGAAGATGGTATCAGACCCGACCTTATTATTAATCCACATGCTCTTCCATCACGCATGACAATTGGACAAATTATTGAATCGTTATTTGGTAAAGTTTGCTTGGAATATGGTGGATTTGGTGACTGTACAGCATTTCAAACCAAAGGGTCTAATGCAACTTTTTACGGAAAATTATTAACTAAAGCAGGATTTAATTCAAGTGGAAACCAATTGCTTTATAATGGTATGGATGGGAAACAAATTGAAGCAAATATTTATATTGGTCCAACTTATTATATGAGATTGAAGCATATGGTTAAAGATAAAATTAATTATCGTGCAAAAGGTAAAAGAACTATGTTGACAAGACAGACAAATCAAGGAAGAGCCGATGATGGAGGATTAAGAATCGGTGAAATGGAAAGAGACGGTGTATTAGCTCATGGTATGTCTTATTTTTTGAATGAAAGCTTTATGGTTAGAGGTGATGAATACTTTATGGCGGTTTGTAATAAAACAGGCACAATTGCAATATATAATCAAGTTAAAAATTTGTTCTTGAGTACATTTTCAGATGGACCGATAAATTTTCACACAAATCCGGATGGTACTATGAATATCAAAAATTTGAGCAGATTCGGCCGTGATTTTAGTATTTTAAGAATTCCGTATTCATTTAAATTATTAATTCATGAATTACAAGTAATGAATGTTCAAATGAGAATTATTACAGAAGAAAATATCGACCAATTAAGTAATATGAATTATTCAACAAATATCAATAAATTGCTTAAAGTTGATGAAAACGATACTAATTTAAATGATATGTTGCGTGATTATCAATATAATATTACTGTAAAATTACGTAAATTTGATGATGCACAAAAACTTATTAAAGTTACGCAAAATAATGGTAAAGAATCTAACCAATCTAATTATGAAACACCGCCTTATGAACCAAAACCTCTGCCTTATGAATTGCCTGGCTGGGAATCACCGCCTTATGCACCAGATACACCGCCTTACGCACCAGAAACACCTCCTTATGCACCAGAAACACCTCCTTATGCACCATCACCGCCTTATGCACCAGAAACACCTCCTTATGCACCATCACCGCCTTATGCACCAGAAACACCTCCTTATGCACCATCACCGCCTTACGCACCAGAAACACCTCCTTATGCACCATCACCGCCTTCCGTACAAAAACTTCTGCCTTATGAATTACCTGGTTGGGAATCACCTCCTTATGCACCTGATTCGTCTGCTTCCGAGCAAAAACTTCTGCCTTATGAATTGCCTGGTTGGGAATCACCACCTTATTCAAAAGAACCACCTGCTTATGCAACAGAATCGCCGCCTATTGTAATTAAGGAGACATTACCACCAAATTCAATTAAAAATATTTTAAGTGTTGAAACAGAACCAATTGAAGAAGCAAATAAAAAAGACGAATTGTTAAGTAATGATGATGATGATGACGATAAAAAAATAATAATAATTGATAAAAATGTTTTTGATAACAAAGAGAGTAAAAAAAATGAATTATAAAAATATATTAATACAATATAAAATACAATATATCAGTAAAATGCAAGTTTATTTACCGATAATCATAAATAAATCGTCTTCAAGAGAATTCTCGGATGAAGATAAACATAGTAGATTTTACAGTAATTTCGCTATCGAGGAATATGTAAAAATAACAAATATTTACCCTGAATTTGATCGTGAAGATAAAACGATGATTAAAATTATAGAAGAATATGGAAATAAGGTCTCTTGTATTAATGCCAATTTGACGATTGTTCATTATGACAATCAATTAAAAAAATATATGTATATTGATAGAGACAATGGTTACGAAACAATTGAATATAATATGGATTTACTTAACAATGATTTAAAAAATAATTATCGTGTCATGTTAGACAGTATATACGATGTGATTAATAATAATACAACAACGGCAGATGATAAAATATTAGAAATAAATAAAATATACAAATTTTAGACGGTTCAAACAAGACATCAAACTATATTATATGTATAATTATATTTATTATTATCATAATAATAATCATCATCATAATAATTATCATAATAATTATCATCATTATAATAATCGGTATTAAGTTGGTATGGAATATCAATTAAAATAAAATTATTTTCATTTAAAGGAATAATTTTATTGTTGTTGTTGTTAATATTTTTGAATAAACTCAAAAATGGTACTAAAATTTTTGTGATGTTGATATAAAGATTCATTTTATGGTAGTTTTTAATTAAGTTTAGTTCTTTTACAATATATTCTCGCCATGTTATTTGAATCAATTTTTTTATTGTCTAATTTGTAAATTAGACAAAAAAAAAATTGATTTAAATATATTATATTTTATAATTGTAAATATAATATAATGTCGAATAATTCAAGTTTAATTTCTCAAATATACAATTCCAGAAAAAACATTTTGGATTTAATGAATAGACAGGAATATAATATCACTGAATATTCAAATTTTAGTATTAATGAAATTAATTCACTTCGTCAAAATAATCAACTTGATATGCTTTTAGAAAAAAATGTTGAAGATATTGATACAAATAGAAAATCAAAAATTTATATAAGGTATTATCTGACAAAAACTATTCGTTTGCCAAATGTAGATGAAATAATCGATGATTTATATAATTTAGAAGAAACACTAATAAAAAATGATACTCTTTTAATTATTGTTAAAGATGAACCATCAGAGCCTATTATAAACAAATTAAAACATATTTTTGAGAAAGATAATATTTTCATAATAATTATTAATATAAAACGATTGCAGTTCAATATATTAGACCATGAAATGGTTCCAATGCATCGTGTTATGAAAAAAGATGAAGTAGATATTATAAAAAAACAATATAATATTATTGATAATTTTCAATTTCCAGATATTTCTCGTTTTGATCCAGTCGCACAAGTTATTGGAATCAAACCAGGTCAGGTATGTGAAATTACGAGATCAAGTAAAACAGCTATTACAACAAAATATTACAGGATTTGTATATAAAGACTTATTATTATTAATAATTATATATATAATGGATTTTACATATGATTCGGAAAGTGATGAAAAAATGTTTATCGTTCCAGTAACATCAGGATTCACAATATATACTAAAAACGAATGTAATATTTGTGTGAAAGTTAAGCAACTATTATATAGTAAAAATTACCGTCCTCTTATTATAAACTGTGATGAATATTTACTTTTTGATAGAGATGAATTTTTATCTAATATTAAGATTTATTCTAAAAAAGAATACGAAATGTTCCCTATGGTTTTTTTTGACGGATCTTTTTTAGGTGGTTATCAAGAAACTAAAGACTATTTAGATAATTTATTAGAATTTGATTAATAATTTTAATTTAGATATTATATATAACAGATGGATTTGATAATAAAACCAGATAATTTTACTTCTCCTTTCTTAAATGATGAATTTAGCCAAAAAATAAATACATTAAATGAAAAATTACCAGCAATTATAGATGATTTTAATAAATATTATGTTTTTTATAATAAAAATCCAGAATATCAAGAATATCAACAAATATTTGAAAATATAAAAGGTAATTTACAAAGTGTTAATTCTGATTTGGTAAAGATTTCAAATGATATTGATAAAAATACTAATACTATAAACAGTGAATTGTTGGTTTTGAATGATAAAATAAAAAAGGAAAAGCAATTGAAAATTTTATTGGATAAAAGAGATGGTATTGTTCAAAAATATAATAGTTCAAATGAAATGATTGAAGACTATAAAGAAATATATAACTTGAATTATACAAAAAATTGTGCTTTGTTTATCGGAATAATAGGTTCTGTTATAATTTATAGAAAAACTTTTATTAATCAATAATAACATTATATCAGGTTAGGGAACACCCATCCTTTTAGCGAATATGTGCACCCAGCGATATATTCTTACTTTTTTCATGAATAACAAGGGTTCCTTAAACTAGTGGTATAATTATCTTTAATAACTATTGGGTATTATTTTTACTAAAAAAAAATAAATTTTAATATATGTTTTTTATATATATCTATTACTTATGTCAAATAATGATGATGGAACAAAATCAATTGTTTTGAATTTAGAAACACTAAGTAAGGAATATGATGTTACTTTAAAAATGTACACAAGTGCTCAATCAGATTATATTAATTCTTTATCTAAAGAAGGTAAAACTATTTTAATCGACATTAAAGGTCAAGCATTTTGGGGAACTAATTCTATAAGTGGTAATATTTCGGAATCTGTCGAAGATTGTAAAGCTTTATGTTCTAACACAGAAAATTGTTCTGGAGCAACATTTAATTCAGATAAAAAATATTGTTGGATAAGAAGTGGAAATGGTAGCTCAATACCTGCTTTGCCAAATGATTATGCTATAATACCGTCATCTGTTAGTTATTTAAATAACATGAAAAATATAAATATAAAATTAGCGGATATAAATAAAAAAATTTTAGATATTACAAAAGCATCAAAACCATTATATAATATGCAAGACGAACAAAGATTTATTAAAAATGATGAATTGAATAAAAATTATGAAGATTTGAACAATGAAAGAGATAGAATAGATATTTTAATTAAAAAATATGAACAGCTTGATAATGCTGAAAATATAAGTTCTATTGATTTAAATCGTAGTAGTTTGATTTATATAATTTTATTCGTGGTATTAACAACGTTGATTACCGTGTTTATAAACTTTATTGTAAATGCAGGTCCTAATACATTTCAGGATAATAATAGGAATTATTTTATATTAATTCTATTAATTCTATTAATTTTGACTTATTTTATATATAAGTATACGCAATAGATAGAAAATACATCATGTAAATGTTCCAAAGATATTTTTTTAAGTTTAGCAAATTTAATTAAATAAATATATCACTACTTTTTAGTATTTGATTATAATAAATGAATGATAAAGAAAATAAATCTTTACAACAAGGTATAAAATTTAATAAAAAACAAAATAAAATAAAAGAAGGATTTGATAATATATATTCTTTAAAATCCCAGCAAGTTTTAGATAAAACAAAAAAAATAACAGATAAAAGTATTATTGATAATTTAAAACAAACATATCAAACAACATTAGATGAATATAATGTTTTATTAAAGGGTTTATCAAACGACACACGTGAATTTATTGATAGAACAAGTGCAAATAATCCATATTTGAATAAATATATCCGTTTTACAGACGGGACTATTTCATATGTAACAAATCAAGGTGTAGCGAAACCATTTAATTCAATGGAAATATACAACGCCGTTTCTGGTAAGAATGGATGCCCTTCAAATAATACATTAATTCAATTAAATATATCATATTCAAGTTCTTATATAATAGGTTCTATAATTCCAACAACACCTCAATTAATTGTTGGTTCGCCGATGGTTATTGGTATGAGTTGTGGTAATGAAGGAACAAATGTTTATACAAATTCAATTAACAATAATCCGTCATCAAGTTATATTGGGTGTTATAATGATAATGGAACAGAAGGGAAAGCAATGACAGAAGTTGGTAATACAACATTCAATAATTGTCAACAATATACTGTAGATAATGGTTTCCAATTTTTTGGAGCTCAAGATATTAAATTGGACGGTACTATTAATTGTTCAGTAAGCAATGATCTCTCAAATTCTCAAAAATATGGTTTAGCTATTGAAATACAACCAATAGAAATTTGGAGTTCTAATACTGCAGGGAAAAGCGGTGCAAATATGATGTTAACAACGCAAGGTGCGTTATCTGTAATCGTAAATAATGTTTCTGTTTTTAGTACGCCAAATTTTAATTCAAAACCAAGTAATTATTTTGGTTGTTATGGTGATAACCCAAATCGTGCTATGGAATTAATAAATAAAGGGGCACAATCATATGACAATATATCTTGTCAACAAATAGCAATACAAAAAGGTTCGACTTATTATGCATTACAAAATTCAACAAGTGGAAAAAATGCTCAATGTTCTGTAAGTGACGATTTAATACAATCAAGAAGATATGGAAAAGCAGGTAATTGTAATAAATTAAGTGATGGTTCTTATAGCGGCGGCGGTTATTCAAATTCAATTTATCAAACCGATGATGCAACCAGCATATATTATTTAATGCTTCAAGATGATGGTAACATGTGTGTTTACAGAGGTTCTGGTCCAAATGATAATCAAGGTGGCATTTGGTGTGCAATGACAAATGGAAAACAAAAAAACGCAAATAACAATTATATTGCGTCTAAAGGCAAATATGGTTCAAATTGGATTCCTTCAGGTTCTTCTTTAGCACCAGGTGATTTTGTAGGTTCTAACGATGGAAGTATTTACTTAATTATGCAGAATGATGGAAATTTGGTTCTTTATACATCTGATACGACACCTGGATGCAGCCAAACAAGTGACGGGAAAAAAATAGGTTCTATTGGTGAAAATACTATATACAAAATAAATAATCAAGAAGGATTTACAATAAAAGAATCAATGGTTAATAACAATTTAGGTAAATTATCTTATATTGATGGTAACTCAAAATTATATACATACCCAGATTCAAATATTATGCTATCTGGTTCATATGAATTTGTTGACAAAGTTGATTCTGTTGGTAATGATATACCTGGTGCTGCTTTCGGTGATGCTACTGTTGAAAAATGTAAAGACAGATGTAATAAAATGGGCGAATGCTATGGATTTGCTTATGACAATATAAATAATGCTTGTTATCCAAAAAATAAACAAATGTATCCTAATGGTCAATCACAAATGAATCCTAACATATCTTTATATATTAGAAATAAAAAAGTCATAAATAATCCTCTAGGTGTTTCAAGTGTTGTAAAAAATATAGATACTATAAAATATGCAAATTATACCAATTCGGGCAAAAATGTTGGTGATTCTTATGGTTTGTATGATGCTACATCAGTTGAACAGCAAAACTTAAATAATTTAAAAACACGACTAGATATGTTATCAAAACAAATTGTAAATTCAACAGTTGATTTAGATGATGGAGCTAAAGATATAAATATTCAATCTAGAGATAATATTACTGGTCTCTCAAATTATTTAAAAGATTATCGTGATACAAATATAAAAATAAAAGGATATTCCAATAACTCCAATATAGATAATATTGCAGATGATAGTAATATTAAAATTCTTCAAGAAAATTACAATTATATTTTTTGGAGTGGTTTAGCGGTAGTAGTTGTTTTAATTTCAACGAATATTTTGAGAAAATAATGTCAAGTTAAAATTTTTTAATTTTTTAATTTTTGTAGTTTTTTTTTAATTATCTTGGTATAAATTATACAATGAGTGAATTGCCAGATGTTCAAGAGACAAATTCTAAAATACTTAATGATATACAATCACTACAAAATATTGAACAAGAGCTTTTTAATAGTTTAGAGAATCCAGATATGTCACCAGAACAACAAGAAAAAATAATTAAGAAAGTTAATGACATATCACAAATGCGTATCAACTTATACACAACATTAACTGGTGTAAATGATTACTTTCATAATGCTTTGAATAATTCAAGAGGAACATTGACAGAACAAACAAATGCTATTGGGATTCTCGAAAAAGAATTAAATAGTTCGAAGAAAAAACTTAAAATATTAGAAGAACAAAAAAATAACAAAATCAGATTAATTGAAATTAATGATTATTACGGACAACGATATTCAGAGCATTCGGAATTAATGAAGATTATTATTTTTATGATGTTACCTATTATTGTTCTTGCGTTGCTTAATAAATATGGTATATTACCATTCAAAATTTTTATTATTTTAATGATTATTATTGTTGTAATAGCATCCTTTAAATTATGGAAAATATTTGCATCTATTATCACACGTGACAATTTAAATTATCAAGAATATAGCTGGTATTTCAATGCGGCAACCGCTCCAAGTAATATATCAACATCTGATGATCCATGGGCAACAAATACTAATTTAGGTACTTGTATTGGTGAAAACTGTTGTTCAGAAGGTCAATCATATGATAATGTATTGAATATGTGTGTAATCAATAATATTCTTACAAAAAATATAACTCCTAATATAAAACCAGATATAACATTAGGTAGTGATAGTGTTTTACCTAATTTAGGTTCAATGAAAATCACTTAGTGAATCCGGGAAATTTTACAATCTTTTTATATATATATATATATAATGTCACAAGCACAATTAGATATTTTTAATAATTTTATAAAAAAAGCAACCGACGTAATTACGTGTGACGCAGAATGTGAAAAACAAAAAAAGAATGAACAATTAAAAAAAATATATTTAGATTCTAAAACTAAAATATTAACCGCTCCATCAGATTCACGTGTGGCGCAAAAAAATTATGTTACATTTGCTGAAGGAGAGAGCGCCTACAATGAACTAAATGAACAACAATTGATGGAAAAAGCAAAATCAATTACTAGTAAATTTAAAACCAGTTTTGATAATGATATTACGAACACAAATTTAAAATTGGGGTCTTATAATGGTCTATTAACTAATTTTAAAAATGTTGAAGAATTACATTCAAAATATGTTGACGATAATATTGATATTGCAAATGATCAAAAAATAAAAAAATCAGATATTATGACAAATGACAGAAAAACATATTATGAAGATCAAAATATTGATAGTTTGAAATTTTATTACAAAATTTTCATAGGAATCTATATTTTCATAATTGTTGTTTTTACTATATCCGTATTTTTTGTTCCATCAAAGACAAATATAAAGCTTAAAATTTTTATTTTATCATTTCTTATTTTATACCCATTTATTTCTCTCTGGTTATCAAAAATTGTTATGAAATTACAAAATTATATTTTGAATGTTTTACCAAAAAATGTTTATAAGGATATTTGACAAATGTAAATAAAAATTAACAAAAAAAAATGTAAAAAATCTTTGGATTTGAGAGAATTTGACTTTGAAAAATAAAATAAAAAATATAATGATTTTTTATTTTGTAATATGATAGATTTCAAAACAATGTGTAAATAAAATTGAATTGGTTTTTTTAATATTTGTATTCATTAAATATACTATATATAATGAATTTATCTAATGAAAATTGTTTTATAAAACACAATGTTTCATCAAAAGAATATAAAATACATAAATATGTATATAATTTGGGTATTGTTAAAACTCCAAAAATATACAGTTATGATAAAAAAACTAAAATAATGATTATGCAGAAAATTTATAATGAATATGATAATTGTAGTATTGCGGATTGGTATGGAGAAAAAAATTGTGACACATCAAATGAAATATACCAAAAAATTAGACAGGTTATTAAAAAACTCTACACGTTTGATATAGAGTATCCAGATATTACAGGTTACAATTTTATCGAACATAAGAATGATATATATATAGTTGATTTTGGTGATGCTTCGATTAGAACTATTATGAATAAACCAGACTCATTTGTGAAAAAATTTATTGAAGGTTATAATGGATGGAATAAAAAATATAAATAATTATTTATTTTTTCGGTTTCGTTTGGTTTTATATTTGTTATTTTTTTTAGATATTTTTTTTTTTTTTTTAAATGTTCGTTTGATTCGTTTATTTTTTTTTTTACCGCCATTATGATTATACATGAACTGTAATCCATTTTCATATTCATTTTCAAAATTATATTCAACTTCTGTAATTGCTCCTCCAGTAATTTTTTTTATTTTAGGTGGGAACAAATATCCAACACGAACACGGGACATAAATTCATAAGACCCATTTTCAATATATTTTGAAAAATCATTCAAAGATATAAACATTGACATAAATTTAACTAAAATAGGATTATTTGGACGAAATAACATTGGTTGATTTATTTTTATTGATGGTTTAAAAAAATTACTAAATGAGAATGAATTTATTAAGGGTGTAAATACGAATTCTAATGAACGATATAATGAATCTTTATTTTTAATTAATTTTTCATATATATTTATATTATATTCGCTTTGAGAGACAGGGTTATAGATTACATTTTTACCATCTTGTAATAAACGAATAATAAGTGGAATAATTTTATTTTCATCTATATTTCCATCTAAATTTTGTATTTCAATATAATCGCTTGAAATTTGATTTAATTTTAATCCATTTAAATTCATTTGTTTGGAACGTTTCATATTTATATCAGAAATTTGAGTAATAGTTTCCTTTTCTCCTGGATATTTTTGCGTCCCATATTTATTATCATAATCAATAACATATAACGGTTGTTCATTATTTGCAGGATTCGCAGGATCAACATATCCTTTTTTGATCAAATCTTCATTTCCATCATTAATATATGTAATATTATTCATAAAGTCAAAATAACTTTTGAAAGAATTAGTCATTTCTTTATTTGGAAACATAATAAATTCATGTATTTCTTCGGAAGTTGGGGTTAAATTTTCTAAAAATGAATAAAATTTTGGTGTTCTATCACTGGATGCTCCTGATCCTGAAGCTGTATCTTCACTTGTTAGACATTCTGGATGGTCAATAAAAATACTCTCGTTCATTTTTGCAGTATCATAATCATACACTTCTTCCAACATTCTATCATCATAATCCAAAGATAACCATAAATACTCAATAGGCAATTGAATAATTTTCATATTACATAAAAATTTATTTGTATTGAATATAAGGGATAATATACGGTCATCAGCTTTACCACTTTGATAAATTTTATCGGATTCAAAAATCCATTTTTCAATTAAGATACTTGCTTCTTTTGATTGAGAGAAAAACATTGTTCCGCCAGAAGTTTCAAAAGTATACGGGTCATACATTATGCTTTCACTCATCTTGTAACTGGAACGTGGGTCCATCCACCATCCTCTTGCCATAAAATCTACATCTTGAATATCAAAAATTCTTGGATATTTTAATATTCCCATATCTCCATCAATGTACAATACTGCTCTATCACTACATAATTCTAACATTTTTTTGATAAATAACGGTTTTGCATTAATAGCCAATTGGTATCCACCTGGAAGTGCAAATTCGTTATACTCTACTGCTAAATAATTACAACCCGCGCTTTTGCATTTATTTTCCCAATTTGTAATCATATCTTCAAATAAAATATCGTTTAAGTATTTGAATTCTAATGACAAAATATCAAATATATTTTTGTTATCATATATTTTATCCGCAAATTTTATAAAATTGGAATTTTTATTTTTTAGATTTTTTATAATATTGTTGTTGATATTTTTTTTTGTTATTGTTAATTCATCAATTTTTATTTTTATTATTGCGTATGACTCATCTTTAGAAGTAAATTCTTGTAGCAATTTATTCATTTCATTATTTACAATGAATAACTTTATAATTTCATCTTCATTTTGTAAAATAGCTTCTTTAATAATTAACTTTAATACACGTTCTACATATTCTTGGTTTTTGTATTCAAAATTGATCGGTGTTTTTCCAGTTAATTTAAGTTTTTCCAAATAAGCCAATGCTTTTTCGTCCTTATTAGAATCGTCAATTTTTAATCCACAATATTCATATATTGTGTTGATATAATCAAATGATTTTTTTCTGATGATTTTATTAAATGTATCTCCAAATTTATCTTCTCTAAATTTTTTGAATATGTTTTTAATAATATATACATTTTTGCTTTCATCATAATTTGATTGAATAGCAGTATTAATAATACTTGTAGAATATTTAATAAATTTTTTGATAATATCTTCATAAAAGGCAAAACATGGTCTTGCTGTGTTTTGATTATAATTTCCTCTTCCCCACCAATATGTTACAACAACAAAGTTACTTTGTGAATTTACAATATTTGGTGATTTTTTTGTGGAATCAATAATTTGTTTTAAATTATTATTCATTTATAATATTAAAATATAAAAAAAATAAATTTCTCCACATTTGATAAAATTTTAGAAAAAAAATGTATAATATATTGCAAATTAAAAGTTATTATACTTTTTTTTTAAACCGACGAACATTTATATTTATACATGAATTTTATAGTTCGTTTATATCTACTTCTTCAGAAATCTCAGGTTGAACATATGTTATATTTGACCATCCCGAAGTTGTGTGTAGTCCAAATTGTTTATCCATAAAATCGCATAATTCTTGTCCTTTCGGCATCTTTCGTCCACCTTGTTCTTGTGAAAACCATAATTTGAATTCTTCCAATAAACCTCTTTTTTTGATTTTATCTCTAATATTACCTGTTTTGACAATTTTTTCATTAACAAATGCAGATAAGAAGTCTTGTCCCATTCTATATTTATTTGATGCTTCCATCACAACATCGCAATCTTCAACATTTCCATCAGTTTCAAATGCACGTTTTACTAACATACATGCGAAGACGGGAGCAAATAATGGGAGTTTTTCTTTCAATGATTTATCTTTAGTAAATACATATTGTGATTTTTCACTAACTTCTTGTCCTTCATCAATAAATTTAGATATAAAATCTACTTTTCTAATACGTCTCCATGTTCCTCCATCATTACTTTCAATATCAAACAATGAATTTGTACATACAACCAATTTGAATTGGGGTTCGAATGTTTCGCTTTCACTATAAAGCGACCTACCTTGTATAGGGTCACCACCAGTAAGCTCTTTCATAACACCTTCATTTAATTTCACACCTTTTGATGGTTCTTGCATAACAGCATATCTAACACCTTTGAGCTGCATAACTTCAGACGACGTTCCACCAATTTGATTTCTTTTTTCAGTAACAAGAGTTATTGGAACCGTTCCTTTATAATCACCTAATGTGGCAGACATTAGATCTGCTAATATAGATTTTCCGTTACTTCCATTTCCATGATATATATTAAATGTTTGATTTTTATTAGTACCTATTAGACAAGATGATAAATGGTCCCACATATATTTATTCAATTTTGTATTCGGAAATAATTTATCCATAAAATCTTTTATTTCGTCAGATATTTTTTTAATATCTAAATTATTTGTATCATAAATCATATAATTTATACCCGTTGTTTTAGTGATATAATCTTGAGGATAACCATCTCTAAATATTTTATTTTTGAAATCAACAACACCATTTTTGAAACACATTAAATATTTATTAGTATCCATAGATCTAATAAAATCCTTGTCGTAAAATAATTCCATTGCTTCTCTCATAATATTATTTTTATCATTTGTTTTCTTCAATCTTAATGATAACATTCCAATATCTTTTGCTTTTTTTTTGATAAAATCTATTTTTTGTTCATTTGAATCATTATTTGCTGATTCTTGATTTAATTGTTCCAAAGTATCATCTTGTTTTTTTTGATATAAATTGAAAATTTCAGTTGATACAGATAATCTCAATGTAAGACCTTTGTCTATTTCCCATCTATGATTTTTGAATATATACCAAACACCTTTTTTATCATAGCTTACACAAACATATTTATCTTTATACATTTGATATAATACACGGGCTATATCAAATTCTGTTTGAGATGATATTGATTCTTCTATATAATATTCAACAGTCGTCGCTTTTACTTTTTGATATTCATCAAATGCATCTTGCTTTGCCCAAAACATAATAGAACGACGTGTAATACCTTCTTTTCCAGTATTAAAATATTTTGTCCAGTCATTGTATAAATATGTAATTGTTGCGTAATCAAAATCAGATGCTTTACTGCGAAGCATAATCCAAGATAAGAATAAACGTTCATCAGTATTTTTCAACGCAAACGCCACTTGTCTATTTAATAGATGAGAACCAGGACCATAATATTTTTCAGGCAATATTTGGGTATATTCGTGAATTTCATTTATTTCGTATTCATCGGTTTTTAAATTGGACAACATACACTCAACAGCAGCTTTTAATTGTTCATGATCTGTTATACGACTTATTGCGTCTATTTCATTCTCATCTGTATTTATTACCCTTTTTTTTTGATAAGTTTTTTTAATTGTTGTATTCTTCAATAAATCATTTATTTCTGGTCTTAATTCAAACTTTGGATTATTATTATTTTGTACTGATAATTTTATGAAATCCTTTTTTAAATTAAAATTTTTTATATCTTCACTGACAATCATAAACTCATTATCGGATTCATCAAAACTAACAATGAAATGTTGTGTTATCTTATATGCTTCATTACCCGGTTTTCTTGAACCATATAATTGCCAATTTGTAACACCTTTGGTAATACCTTCATCTAAAACAGAAGCCCAATCATTTGTTAAAGGTAAATCCCACATTTCAGCTAAATTACTGATCATTTTTTCACGAATAATTATCTGTATTTTGTGATCTATTTGGCAACCAATAAGCATATGAATACCGTCTTTAGTAAGTGATTTATCAATAATTATATTTACATTAGGTTTTTCAAAAATAAAAATATCAAATGGTTTATTTGCTTCAAAAATATAATATTTTTTCAATTCATCTAAATACGAAGAAATCATATCTTCAATATGTTCCGTTGTATGTTGTCTTGATACTATATCCGAATTATACCTGAAATCAAAATCAACAACCATTGGTCCGTTTGCAATTAATTGTTTCTCCGTCAAATATTCCATTTTATTTTTTACAAAAACATTATCATGATAATACTCGTGAAATTTTTTCAAATTGTCTTCGGTTATAACATACGATCCACCAAAAATATTCAAATCTTTATTTGGTATTCTTGTATGGGTTGAATCAGATGTTTTTTCTCCTTTGCGTGAAGCATTATGACTTGATAAAAAGTCATAATAATTTGTTGGTTCTATAATAGTATTATACATTGCAGTCATATTTGATATAATATACAAATATAATTTTAAATCATTTTTTTTTATTGTAAAATATAAATAATGAAATTAATATAAACATATTTTTATACATATATATATATATATTATGAGTTCAATTTCAAAAGAAACAATTAATAGATTGATAAAAGATATTAAACAAATTATTTCATATCCTTTAATCGAGCATGGTATATATTACATTCATGACGATACTGATATGTTAAAAGGTTATGCACTTATTATTGGACCCGAAGACACACCATATTTTGCTGGTAATTATTTTTTTGAAATTCAATATCCTATTGATTATCCATATAGTCCTCCAGTAATAAATTACTGCACAAACGGTAATAATATTAGATTCAACCCAAACTTATATAAATGTGGTAAAGTATGTATATCTCTTTTAAATACATGGCGTGGTGAACAATGGACGTCATGTCAATCTATTTCCACTGTTTTACTCACATTATGCACACTATTATGTAAAGAACCCTTATTAAATGAACCTGGAGTCGTTTTAGCACATAAAGACAGAATTGCTTATAATAGTATTATTGAATATTCAAATATAAATATCGCTATTTGTGATATTGTAAGTGGGGAAAATAATATGAAATTTTTCAATTTATTTTCTCATCATGTAAATGCAAATTTTATTAAAAATTACGATAAAATAATGGATTTTATTGAAAATAAAAAAATTTTTCCTTTAACAATACTAAATACAAGTTTATACAATATGTCTATTAAAATAGATTATACATTGCTTTATCATAAAATTACAAGTTTGGATAAATCTAAACCGAACAATAGCAATGCGAAGGAAAATGGCAAGTGATTTGACGATCAATATTCAAAAGTATAAATTTATTTAGTGAAAAAAATTGAATTAAATAAATAATTTAAAGGTATATTATATATATCAATAATGCACTTCTGTTCTAAATGTCAAAATATGTATTATATACGTATAAATGCCGACGATACTAATAAATTAGTTTATTATTGTCGTAATTGTGGTAACGAAGATGTTTTGACTGCAACAGATAATGTTTGTATATCAAAAACACAAATTAAAAAAGCTGAACTGTCTTTCAATCATATTATTAATAAATATACTAAACTTGACCCAACACTACCTCGTATTAATAAAGTTTTATGCCCAAATTCTGATTGTTCTACTAATACTAAAGGACATGAACGAGAAATTGTTTATATTAGATACGATGATACTAATATGAAATATGTATATTTATGTTCGACATGTGATACTGTTTGGAAAGCTAATAACCAAGTTTCTTAATTTTCATCCGTCTCACAGAATCCCTCATGCTTTACAAAACAGTTATTGTTATATTGAAGGTTCCGCAATATAATCCCTAATAGTAGCGAAAATCCGAATCTTACCCGACTCTTACCTGACTCTTACCTGACTACAAGCGGAATTGTAAAGCGGAATTGTAAAGCGGAATTGTATATTTAAAAATCATTTACATATCAGGTAACCTCATTTTTTTTCATTTGTATATATTTGTGTATATCTGCAAAAAAAAGGTGGTTACATGATATTATAAAAAAATTGAAATAAATTGTTTAAAAGTATATCTTTAGTAAATATAATAACAATGAGTGACTACGAAGACGAATACTTAAGTGATAATAATACAGATATTGAAAGTGAAAGTGAAGATGAAGTTCAACCTATAATTACAATTAAAAAAAATGTCAATGATGGAACTATTGACGATGAAGAAGAAGTAATAAAAGAAGAAGATGATGAAGATTCAGATGGAGAATATGGTGCTTCAGCAGATGAGGGGACGGACGATGATGATGATGATGTTGATGATGTTGATGATGTTGATGATGTTGATGTTGATGATGATGATATATCTTCAATTGAAAATGATAATATAAATGAAAAAAAAACATATTCAAATAAACCTATTGTTTTACATAGTCAAAATGGTGGAGATGAAACAGATGAAGAAGATGATGACGATGATGATGTTAATTATTACAAAAAATTTGAACAAGATGTTAATACCAATTATATAAATAATTTTCATCCAGAATGTATTTCACATAATTATGAAGAAATATCTGCATTATCTCAAGTTGTTAGAAACAGTGATAATATTATTTTAGACCCGTTACACAAAACAATACCTTATTTAACCAAATATGAAAGAACCCGTGTTCTTGGTCAACGTTCAAAACAAATTGAATCAGGTTCAAGACCATTTATAAAGATTCCTGAAAATATTATTGATAGTTATGTTATTGCTGAAATGGAACTGCAAGAAAAAAAAATTCCTTTTATTATAAGAAGACCTTTTCCAGGTGGAGGTTGTGAATATTGGAATTTAAAAGATCTTGAAATGATTTCATTTTAGTTATTTATAGTGCGTAATTTAATTTAGTTTTCTTCTTTTACAAAATTTGTATGGAGCACATGAACTTTTCATTGTGAATCCCTTTATTTTTTTTGTCAAACATCTTTTTCTAGTGAATCGTCTTGGAAATGTAAATATTTTACCATCTTTTCTTTTACATTTTGTATTTTTTTTTGAGTTACAACAGTTTTTCATTATAATATAACTTTATTATAATATAAAGATTTTTTATAATATAAATTATTATTACATTACGAATATATGAATAAAGTAATATTTGAATATATTTGGATTGGAGGAAACGGTGAGTTAAGATCAAAAACACGTGTTTTGAATAATATTGTTTTTGATATGAATCTATCAAATGTTCCAGAATGGAATTATGACGGTTATTATACAAATCAAATGAATGATAATAAAAATAATACTAAAGTTATTCTCAAACCGAAGTTTGTATGTAATGACCCTATTAGAATTATCAATGGTTGCGAATGCTATTTAGTTTTATGTGATAATTATGATATTGACGGAAACCCATTGTCTGGTAATGAGAGAGTTGATGCGGTAAAAAGGTTTGAAGAGAAATTGGATGAATATCCATTGTTTGGGTTAGAACAAGAATACTTTATGATTAAAAATTCATGGAATTATCATGTTAAACAAGGAGAATATTATTGTGGAACACGTAACGGCATTATTCCACGAAAAATAGTTGAAGAACATCTTAAAGCTTGTATACAATCTGGTTTGTTGATTTCTGGTATAAATGCAGAAGTTGCAACATTTCAGTGGAAATTTAAAATTGGTCCGTGTTTTGGGATAATTGCTGCAGATCAATTATATATGTCTAGATATTTATTAGAAAGAATAGCTGATAAATATGATGTTTTAATATCATATAAACCCAAGTGTTTTGAAGACCTTAATGGTTCTGGTTGTCATACTAATTTTAGTACATTTAAAATGAGAGAAAATGGTGGTATTAACGAAATATACGACTGTATGGAGAAATTAAGGATGACTCATAAAAAATATATGATTGAAGAAAATTATGGGATTGATAATCATTTAAGATTAACTAGTATTCACGAGACAGAAAATTATAAGAAATTCTCTTTTGGAATTGGTACAAGAAATACATCTATTTCTATAAGTAACCAAACAGTTAAGGATTCATGTGGATATTTTGAAGACAGAAGACCGGCAGCAAATATGAATCCGTATTTGGTAACATCTCTAATTTTTGAAACATGTTGTTTGGAAAAAGATTTAGATGTAGAATTAGATTGAATATTGAATATGTAAAAATAATATTTTTTATTTATTTCTTTAATAACTTCTGGCGAAATAATACAATTCGTTTTTTATTCTTTAATAACTTCTGGCGAAATAATACAATTCGTTTTTTATTTGTAATCTCTAACTCTCTATTAAATTATTCTATTAAATTATTTTTTATGCCCTTTACAAAGGTTGCAACAGGAAAGGTGGGACATGCTTTTATATCATTTCTTAAAATTTAACTTGTTTTCCATCTTTGACCACAATCTAAACAAGTTACAAATATAGTCATTGGTTCATCTGCAGATCTGGTTTGCATAGCCATATAAGTGCATTTTTTAGATTTACATTTTCTACATGTAAATGTGTCAGTTGCTGCTTCCAAATTAGTTTCAAATAAATTAGTATCTCGTTTAGTTTTGTTCTTTACGAGCTCCGTCCATCTTTCCGGTTTCATTTCTTGATGAGTCATAAAAGCAATTGTATGAATTTTAATAGTGTTATTATTTATTTGTTCCTTTATTTCTTTATTATTTATGTTTG
>Ga0209284_10001374_pt1 | contig 37646 bp, 48 predicted proteins | sample FRY03_FD_187211 | JGI IMG/M metagenome (GOLD analysis project Ga0209284, IMG submission 187211) | Freshwater microbial communities from Lake Fryxell liftoff mats and glacier meltwater in Antarctica - FRY-03 (SPAdes) (version 2) | ecosystem: Environmental > Aquatic > Freshwater > Ice > Glacier... | reverse complement strand
ATTCAGCAGACAAATCTTCCAGTGTTTTTGTCTGCAAAAAATTTTGTACGTTGAGCATCCTTGCTCCCCTTTTGTAAGATTATTCTTACAGTATAGGGATCAAGGATGTTTAAGACAACCTCAGAACGTGCTGATACGCAAACAGTCCATTGCGACATCATGATCGGTGAATGTGCGGCTTTCCTGATCAACTTGGCAAGCACTATGAGCCTTTTTTCGGAGGTCTGACAGAAACTGGTTTGCGTCAGCCAGTCGTCTTTCCATCTTTTTGTAGTTTCGAGCCGCCTCTTCCAGTTTAACTAATAGTTCTTGAAAACATCGTTGAACTCCTTGTGTCAGTTGGAAACTGAGCAGCAATTCGCCGCCCTGTGCCCTTCCGAATTCCCCTGTTTCTCCTCGCTCGTGCGAACTCATTATTCACACGATCTCGAACGGTGGCGTAATCAAGCTCGACCTTTTCGAGGGCTTCAGACAGGTCTTTTGGGCCGTTCGAACGCAACTCATCATCGCTCATGCCGTCGATGAGAGTCCGAATTTTTTTGGTTTCAGAGCTTGGGCTTGTCATATTTTGCTATTCGTCGTTGATACTGAGTGAACTACCCCGACCCTTTAGGGTTGGGGCTTCCGATCCAACCAATAGCCCAAATTTTATGGGTCTTACATCAGGGGGTTTCACGCCGCAAATGGATAAATCACATAACTATCAAGCGGGTGTCACTTTATTTGACGACAATCAGAAGATTCAGATTGTGATACAGATTGATTGGCTCTAGCAGGCGGTTCTGCACCATAATTGCAGTTCCAACAAATATCTACAGCTTTTTCAACTCGTGAACCGCAAACCGGACACTGATACTTCCAACTATGCGGCGGCACAAATGTAGTGTACTTCGGCTCTGCCAATCCAGTTTCCCGTTCAATGTCGGAAGACGTGTTGACTGGCCATCCGATGTTGTCCCAATACGGACGACCACCACGCTCTTTCCAATTCTGAAAATTTGAATCATTCTTTAATATAACGCTGCTCGCCGAGTTAACAATAACCCAACCAGAAGTTGTGATGACAACAGTCAACACTACAGACGCCCAAAAGACAATTCTTAACGGAAACATGTTTGAGCCGCTCAATGTGTTCCAGAAAAGCGAGATAATAAATGCGATTACAAAAATTGTTCCGAACATACGAAACATTAACATCGGTACTGATGGTCTATCGTTCATGTGACTCTCCGATCTCTTTTTCTTACTCCAGCCTCATACCCACGAAAGTATGCAGACTGTAAGTTACTGTATTGTTTAGTTACTGTATTGTTTAGTTACTGTATTGTTTAGTTACTGTATTGTTTAGTTACTGTATTGTTTAGTTACTGTATTGTTTAGTTACTGTATTGTTTAGTTACTGTATTGTTTAGTTACAAGCGGGTGTCTATTCCTTTGGAAACTCTTTCAACTGTTCGATGCGACTCCAGTCAATCCACGGAGTGACCAGACTTGATCCGGGACCATTTCCATGAGTTGTCGTATCGATAAAAAGCCTCGCACTATTGGAAAGGTACTGAGCAATTTTTTCGAATTGAACAGGATCATCGCTATTCACTTCAATGAACAATGGGACCACATATTTGATTGTTTCTCCTGAAAAATTAGTTTTAAGAATTTTATGCAGATCAGCCGCTGCTGAATTATTGTCAGAATACAGCATTGGCTTGTCGAGTTTGCTGAAACGCTTGCCATTCCAGACACGCTTTTTTTCATCTTCGATCACAAATCGTTTAAACTTACCCTCATTTTCAACGACACGCAGGATAGGTAGCTTTTTTTTGTTCTTGTCCATGAATATCTCCCTCAAGCAACTGCTCGATCGAATTGAATGTTTAACACCGAATCTTCTGTTTCTTCATAGATAGGATTTTGCCGACCAATGAATCCCAGAAGGTAATCCACCGCTTTCCCAGCTTGAGTGGCTGCATCGAAAATAAACTTAGGATCATTCTTCATACTCTGAAGCCAGTTTTTAACATATGACTTGGAATTTTCCAACATGTTATCAGCCATTGGAACTCCCAACTCAACTAGCAACAGACACGCCCCAATTTCAGCCACAAGTTCATTGAATGCGTACTGAACGTCCTTGTCTTCTTGAACACGTATGCCAACACGGTCTTCTTTCTGAGTGTGATGGACCAGTTCATGAAACACTGTTTCGTAAAAGTCGCTCATAGACACAAACTTACGTTTGTTTGGCACAGTGATCTCGTCTTTGTCCACTGAGTAAAATGCTCGATTGCCACGATAGTTGATCTTGGCGTTTGTTGCCTTAATAAACGATTCGGCTGGACTAAAATCTGGTTCATTGTTCGTTTCAACATCAGTTGACATATAACGAGCAATAGATTTTTTGACACCAAGATTGATGGCTTCTGCAATTTCTTCTCGTGTCACTGAAGATTTGGGATGATCTTTAACCAAAAGATATTTTTTAGCAATGCTACGAAGTTCATCTTCGGTTGTGACTTCTGATCTGAACTTCCTGTCTTCAATTCCAAGCATGGTCTTCACAATGCTGCCAGCACCAGCACGACATCGGCCATCAAGTAAATTCTCAACTGTCGGAGCTTGCAACTGCTGAACATTAAACAAAGGAAATTGACGCATGATGGGGACGATAATGTTTTCTCCTACTTTGTTCTTCAGTAGCTTTTTGGTTTTTGGATCACGCTTCGGTATCATGTTGAAGAGTGTAACCCATGTGGCTTGTTGCTCACGTATCACATGAGCACCAACATGCTTTAACCAAGCCGAAGAAGAACCCCAAAATTTGGATTCATAATCGTTAATCATCGACCAAAACATTAGAATCAATGGGTTGATTCCTGTGTATCTTCTTCCGCTCTGAAAGTTGCACGGCAACCCACTGTTTGATCCGGGTGCCCAAGGCTTACGCCACGGCGGAGTTCCCTCGTCGATGGCTTTCACCATCATGTCTGTAATTTTCTTGCGAATTTCTTCTGCTGTCGCCATGATCGATCTCCCGTTGATTTTTGTTGACACTCTACAAGCGGGTGTCTAGCTAATCCCGTGCGTAGAGAGATTCCAAAGTGTTGCAAACTCGACGATATTCCGGGTTCTCGCCACGAGAGCCAGAAAGAAAAGAAACATGAAACTCACGCACAAAAGACCTCAGTGCGTTAATAGTCAACCAACTTCCATCACGGTCCATGAATGTCTTCCGGCATTTTTCAGCCCATTGTTCAATCGTAGCATCGCTTGTGATATCTAAACGATGAGGACAACTGCCTGCCGGAGCCATAATACGTAGTTTGTAGCCATTAGTCTGACGTACAGGTTTTGGAATTTCCATTGTTGCAGAAGCCTCAACATTTTGTTCCTTTACGTCTTCGTGTTCATCTTCATAATTTAATTTTGACTTGGAGACAAATTCATGCCCACAAACACAAATAGCAGTTCTGACACCAGAAAACTTACCGCAGTTTGAACATTGCTTCTTGCCTTTTCCTCCCTCATCAAAAGTCTTAACAATCTTGACAATGTCTTTGTCTGTAGCTGACTTGGAGACAAATTCATGCCCACAAACACAAATAGAAGTTCTGACGCCAGAAAACTTACCGCAGTTTGAACATTGCTTCTTGCCTTTTCCTCCCTCATCAAAAGTCTTAACAATCTTGACAATGTCTTCTGCTGAATCAACCTCTGCGATTGAATCGTCAACGACAATTGAATCCGGATTTTCCGTCTGTGTGATGGTTTTATGCTCGACAATCAAAGCTTTGATTATAGAGGCATTGAGTTCAAAAGATTTAGCCCAAGTCGTTTCTGAAACCGATTGACAGAGTTCATCGAACGACTTAAAGTTAACGCCGAATTCTGTATCAGCAACAACACGTTGCAGCCGACTCGGCATAATTGCAGGAAGTGACATTTTATTTCTCCGTAAGTGTAAAACTATGGTTCACAAGCGGGTGTCTGAATTAACGTTTCGATTCAAAATGTTCGGCAGTGATGCGTCTGCCTTTATTAGACAAGCCACGTCGCTCCAGTTCCTTGATTCCTGATTCTGTAATTGCCATGCCTTTGCCAGACACAACCACAACAAAAGGCCCAACACCATCATATGACATGAGAAATGGCAACTCGTACCGCTGAACCTGTTCAGCACGACATTTCGCCACGGCAGCCAATCGATTTTCAGCAATTGGTCGTTGACCTAAAGCCTTTAGAATTTCAATTTGCTTCAAAGTGAATCCATGTTCATCGATTCCAATATCACGAGCAACTCGTTCCACAGATTCCTTCCAAGTATCAGAAGGCATCATGTCTTTCTGTTGAACCACCTTCTGTGCGAAACTTATTGCCTCACGAGGGATTCGACGATATTTGGCGACAAGTTTGTAAGATTCATCAGACATGCCGAAAGGCAATTCACCAGCGGCAACACTCTGATTGATCTTCATCTTAACGATTTCAGAAATTTCATTAGTTGTTGCTGGGTGCCATTCAATGGCAGTTCCCAGACGATTTTCCATTGCGTCAAACAATCGTCCACGTTCAGTTGTTGCAGCGACCCAACAGACATTACGCATATTGGCTGTCAAAGCATCAGATTTGACTCCAGCAGGACGCATAGCCATGATGCCATCGCCATGCTCCATAGCATTAAGCAATCCACCCTGCATCATCTTCTTAGGAAGCAAGTGAGCTTCATCAAAAAACACAATACATGGCGGAATTGTATAATCCGTCTTAGTTTCTTTGTCACGCCATTCAACAATAGCTGGTGTTGATTTGTCCACCGGAGTATACAACGTATCGCCAGCAAATTCATGCTGAGTGAAAGCAATTCGAATTTGCTCGAACAAACTCCATGTGTCTACAATTGACGCAGATTGAACAAATACAAACGGAATGCCAATCGTTTTAGCGAACTGTTTGACAATGTATGTTTTACCCTGACCAGATCCAGAGTAAATTCCGAAATTACATCCACGGCAACTTCGATTGACTCGTTTGATCGCAGTAAATGCAAACCGACGCAGAGTTCGAATGTTCCCCTCATTTTGAGTGCTGACAATCACATCATTGAGAGGACAAGATTTGTTGTTTTGAGAAAGAGCCACACGAATTTGTTCTTCACTCGGAGGAAGACACAAAAGAGGCAATTCTCGTGTGTTTGTGTCGTCAAAAAATATTTTTTGTAACTGTTCCATGTTGTGCTCCTTCCAAAAGTTATACTGGCACTGACACACAAGCGGGTGTCTAAGCTGCGTAAAAAAATCTGATTTTGTCACAAGCTTTAGTCCAATTTTGGCTTAAAGCTTGTCTTGTGTACGGGCGTCCAGTAATAGGATTGATTTCATTTGCAACTAATTCAGAGTCGATTCGTTTCCCAGTTTCAAGGTATGACTCAATCAATCGACGTTGAATCGCCGTAAAATCTACATTAGAAACTGCCTTGCGGAGTGCAGAATCACTGTCTGTGGCAGAATCACTGTCTGTGTCAGAATCACTGTCTGTGTCAGAATCACTGTCTGTGTCAGAATCACTGTCTGTGTCAGAATCACTGTCTGTGTCAGAATATGCCTTGCCCACATCGGTTTTACGATCCAGACACCTAACATTGTAACAAGCGTCTCGAACCATGTCTTCCGTCTTTTGAGATATCTCAACTGTCTTGCGAAGCTCAGAAACAGCTTGATCAAATCGACAGAGATTATTTCTCATGATATTACGCAGAGAACTACGAAGCTGATTAACGATTTTGCTAACACCAGAGTGAATTTCTTCTCCACGAACGAAACTCACGAGTCTTAGCTTGACTGTGCTGTAACAATAAGTGCTAAACATCGTGGACCCATCGTAACAATAGATCGCATCAAAGATAGCCCAAGTAGATTCTTGCACATAATCGCACTCATCCAAGTGCGGACGTTGATGCTTGTTGGTCGTGTAGAATGACACCGCTAATTGCTTTGCCATCTTGGCATAACCAGAAATAATTGTTGACTCCATGCTCAACAAATCATCAAGAGCATCTCTTGTATCAGAATCAAATAGATTTTTGTTCTTCGAATGATCGAGATATTCTTTTCTCATCAAACGACCCCTCTTAAAGCCGAAATTTTCGGCTTTAACACGTAAAATCGCATTGGCATTACTGACACGCTTATCGATCTCAGCCTTCTCTTTCGCTGTCAAATCAATATCTTTGATAAATCCAATGGACATAAATTTCTCCCATTCCAAAAGTTATACTGGTACTGATCCACAAGCGGGTGTCAAAATCCGCATATCTGTCTGATTCAGGAGTGGAAAGTTTCAAAAAAAAAGAGCCATGTAGAAATACATGGCTCTCTGTGGGTTTTTCAGATTCTCAATAATTAGGCAGCTTTGCCTTTCTTTCTGTTCTTGTTCTTCTCGTGATCAGCAGTCATCTTTCTATCCTGATCTTCGATTCGCTTGTCTGAATCGACAATAGCATCTTTCAACGTCTGCCCCATACACTCAGCAATGGCTTTCCGACGTTCGTCTATTTTTGTAGGACTTGCGTCAAACAGCTTCTGCATTTCAGCCAACGGCAAACCACGATTTCTGTTATGAACCGGTTTTCCGGTTTCAGAATAGTGATGTTCGCCCAATGCCCTGCGACTGGCATGAGTGAGCGTCACATTTCCTAGAGCCAAATCACGGCGGTCTTTATCGTCGAAACCTTTGATCTTTTTTCCATTTTCATTAAATTCTGGGTCACGCCACAGAGCTTCACGATTACGAAAAGTTCCGTATTCCACTCCCAAAGCCGTAGCCGCATCTTTTGATGTGTACTTCTTTTGAGTAACCGGATTGACTTTCTGAATCATATCATGATAAACCCGACCTTCCTGTACCGGAGTGAATTGTTTTCGACTCAAGTTGATTTTGACAGCTAAAAGAAAGTCGTCGCCTGCCGCCTTTAGTTCAGATGCTTGAACAAGTGGTGGATATTCTTTTGGAGTTCCAGAACCGAAGATATCTGCTTCAGCCTTATCGGCACGCAAAACCTTGCTCTTGGCGTGAAGATACAGAATAGCGGCAATACGCCGACCGCCATCGATAACATGAGTCTTCGTTCCATGCTGCCGCACTTCGATTGGATCTAGTTGCGAAAATAGGAAAATGTCTTCAGCCAACTGAACAATCGACTGCGGAGCGGAAGGATGATCATCAATCTTCCAGCCAGCCTTATCAGGCTGATTCTTCAACTTAGCCTTGCACTCCGTTTCACTACCAGTGTGAACAACTTTTCCATGCGGACTGATCAGCCGCATCACCTGACTTTCGTGCTGCTCGATGAGATCAACATACTGACGAGCATGTTCCAATTCATCCGAAAGAGCAAGGTGAACCAACGAAACCAATTCAGTTTCAGTGGCTTCTTCGATATTCGGATCGCCAATCAGGACATAGCCCTGTTCGTAGAGATTCTCTGGTTCATTACGAGGATTGTCGTACTTTTCAATGTTGCCAATTGGTAACATAAAAATACGACCAATATCAACCGAAACGTTTTCCTTTAATGAAAGAGCCGTAGCTTGCGGCAAAGTGAGAATGCCAGTGGCAGGCTTTGCGGCAGGTTTTTTGGCAGCAGACTTAACAGTTTTTTCATTCTCGCCTTCAGTGGCTGTAATGGCGTCGTCCTTGACGGCAGCTTCAAGAGAAGCAGGAGAAGCAGTCGTCATCAGAAATTTCCTTAAACATAGTTTTATTTCAATCCACGCAATCCCATTCAGGAGCGGGAAGTCAACAGAACGACACCGTTCTGTCAGATTCTACGGACCAGAACAAAAATTGTAAAGCATTATTTTCAATAATTACAATTTTTGTTCTGGTTGTCACAAATATCAAGCGGGTGTCTTGATACGTTAAAATTTGCGACCACACGACACAAACTCAAAAATCTAGTTTCGTCCAAATTTCTTTTCATAAATTGAACATCCTTGTATATCCATTGAACATTATCAGATGTGTATCCTTTACTTGAGTCAATTCTATCCAAACTCGCCGTCCTGTCAATTATGCCATCACGCCCCCCAAAAATTGTATTGATGAAATCGAAAAAATGTTACATTGGTTTTTTATTTTTAGCAGCTAGGAGTTCAGATTTTTCCAAAGGGTGCATTGTCTCCTCATAATCACGCTGATAACTTCCATCCAACAAACGATCACCACCACAAGACAAAATTGTAATGACATCTCTTGGGTCTGTAATTCCCCATTTATCAACACCAAATTGTAGTGTTGGTTCAATCCAGCGAGGATCGCCATTGATTTCTGAAATTTCCCGTTTTAAAATCTGCTCCATGATCTGACGATCTGGTGGTGGACAATAGATTTTATTCTGAAATCGTGAGTAGAGTGCTCCACTCATCATTGATTTAAGCAAACTAACATCATTTGCAGTAGCGATGACAAGCACTCTCACATTTCGAGCCTCATTGCCAACACGATAATTAGTGCGACGAATAGTTCCACGAGTATCCATAATGCCCAACAAAAACTTGAGAGCAAATTCTGAGTCAGATTTTTCAATTTCTTCAATGAAAATTACAGGAGGAACACTCTCAGCTTTCATAAGAAGTTCGATTGCACCAGCTTTAGTCATACTGGGAGCATCAAACCATAACCAAGCTTCATTTTCCTTGCCCAACATGGCAGCAAACGCTCTCATAATTTCAGTTTTACCAGAACCGGGTGAACCATCCAATAAAGAATGAGTTCTCTTTTCAAAGCCAGTCCTATCAGCTAATTCCAATGCTCCTGTAATACGCCCAATTTGTGCTCGACGATTGTAAACTCTGTTAAATTGATTTGTCTCAATTAGCGTTATTTCACCAAGTTTTTTGGGAGCTTCTGCCAATTCCTTTCTCTTAACTGATTTTACAGCTTCTACTTTTGCTTCCGCAGCAACGCCTGAGAAACCCTCTGGTTCAATCACTTTCCACGGTGACGCCCTAAGATTTCCCGAGGTTCCAGCCTCTGCGAATCGTTTAACAATTTCAGGCCATTTTCTCTCCAGAGAATCTCTGGCTGAAGTTGTGGAGAAAGATACAGCAATTTTGTAAACCCAAGTTTCTCCGTCTAGGATTGGCGGAGATGGTCGAGAAGGAACAGAAAATGTCCAGCCCTGACCTCTTGCTCCCTTTAATGCGATCGTGGTGCATCGCTGGATCTGTTGTATCACCGCTGATGGCTGCAAACGCTTGTTCGTTATTCGCTCAACCACAATTTTGCGATTTATCATTTTGTTCCCTATTGCAATCCACCGTGAATGTTTTTAAAATTTTTGTCTTTCAGTTTAAGTCAAGCGGGTGTCAACATAAACCTATAAATCATCCTGAATCTCGTATGGATGAGGTTGCCAAAGATGAAGTCTTGTTCGACCATCCTCTGTTTCCACGATCTCAATACCGTCTACTCCCCTTTCGATTTATGTTCAGGATACTCTTCAAAAAACGCATCGGCAGCTAATTTGCCTAAATCAAACTCTTCTTTCCAAGCAGTTCGATCTAATACGTTTTCTTTATACTTAGAAGCCAGAATCTGTAACTCTTCCCAGAACGCTACAAACTCCATTGTTATTGAACCTTTCGCATAGAGCATAAAAACTTTTAATCCGATGTCTTCCAGACCCAGCTTTACTCTCTCCGCAATAGCCTGACTTTTGGACACAGCTATTTGAGAGGCTGAAGTAATGTTGCCTGATGTATGAACTCTAGTAAATACGATCATCAACCTGAACATGGCTCAATCTCCTCGAAGCCGTTGCAATAAAATTGAACATACAAGTCAAGCGGGTGTCAACTGGATGATGGAATTATTTGCCATCTCAATTCATCATTTAAATTGAAGGCAGTTGTTGATGATCTTGCTTAATCATACATTCCGGGGAATTCAATGCCTTCAACCTCACCGCTATCTTCTTCACACTGACTGGCAATGGCATCAAGATCATCGTAATCCGAATCTTTGTACTCGTTTTCAGAGTCGTCTTCTTCCGAATTTACGGAACTTTCTTCCGAATCATTCGTATTCGGTCGATTTTTACCTACATAATCACGAATTGCTTCAACCACAGACTGTAGAATGCTGGCAGCTTCTGCGGCACGTTTTCCACGACTTGAAATATCGAGTGACGGCAAATGGAAAACTACCACAATTGACATCAAATCTGTGGAATCTTGAGCAGTAATATTTTCAAGTGCGTCCGCAGCAACTTCGATACGTTCGCCACGATCAGAAGACTGAAGTCCTTCCGGAAGATTGTCGTGCCAAGTTCGCATCTCTTCTGCAAGGTTGCTGATCTCTTCATACGACTCTTGCATCAGATCATCTGCCGAACTCGTAAATCGTTTCCTTTTCAACTCTGCATATTCATTTTTGTTGGGCATTTCTATCTTGATCTTATATGATGCTGGAGGCAGACTGGATTTGCCATTTTTGGAAATTTTCCGCTCTCTGGGTAGCTGGTCCAAATCGTAGCCCAACACCATCAACACATATTGGTCATAGAAGTTTTTAAGTCGCACAGCACCGACGATCTCTCCGACTTTAAACATGTGAATCTCTCAAACTGATTTGATTGAATTTAACTGGATTGCAAGCGGGTGTCAACTGACTCATCCACGACCTTTTCCGTCTTCGTGAACCGGAATACTTCTATCATGAATCCAGTCGCTTAAACTTCGAAAACCGAACAGGTATGCGATTTCAGATAATGGATGGCCTATGAGATTGTGGATGCTCCAGCGAAAATGCTCTTTCGACGCCGAACGAATCGCTCGACACTTCCCAGACAAATTGCAACGATCACAACGCATGGTCATTCTCCAAATGATCTTGAATTTGGTTTAATCAAACATTCTCAAGATTGTAGTCACGAAATAAGAAATGTCCAGTATGCCAATACAATTTTTGTAAAATTCAATTTAACTGTTTTTTTGTTCAGTACGGCAATTACTTGCAACCTTAGAAGACTGCTGTCTTTTAAGATGCACTTTGCATCCATTTTGAGAAAATAGATGGGAGAGGCTCATCAGAATGCGTGTCAGCATAATCAAATCTTCTTTTTCAGCATTCCTTAAATCGATTTTGAGCTTCTCTTTTTTCAATATTATCTCCTTGTGAGTAAGTTCTTTTATTTATGCTGACGGTTAATTTATTGGACTTCAATGTTTTTGTGATTACTCTCTTATTAGATGAAGCCGATCGCTCGTTGGACAATTGGAAACACATCTGCCGCTGGTTATGAATGTCTGTGCCGATCCATTGAATCATTTCTGAAGTTGTACGACGCAGAAGTTGTTATTTGTCACAATTGTCCGACAGAAAAAATCATGAAAGAATGTGTTGGCAATTTTCGTCTGATTAATCAGCAAGAAATTTCTGATAAAAGCAAAATTAAACCTGTTGGAGTCTCTTGGAAATTGTATCCACCCAGACTTGATATGGATCGTTATGAACTGGTCATAGATAATGATATAATTTTTGTGGATCGGATACCAGAAATAGACACATTCTTAAAAAACGACTGTACTTTGCTTTTAGAAGGTGATTCTCGAACTTATGGTAGATTTGAAAAATATGTTCCAGAAGGATATCAGATCAATAGTGGAATATTTGGAATGCCGCCCAAATTTGACCTACATAAGTATGTCGATTTCTATTGTCAGTCCGACTGGGAAATCAACGCTTTTGGACAGCACAAAGAAAGTAAAACATTTGATGAGCAGGGACTTGTAGCACTTGCCCTTCTCAATTACCAGAAATATGTTATAATACCAGCAACTTCTGTAACAAATTGCGAGAGGGAATTAGTGATGGCTAAAGCCATGCACTTCATAGGGCTGAATCGTAGAAAACACCATTATCCCTACGCATTATACAGAAATGTCAAAACAAAACTTTATCTGTGAGGTAACAATGCGAGAACGAGTCAATATAATCCACGGGAGCCAACCAATACTTTTAGTTGCTCCGCATGGTCCTTCAGATTCGAATACTTCTTTAATAACAGAAATGACAGCAGCTAGCACAAACGCATATGCTGTAATAAATCAAGGGTTTGAAAGAGGGGAAAATGTTGATCCAGACAATGATGTGGCAGATTGTAATCGTGTGGATCATTGCCAGTCAGAAATTGTATTTGATGAATTTCTTAAGCCTCTGATAAAGATCAAAGATAAAATTACAAAACGACGATTTTCTACACCTAATGTCCCCATGGTTTTTAAGAAAAAATTGCTTGTTGTTTATGTTCATGGTGCTGGCGACATTGTTCACAAAGAAGCAAATGAACCAGTAGATGTTATAGTCGGATATGGTCTTGGCAACAACAAAGACTCTCTTACATGCAAACTATCGACAAAAAACCTGTTTATTAACACATGGAGAGACTTCAATGATAACGGCGGTGAAGTTTATGAAGGATCAGGATCAGGTCGTTACGCAGGCAGAAGTTCTAACAACATGAATCAATATTTCAAGCAACATGAATTAGACCATCAAGTTGAATCGATACAACTTGAATTCCCTTATTCAATGAGAAAAACAGAAAGCCTAGCAACAGTCACTGCGATGATGCTAAGTTTAGTATTGAATGAAATGATGAAAATCGACTCTTATACGGATCAGCCGATCAAAAAGCTCATTTGACATTTTCCTTAAGCTTGTTCTTGTCCTGTTCTTCAATACTAAGAGATCTAGGCATCCGGTTGAGCTTCCAGTCTCTTTCAAATAAAATGTAGTCTGAAGGATCGCCGGGATGATATTTTCTGGTCAATGTTTTCATCATCGCTACATTTTCATTGTGAGCAATACCCAGCAACCACACTCGATTGTTCCAAATCTTGAAAGACGACTCAATGTCATCTACACGACCTTCAACAGAAGATATAAGACTTTCAGCCTCTGTTTGAGTCATGTATTTTTCAACAGGCTTTTCAACAGACTGCCAAAACAGTCCAAAAACTGTAGCAACAGAAACCAAAAAAATGCAAGTAATCAAGAAATGAGTTAAAAATTTTGAACGTTCTTGAGCGGGAATGGAAATTGGAAGTGTAATTTGTGGAACTGAATATCCCTGCGATTTCAACATCATCGGTCTTTTTTTTACAACCTTAGCAATTTCCTCTCTAATGTATGCGTGTTCTACCATGATTATAACTCCATTGGATGGTTGCAATTATTTATCCATTTGTGGCGTAAAAACTCTAACTATTTCTCTGCAACCATATTATCACGTTTCTTATTAATAAGGTCTCTTAATTCTTTGCGACAAATCATATCTGGATTAAGAGATAGATTTCTGAGTTCAGCAACTTGTAATAAAGACAAGCTATAGTGCCCCTTGATGTTATTGCATATGCAACACATAGTCTGGAAATTTTCTATAGAATCTGTCCCCCCAGAAGCCTTTGCTAAAATATGGTCTTTTGTCATTAATACAAATCGTCCATATTCTTCTGCATATAAGTTGAAATGCGGAGAATTATCCCCCGAATTCATATCAAGGATCATTTTTGTTCCATCCAATCCACATGCAACGCATTTTGGATTGTCTTTGAAAACAAAATAACGATCCGAATTCATTCGGACAGCATATGTGTGATCACCAACTTTATAGTCACGCTTAGATTCATTTTCTGTAATAAATGGCATTACTTCATCCAAACTAAATTCACCAAGATGAACCAAACATTTCCTATTTTTCATCGGAGCCAAATCAATCTGAATGTTAAATCCATCGAAGTCATTGCCTTGAGGATTGGAGTCTAAGATTTTTTCCAGTTGTTTTTTTGCAAGTTCAAGACACTCTGCATGGTTTAGTTTTGATTCAATACGCCATGTCAGAGTCACTATTGTTTTATATTGAGGCATCCTTGCCACCCCCTTTTTTGAAGCATCATTGCTTTATCTATTCCATGATAAGTCCATTAACTCAAGTTTACTTCAAAAACTTTATTTATGGAATAGTAATTGTCCAAAACCTTTTCAAGATGGCACTTCGATGTTTTAGCTATCGCCAAAAGGATTTGGTCCCCATGAATCAGTTTTTGGAGCAGTAGGTGTAGATTGAATTGGTTTACGAGCCGGTGGAGGAGGCAGACGCTGAGGCATTTTAGGAGGCATTTTAGGAGGAACTCCAGTTAATTGTTGGTAAATACTCGACAGCATTTTTTGATCGATAGAATAATCTTCTTCAAAGCCATTTGAAACGACGATCTTCAAGTTTTTTAATTTTTGCATTTCTATATCGTCAAAACCAAATGAATCTCTAATTCCACTGCCAGTATAACCATAATCCAATTGTCCGCCTTGTAGACCACGAACGGTCTTTTCAAGAGCAGATCTCAATGGATCAGATCCTATTCTTTTTTTCGATACACTCTCTGTGTACTTCTTTTCAATCCACTCATTAAATATTCCCATGTAGTTTTCTCCTTATGGCATATTTATACGATTATTTGCCAAAATTATTCATCTAATTCATCTAATTCATCTAATTCATCAGGCACGCAACTCACCAGTTCCTTAGCCTCCTTGAGATGACTAGCTAAATCTTTCATCTTCGATTGTATTTCACAGGTACGATCACTAGCAGATTGAGCCTCAAAGACCTCATCGTGACAACAACCACGAGGACATGGCTGTGAATAATGGTAGATGAAATACCATCCCGGTCCATCCCACTTAATCTTAACTACTCTGAAATTATCTCCAGCTTTTTCACGAAGCTGAATTTCAGTTTCAACCTTGACCTTGTCTCTCACATATTTTCTGTATTCAGAATTCACGACAAATCTCCAAAAAAATGCTTGCAAATTTGTTTGCCACGACGCTCAACCTTCTTCCACTTACCTTTAAAGTTATCGGATTCAAGACCCGAGAACATCTTGGCATTAGAATGGAGTTCAGAAAGAGCGGCAATAAACAGCGTAACAGCATCTGCTACATCCCATTCTTCATTGAGTTTACGTTCAATTTCTTCAGTAGACGCCACATGAATCACCATGTCATCTTTAATAAGACGACCAACGGTTTCATCGCCACCAACACAAGACCATACATATTGTGATGTTTCGGCATGATTTGGAAAATGAACCTTTCCATTTTCGTCTACGCAACGACAGTATGGCTTTCCAAGGTCATGATATAGTGTATAGAGTTCTATCTTTTCTGATTCGTGGAGATTGCCAAGAATACAATCTTTGTATTCAAACAACCACTTTGGAATTCTCCAATTCTTGAGTATATCCTCATCATTTTCTTTAATAGCATGAAGCAATTCAAGAAAATGACTACGAACAGATTGACCATGCTGATAAACAGATTGACCAGCGGTTTGTTCGCACAGAAGCATTGCTGCAACCATTTCGTTGAAGTTTTCCGGAGCACTTTTAGTAAGAAGTTCTTGTGTTATCACTTGGCACCTCCCTTCTTAACATGGTAGCAAACTTCAACTCGTATAATTTCTTGTGCTTCCTTATTCCATCCTTGGGCTTCAGACGAATTGCTGTAAAGATCTGCATATTCAATATTATGCACACGGTGAGATCTGGCACAATCACCACCCCACCGATAATATCCATCAGAATATTTTACAGCGTAATTGTTACGCTTAAAATCTGGGGTATTGTTGAACAATTGATATTTGCTCAGCAATTCACGGCGTTCGCCATCAATCGGCTCTGTGGCGATTGCGGTGAGTTGATCCTCAATATCTGGCTCACAAAAATGAACATGACAAATTCCCTGCTCAACGAGATACTTGCGTACTCGGTTCAGTTTTGTCTCGTTCTTAGCCGAGAGGATAATAACAGATGGATGCTCTTTGAGCTTGTCCAATCTGAAAGCTTTGGATGCTTCTATTACAGCGTGACAGGATTGTACAGCGACCTGTGACGGTGACAAGTCTTCACGAATGAAGACATAGACATATGAATGTCCTTGTTTTGAGCTTTGTACCTATGAAAAGGCACGTAACCATTCGAAAATTCGTTTGACCATTATAGTCTCCTTTGTTATTGATTGAATCCACGCACTCCCATTCAGGAGTGGAAAAGAAAGTTAATTCCACATTATTATAGGGCACTAAGAACAAAAATCAAGTCTATTTTTTATTTTGCTTCAAGTTCCACATCCGGTTCTTCTTGATGTGGTTTAAATGTCAGTTCGACCATTCTCCTGATCTCAAAAAATCAGGATCGACAAAAGTCGATCCTGATTACTCGCAAATATTAAGAAGAGAACTTTAAGAATTCATCCATTGGCACGAACGGTAAATTTCTTGACAGCACGTTCAATTATTCGCTCGACATAATAAACACAGGTGTGAGGAATCAATTCGACCTTTGGGCCGATATATTCGCATCCTGAATCCAGAGCCGCTCGTGTTGCAGAAAGTTGATTGCGAATCAACGGCAATGGTTCTGCTCGATCAATCGCACGACGAATTCCATCATGCTCATTGAACCTGTCATTTTTTGACAGGTTGCAAAGACTCCAGCCAATTTTGATATCGCCGCCCGACTTGAATGCCACTGCCACGCCCATTAGAGGACTGTTGTTGGCACGCATGACAGAACGCACAGTTCGAAACACATCAATGTTCGGATGAGGCCGACCTGCGGATTTGGCATAAGCAATATAAGACTTTTCGCTCATGCGGGGGAAGATTTCAAGCAACGACATGATCGTTTTGCGATCTTCGCAAGTTGTCTTCACAGTGGACTTTGCTCGTCGTCTACGAACATAGATAACGAGCATATTATTTTCAGCGAAGTTATGTGCAGCTAAACTCCGGCAATGTGCCAGATATTTTGCCTTTCCATCCTTTGCTTCTTCATTTGTGTATTCCTTTGTTTTTTCCATCATAGACTCCACAGGATTTGAAAAAAGAAATTAACCAACTTTCAAGGCGGCTGTTTTACGAACGGCTTTGGATTCTTTAACAACCAGATCCCATCCAACAGCTTTGGCGAGACGATAGATGGTCATGAATCTTGGCCACTTGGTAGCCCTGTCTCCAATCTTGGAGACTGTCTGATACGCCAGTCCAGCATTTGCTGCCAGTTGGCTCCACGTCCAATCATACTGACTGGCAGCTTCAGAAAAAATTTCGTCAATGATCTTGTGAAGATCACGAAAGTATTGACGATCTTCAACAGAAGACTGTGCGATCGGACGTTGGGTGATTTTTCCGTTTACAGTGCTGGTGATTACACGCAGCTTCAGTTTCGGTTTGCCAATTTTTGGTTTCCGATTCGTCATGTGAATGCCTTTTAACGAAGTGTGAGGTATTATACTGGAAAATTTGGATCATTAGCGAATGAAATATTTTTCTCGTCAACAGAAACCTGTGATTCTCCTAGCTCATTTGCAAGAAGATATCCACCTTCCTGATGGATCATTTTAACAATTAATATTTTGCCTTCAAACTTTGAATCAATGCCTGACACAATGACTAGATCATCCACTTTGAATTTAAGTGGACTTAAACACAACAGTTCTGGAAAACCGTAGTGCTTAATCATCCACAAAAACGGCCAAACATGTTTAGAAAAAGCCACATCACGACGATTCATCAATTCGATGACTTCTTGACGATTCAACATCATCGTATTAATGTCTTCATTATCTTCTAAAAACTCCTTACTTGGAGTTCCACTTGCCTTTCCGATTACCATGCACACTGATTCGTCTGTCATTCCAGCAGTAGAATAAAGATTATCAGCACTCACCTCAAAAGGAGTAAATTTGAGACCTGTTTCTTCATGGAATTCACGAGTAGCTGCACGACAAGCAGCACTGGCTACAGGAGCCATATTTTTACCGCAAAATAACGCAGGAGAACAATCGTAGTCTCCGGAATCAATCAAACCTGCGACAGAACCAATTTCTCGACGACCGATCGGCAAACGATACTCATCAGTGAGCACAATTCGCATGTCTTCACCTTCTCCGACAAAACCAATGACAACGACAGCATCAGGTCGCTTTTTGTCTGGAGGAATCACTTTATCGCCACGAGTGACGAAAAAGTAATTGCGATCTTTTCCATTTTCTGATTTTGTAGTGTGTTTGTGCATTGCCAACCAACAGCGGTTCTTGTCATCCAAACCACGAGCAATGACTTCTGTGTTAGTATTCAGTTGCACTTCTTTTGCTTCTTTTGCTTCTTTTGCTTCTACAAAACCAATTGACCCGGCTACAGCGTCTACAAAACGTTCTACAAGGATTGGATTTCTTTTGAAAATATCAGCCAGCGAAATTGCGTCTTGCAGTGTTTGCTCATACTCTTGAATTAACTTAGCGATTCTTGATATCATGATTTAAAACACCTCACATGTGCCGTAGTCAACAACCACAACGGCTAGTTGTTCAGTTTGAAATTCGCCGAGTTTTTTGCTTGCCTGTGTATCGAAAATGTTCAGGAACTCTTGAATTCCTGCTCTAACTGCTAAGCCTCTTGCAAAAGGCACTTGATCCTGATCTCTGATTGATTGCCAATCAAATCCGGGCATTAAGGCATCTGCCAATATTTTGCCGTTCCTATCATCAACATTTGCGACGACAATCACCACATCACTAGGTGTTTTATCGAGTTCCACAGCCCTGTTTCGAAAATATGCCACACGATCCGCATTGGCTTCAAATGTTAGTTTACAATTGTGCTTACCAACTGTCATCATGACGCCATATCCTTCTGGATCAATCAATACTAATCCGTCTGGACCATGTTCAATGTGGGCCATTAAATTCCTCCGGAACTCATCATTATAAATTTTGGAATGAGAAAGCAATGTTTCTCAATGCGAACTGACTACGCTAAACCTAGCCCACTCTCCGCATTTTTCTTTGAACGACTCAATTGCCGACTCAGTAGTCAACTCAAACGGGGACGACTCGCTATGCCATACCTCCATCTCTTCAACCTCAATGAGCGCACTACAATGACTAAGAGAAATACTCACTTGTGGGACTTCGCCCGCATTTTCGCCGAACACTGAGTCAATGTAATCCTGTAAAGCTCCGGCACATTGAATGACCACTTGGTATCCGTGATTATATCCGTACATCGTTTCTCCAAAAATTACAATCATTTAACGTCGTGTATTTCCAAGCCATGTTTACAAAGTTCTTGGTAATATTCAAGTCTGATCGCTTCCGCTTCTTCTGTGACAGCGTCTGCATGTAAAATGGCTTGAGGAAATAAATTCCGAATCCCATCATCGCACATATCTTCTGCATATTCTTCAACAGACTCTTGAGCTTGATAAAGCTGTTCTTTTGTTAGATAATTACCGCTGACCTTTCCAGCTTTAACTTTCATAGAATAAAATTCAGAAAATCTATTAAGTACAAGACTTTCAAAATCATCATTCAATGAGACTGACAGATAAAATGAAATGTTTACACTGAACTTTGGTTTGCGTTCAATTCCTTTGAACTTTGCTTTGAGTTCTTTGAGCTTAACTTTGTGAGACTTCGCAAATTCGCTACTCTTGAAATCTAAAATACGTTCAGCTTTGTTTTTGATTTCAAATTTACGAATTTTAGCCTCAGCTTCCTGAATCAGGCTTCTCAACTGTTCCGTGTTCAAATCGCCTAGTGATTCTAAAACAGATTTTTTATCACAAACTTCGACTTGTTTTTTTGCCATGAAATATTTTTCTTATGTACATGATTTGATGGATGTTATAAGTTAAAATATACAAATAAAACTTCACGTTGTCAATGCAATGAACTCGGAAATTGATTCAAGTTCTGTTCTTCCGAATTGATTTCGTTTTTTTATGCACTCTGGCAATTCCCCCCAGCCTACTGTCAATGGATCAAATGAAACTATTTGTTTCCACCACTTGCATTTGTCCACTAAACTGACTCCAGACCCAACGGCACCATTATCTCTTTCAATCTGAAAAAACTTTTCATCGAAATCTCCGGCAAATGTACGAAAGTCAAATCCGTTCCCTCCATGTCCGTTAACAAGAGTAATTACCCTTGATCCGATTGGCGGACCATTTTCTCCGAACTGTTCAAAAGATGCTTTTGCAAGACGATACCAATAGACCCAGACCTCGGAAGACTTGTAATAAATAGAATGATGGTCTTCTTCCATTAGAAGAAACTGTTCGAGAGAAAAGAATTCTGTCATGATACATTATGTCCTACAGACAAGTGCAATGGGAATTCTGGATCTCTTAAAATGCCCAACTCAACTCGAATATCCAACAGTTCTTCACACACAACTGTGACCCACCAATATTTTCCATTAGTCAATGTGTTGTGTTCATAATCAAACTGTACTTGTTTCCCATTGTACTTCTCCCACAATTCCTTGTGAGGAGGTTCTTCATTGCGGACAACAGTGATATGCGAGTCCCAAGCTGGTCGCATCAGTTGTCGTGTTTTCTGATGAAGCAAGCGATACAGCCCCCGATAATAAGTGCCGATGTTTGGATCACAATCTAGCACTAAATACCAGTTCTCGGATGTTCTGTCTCCGAGAAGTTTTGGACTGTATCTCAATGTTCCGACAGATTTCACTTTTGGATAAACTCCAAAATTCCCAGCATCTTACGAGCAGCTTCGATGCTGCCAATTCTTTGCACAAATTTCTTGGCTTCCATCAAGACTTCCATGTCGATTGCGATTTTGCTCTTGGATTTGATCTTAGACTGTTTTGGTTCCGGCTTTCCATCACGAGGTCCAGCAAATTGATTATCATCTGGCGATGATTTTTTCCGAAAGTTTATGCGAGCATTATGATACAATGCCTCAGAAATAACCAAACCATCGACTGCAAAAAACTTCTTAGCCTTTGAATAAGGAGACTCAGCGTCATACATCTTGATGTATAATCTCACCATGCCGCTCAGATTGACGACACCTGTAGTTTTGACAGGGAATTCGTCAACTGTCTTGACGCCCCATCGTTTGCAGAGAACGCTTTTCTGAAGATAAATAAGCTGCTTGTCTTTCGGAAGAATGCTTTTCCGATCCGTTTTTTCATGTTCAGCTTGAAGCTGTTCAAGACTCAAAGCGTGATTTTTTAAGATCAAACTCCGCACCCAAGCAGCATCACTCAGTTCCGATTTTTCTTCCAACATTGGTCAACCTTTCAAGGAGAATACAATTTTTTTAAAACGCATCCATGCCCGGATTTTATTCCGTCAAACTGATGAATCGACCAGCAATCTCTGTCAAACGCCTGTTGCGTTCGATGGCTTCATCGCTGATTCCGAATTCAAAGTTCGATACTTGTCTGGTAACAGAAAGGAATTTCAGCAAATTTCGCAGTTGTTCGAGGGACTCAACATAGTTGAGGATACGCTCTTCAACTCCGCTCTTGACACTGTATTTCTGACTAATCTCCACAGAAATATTACGCTGAGCCTCAGTGAGCAAAGGTATAGCACTTTGTTCTTTTTTGTTTGTAGCGTTGATACACGACACAATGAATTTTCCAATGATATTCATATCGGTGCCTTCTTTTGCGTCAAGCATCTTTTCGAGTCCTCCGTCCGGAAGACCCGTAGCTTCCTGCACTTCGAATTCTTCCTGAGCAAATTTATGAGCATTGTCAGGACTCAATCCAACCACAGAAGAGAGCAAAGTTTCAACAAGAACTTCATTAACAGTTTCGTCTTCCTTTAAATCGCTCGCTTTTGGGAGCTTTTTGGCAAGACAATCTGAACGGAACTTCATGATGAAATTACATCCCATATCGTCAAAGTTGGTTGACTTATTGTCAACCAACTTTTTTATTCTAGCTTTGAAATTAGTGGGCAAATTCTTGGATGCCCACATCTCCTCTGTCCATTGTTCAAAGAATATATCTTGGACAGCATTTTTATTCTGTTCGACAATCGGAATGAACTGATCGATCAGGAAAGACAACTCACAAAGTGTGGCAACGATCTCGCCGTCCGGCGAAGAAGTAAAGTCAATTACACGGATTTGCTTCTTGTTCGGAGTGGTGTCCTTGACTTTTACAACACTCTTTAGGGACTTCAAAAGATCAGCCTGTGTAGGAACTGCTTTTGATATCTTTGCTTTTGACATGTTTGCTTCACTCCAAAAATTGTTTTCAGGATGCGTTTCCATCCTGATTGTACGGCACAATTTTTGTGGTGTAAAGCAAAGAATTTGATTTTATTTGGGTTCAGCGAGAAATTTCTGATAATATTCCCAAACCCCCAAGTCCTTGATAAAGAACTCGGCTTGTTTCAATTGATGAACCACACCTGATACTGGAGCGGCTGTTTCATTTTGAGTCACCACCACAGCTTCTTCAGGAACAGTTGCCATTTCAAATAGTTGGTTGACGCCCATGTCACGACGCACCAACATCAACTTTGCTTTAAGAAACACAGCACGCTCTTGACGAGTGACACGGCTGTCCTTGATGTCCTTTTCACGCTTTTGAAAATGATCTTTAATGGCAGCAACCATCTCAAAAGTTTCATGGTCATCTGGTGGCATTGGTGAATTTTTCACCATATTCATCAAATGATATTCTTGACTACCCAAAGATTCCCAATCATTGGTAGCCTCCAATAGTGTTTCGATATCGTCTCGACTGAACTGAGAAGTTAGTTCTCCCATTTTTTTTCACTTCCTGTGATGTTGATTGTTTCAAAAATTAAACTAACTGGATGATTGTCTGGATTCATACTGAACCAAAACATCTTTCGATTTGAACTTTTTCAACTTGCAATCCATTTGAATCACAAAAATCAGCAACATCAAACGAATGATTAAGACTCCGCTGTGAAGAATACAAAACTTTCACAGATTGTCTGAAATCATCGACTGTCACTCCAGTCTTTGTTCCATTCTCAAGATCACGATGTAAAGCATTCATCTTTGCAGACTCTGCCAATGCGTGCAACATTGCACCATTAACACAATCACCCAACAAAAAGCTGTGCTCGTTATTAATTCTGTAAATAATCCTGCTCTTCGAAAACAAATCAGAAATGGCAATAGCCATTACAGGCAGTTTGTTCTTTTCATCTTGGAATGGCATATTGCGAGTATGAATAGACAGAATATCAATAGCTGTTATTTCTGTTGGACGCTCAACTTTAATATGTTTACTGATACGTCCGGGTCTTGTAATTGCTGGATCAAGAATATCGGCACGATTAGTCATTAAAATGACAATCGGATTTTCTTTTGTTTGCTGTTCATCAATCCCGTCCATTTCTCCAAGAAACATAGGAACGATAGTATCAGACACATCACTGCTACGTCTCGTTCCACGTTGCGGCATGATGGCGTCAGCTTCATCAAATGCTAGAATGCCTTTGTATCCATGTTCTCTGAAATGTCGTCGTCCACGTTCAAACAACTCACGAATTTCAGCTTCTGTGTTGCCTACCCACTTACTAAGAATTTCTGGAGACTTGACATAGATGTATCCAGTTTCTACAGATTCCTTTCCATGAATTGCTGCAATTGCAGAAGCCGCCGCTCTGGCTAGGAGCGTCTTGCCACACCCCGGCGAACCATGCAATAGAATTCCACGTAATGGTTGGACTCCGTAATATTTAAACAGATCTGGCTGTGTGAATGGAAGCTCCAACGCATCCCTCATTTCAGACTTAGCGATTTCTAAGCCGCCTACATCGTCCCATGTAACTGAGAAATCATTCTTCAGTTTGTATCGTTCACGAGGATCACGTTCTAATTTCTCAATGATACAGAACATGCCGTGATCACACGCAACTCTATCCCCTTCTTCGAGAGAGAAATTGTGCGGATTGAATACAATCACACGATCTGATTTAGCCTGAACCTCAACACCTACATCTGTCACAGAGACAACATGGCACACAGGTCCAGCGGTAATGTTATATCCACGAGACACAATAGCTTTTGTGTCTGGCTTAATCTTAACTGGGTCTCCCACAGTTAGTGTGAGATCTGGAATGCCTTTAACTTCCCAAGGCTTTCCATCGATAGATACTACAGCAAAGGTGCCATCATCCTTTTCTGTGAGTCTGATTTGTGCTGGTTCTTTGCCTTCTACACCAACACCAAATTTAATTTCTAGTTCATCATGAAGTCTAACAACACAAAATCCCTGATCATCTATGACTGATGTGTCGTTAAGACCGCTGATTATTATGCCGCCTTGCTGAAAGTAATCAGAGGCTTCATCGCACACAATTACAGCATCGTGCAATTTGAAACAACGTGGATCAACAGCATTATGGACACGAATTAAAGTGCCAAATGCCAGAGGCTCTCCAAGCAATCGTTTCAGCGTGCTATGTTGCTGTACAAGTTTTGTATTCTGATCACGAATGATATCACGGAGTTCCGCAACTTCTTCATGGGCACGTCGTTGAATAGATCCAAGACGACGTTGCACTTCTCGATTGATTTGTTGTTCTAAGTTTTCAGTCATGTTTAAACATCCTTGTCAAACTTTTTCAATGAACCATCCTTGGTTCTTTATGTTACCAAACGCCTTGATTTAAGACAAGCTTAAAATTGAATCAATGTCTTTTTTTAAGGCTCGTGTCCAAAACTCATTGTTCCAGTCAATTTCCTTTACGATTCTTGGAGAATCCTGATATTCAATAATGAAAGGCTTGAATTCTCCTTCAATCCAATACAGACCAGCGACACAATCTCCTAAAGTTGTTCCTTGACCATCTTTACAAGTTCTGTCTAATGCAAAAATTAATTCATCTGATTCTTTAATCTTTTTTGAAATCAATAAAAAAACTTGATTTGGATTAAGATCCAAAGCAAGCATTTCTACTCCTGCGTCTTTTCTAATCGCAATGGTGTGATGTGGATATACGCCAGACTCACCAATCGAAAATGACACTAGATCATGATACATTTTTAACAAATCGCTCATTTCGTTTCTCCAAAAAAAAGGTCCGGAAATATTTCCGGACCTTCTATGTTTGCAACAAGAAAATTTTACGCCGCAAAGATTTCAAGGATGTTCATTGCGGTTCCATTTGACAAAGGAGCAGAACTCTGTTCAATCTTGAATTTAGAGCCATTCAATCCTGCTGATCGCAATGTGGATGATGAAAGACGGAAATCGCCGTTTCTTTCGACACGTTGTGTGCTCACAACAATCGCACTGGCTTGCTGCGGAACAGATACACCAGACAACAATGTGATCGTCTGTTTGGTGGAATCGGAAACAATAGTAACATCGTCACCGGCATTCAATCCAATGGACCGTGCAAATCGAGTCTTGACCATCAGACGATTGCGATAATCTGTTGAAAAAGTTCCATCTGAATTTTCGCCGCCTGAATCCTTGCTATCATCGGCGTCATCGGCGACTGTTATGACAGACACAACTGCGGACGGTGTAACGGAAATCTGAGGCACATTAACAGGAACCGGATTGCCAGATTGGTAAGACGCTGGATCAAGATTCTCTGGATGATAAACAAAAGCCCATGCTCCGACTCCAACGTCGGTCTGAGTCTTTTTCCAATTGACTGTTTGACCACTTGTATCATAGCCAAAATCAACGGCATCAGAAAGAAACTGCATTTCATGGATTGCTCCACGACAATCACTATGACGCAGTTTTAAACTTTCACGAACACGTGTTTCCAAGGTCACATCATATCCTGTAAACATCCGATTTTCTTCCAGAAACTGGCGGACGGTTTTTTCCAATTTCGCCATAATATCAGCAGCTAACATGAGTTTTTCCTCGGTATGTCAATGACAAGTGGGACAATCATCTATTTGATTGTAGGATGTAAAATATCATTTGTCAATTAATGGTTGGAAAAATTAAGTTTTTTAGATCAATCGGCAGAATGGATTGCACATTACAAAATTTACACTATCACTTTGGAGACTAACAATTTAAGCTTGGCAGGATCAAATTCTTGCCAATTTCGACTAATGCCAGTTGCAACCAAAAAACAATCAACATAAGGCAAAAATTGAGACACATTTTCCGCAGTAATTCCACTGGCGATTGCCAGTGGATGATCTCCCAAATACTCACGCATCATCTTAATTTTAGAAAGATCAGGAGCTTTTCCTGTATTTGGACCACTTGTCGTCACTACATCAACAAATTTCTTTGATTCAACACAAGCCTCATGTAATGGGCAGACAACACGTTGGTATTTAAAAGCAACACCTCCGAAATAGATTCCTCTGTACCCCGGCTCAATTTGCGAATTAAAAGCATTATCAGTCCACACGCCATCCATAAATGAAGCGTCTTGAATAGCTTCTGCTGGAGAAGAAGCCAAACAATTTATTCCCATCCAAAAGTCTTCTACGTCTGAAGAAAGTTCATAAGCAATACCGACTAGATCCGCATCTGAAACCTCATGGCCAATCAAAAAACAACCATCTGCTCCATATTCTTGACAAATTTCAATGTTTGTTTTCGCTTGTTCAAGAGATTGAACATGAATCACTGGTAGAACGATCTTTTCATTCTTAAATACAGACAACTTATTCATTTCTCACTCCTTTGATATTTCAGACGCCTCATCAGTGATTGATGTTCTTTTGTGACGCAACCTTCAAATTGAATTGTCAAACCTAATGGGGGTTCAGCTACAAACGAAACTATTCGATGATCATTATTTTTCGCAAACTTTTTAAGTTTAGCGTTGACACTAATTGCCATTTATTCCCTCATCTCTTTTTGAGCTTCTCGATCTTTAATTGACTGACGTTTGTCGTGATCTTGTTTTCCCTTACAGACAGCCAATTCAACCTTGGCTCTTCCGTTTTTGAAATACATCTTTGTCGGAATTAGTGTGTTGCCTTTTTGTGCAGATTTTTCAGCAAAGCTCTTAATCTGTCGCCTGTGAAGCAAAAGCTTTCTTTTTCTCCTCGTCTCATGCTGTTGAATTCCAGCATATTTATATGGATCGATGTTGCAGTCAATTAGCCATAACTCTCCGTCTGCAATGTAGGCGTAGGCAGAATCTAAAGAAACATGATGTTCTCGAAGACTCTTGACTTCATGGCCAACTAGAATGATCCCAGCCTCGATTGTTTCAAGAATGTGATAATCATAATTGGCCCTTCTGTTTTGACACACCAACTCAATTTCATCTTTCTTTGGATCGCTCATGTTTTATAGAAATCTTGATAGGAGTCTTAAATCGTAATATTTTGAGTGTGGAAGATAATTTCTTGACTACTTTACCAAGAAATTTCTGCCAAATAACGGATTAACACCCGACCCTTCTGATAAATGATCCATTCGTTATTAAGAAGTCGGCCTCCCCATGATTTAGTAAAATTTGCCTTTCCAAAAACAGAATGATGTCCTTTTGGCGGAGAAGTAAATCCATAAGCATCTGGAGCAACGTGTGGGTGTCCAAGTATAGCATCACAAGCAAACATAAACGCTTTGCGTCCAGTAACGCCACCTCCGCCACCAGAATAAATTGAAGTTGGCGATGAACAATAATTAGATGATTTCGTCCAAGAGTCTGCTTGATAGTTACCGGCACCAAACATGGCTCCATTAATTACAACTCCACTTTTTGCCAATTCAGCAGGAAATCTGAATCCTTCCCGAATTATACCCGTACAATTTACCGTTCTCGAACCGTGGTAGAGCAAAGCTGTATTTGTATTCCAATACATCTTTGCCTGAGCGGCGTTTAGATCAGGCCGTTTTTTTTGATTTTCCACAAACATTGGACGTTCGTTGTTCCAATTTTCAGGCATATCTCCATGAGTTTTTTCAACATTCTGCAAGAATACAGAGTCATCGCCATGCCTGTTTATTTTCCACAGATTGTGGATAACTAGCTTCCCATGACTGTGATGATTTCCTTTGGTAGAACCCCACCATTCTGCAAGCCATTTGCCAATCTCGCTACTCGGGTCGATCCATTCTACATCGGCTGGTATGCCTTGCATTACATCAGTTTCTTCTTCCTCAATATTGATTTCATTTGCCTGTAAAGCCGTCTCAAACACATCAAGGTCAAGATTCCATGAAGTGATATTGTCCTGCGTCAACAACCATGCAGCTTCAGCCGCACCAATTGGCTTTGCTTTGGGAACCATTCCATACAAAGCATATGTTAGTTTTCGCAAATTTGCATCTGCTAGCTGATCTTTGATGTTGTTTCCAACAACCTTGATTCGTCCCATTGCATCTTGCAGAATTTCCCGAGCATCAACAATAGCGTGTTGAGTTGGTAGAGTAGCCTTGCCAGTTCCGCCAGACATCACAGCATTGGCGTATTTTACAGCACCGCCCAAAAGATCTTTGAAAAGCTTCTTTGTTGGCACGTCAATCTTACGTGCCGCTTTCTTGATCGTTTTAGTTGTAGGAGTAGTTGCAGCTACATTATCGCCCTTGGCATTTTCGTTAGCGATGTTTTCAGCACACGGAAGACCAACCATACGAGTTGCTGTCGGACGCACGACATAACAACTACTTTCACCGGGTTTAGCAACGAACCGATCTTTGGAGCCAACTTTTTCCCAGACGCCACGCTTGGTGTTCTTGCTGTCAAACTGCTTTTTACAAGCAGCGATTGCATCTTGTTCTGATGAGCACTCAGTAAACTGAAAGCTTGGCTTTTCTGGACGACCGTCAGGACGTGTGCGACCCCATTCGAAGTAGGAAAACCATTTTCCATTTTTCGAACTTTGCACCACGGCAATATGGTAGTATTTATTGGAGTCAACATCGTCTTGCTTGAAGCAACCAAGATCTGCCATTCGACAACTGCCGAAATCACAATCCTTGGTAGCCACAGGTCCGAAAGCTTTGAAGTCACTTGTATCGTGACCATCCGGAAGAGTGCTCTTTCCTAATTTCGCCATTTGAACATCCTAACTTACTTTGATAAAAAGATTTTTTAAATCACGATGGCTCATGCTTCAATCTTCGTAACAATCAGATTCGGACTCGTAATCAGGATCAGCCTCAACTTCTGATACTTCTGCAATGATAGAGCCAATGTTAAATTTGATGTCCCACTTAGCAGTAGAACTCAAAACACCATCTGGCAAAGAAAGTCCATGTTCTTCAAACCATTCAGTGATGACTGATCCTTGTGTTTCAACAAATAATTGTACAAGTTCTGTTTCCTCTTCAGGAGTCAATTCAGCGTGAACTTCTCCCTCAATTCCAGCAATATACTTGTAACTCGGCAAAGGTCCACTGGCAATTGAATTTGGGTAATCGCCCGGATCTTCCCATGTCTCAACAAGAAGTTGGAGTGTGTTGGAAGTAATTTTCATGATTGCGCTCCAAAAATGATGTGCTTCTGTTTATTTTACGGTTCAAAAATCGAATTGTAAAGCTATTGCTTTAACAAATTTGGAATAACTGCTCTGGACAACCAATTGGTCGATGTCTGAACATGATTTTCACGAACCATTTTAGAACAGCAATTTCTAAAATCTTGATATGGAAACTCTGCGGCTAGACGTGCCACATATCCTTCTGCTTCACATGGAGAAAAATCATCCATTGGCTCGGGATATTCGACTTGCGTTCCAAAAGTTGGAAAAGCCCCTTTTCCAGTCCAAAGTTTTTGAATGTGTTTTGCATCCCATAAACCACGATAAATCACAGGGACGGTTTTCAGATCAAGTAGCTCACAAAATTCTTCAACCTGATCCCAACTCAAACACATATTGCGATCATCATAGATGCCGTAAACAAAGAAGTAGGTCGGCAGATCTGTGTAGAAGATGCTGTGCCAAGCATATAGGTTTTCACCGCAAATTCGATAATCTTTTGGGATATCATTAGCAAATCGGCTGGCGTATTGCTTGACCCAACTCCGGGATTCATGGTGACTTGTGTCCAATGAACGGGCGTGAACGAATCCGTCTTGATAGATAGTCGTGCATTCGCCGTCCAATTTCTCTGTTACCACAACTTCTTGTCCATCAAAAACCGAACAATCCTTCCACCATACATCGTCGCTTGAATTGGACCGAGAGTAAGGAATATTCATTGTTCTTGGATATTTAACTCGTTGCATTTAATTTTCCCGAAGATCTCAAGAAAGGAGTCTTGAAACAAAAATCTAAATAAATGACACTCTTATATTGAAACCTCATTTTAAGGAGCAAAAAAATGGCTAAAAAAGATTTTTGGACACCGTGGGAAAAGAAGAAAAAAACATTCACTTCAGAACAGGTCAAATATTTGTTGGAGCGAGTAAAAGAATTCAATGCTGGTGCAATTGACGCATATCTCACAAAACACGTAGATAATGTTTTTGAGGCATGGGCGAAAGAAAACAACTAAAAACAAGCCAGTGACAATAACCCACGAACCTTAAGGTTCGTGGGTTTACATTACTAAATGGCTTGTTTTTTGCCTGATAGCTTCAAGCCGTGGGACTCTCGTAGTCTATCTTTAGTCCACTAGGGAACTCATATTGTTTTAAAATTGTGAGCCCACCATTCTTTTGATCCATCCGCATGTTCAACAGCAGGGCCATTTAAACGATGAAGCATTCCGTTGACATACCATGATTTATAACCATCAGCAAGTTCAATGGCAGGACCATCTAAGCGATGAGGTTTTCCGTTGACATACCAATATTTTGTACCATTAGCATGTTCTACAGCAGGACCATCAGCACGGTGGCGTTTGTCATCAACATACCAATGTTTTGTACCACTAGCAAGTTCGATAGCAGGTCCATCTAAGCGATGAAGTTTGCCATCAACATACCAATGTTTTGTACCATCAGCATTTTCAACAGCAGGACCATCAGCACGGTGGAACTTTCCTTGTTCGTTATGATAACAATTTTTCTGCCATTTGCCATCAACATACCATGATTTGAAACCATCAGCTTTTTCAATGGCAGGTCCATTAGTACGATGACGTTTGCCTTCAACATGCCATTCTTTTGATCCATCCGCATGTTCAACAGCAGGACCATCAATACGATGATGTTTTCCGTTGAGATACCAATATTTGGAACCATTAGAATATTCTACAGCAGGACCATCAGTACGGTGGCGTTTGTCATTAACATACCATTCTTTTGATCCATCCTCATATTCGATAGCAGGACCATCAATGCGATGAAGCTGCCCGTTGAGATACCAATATTTGGAACCATTAGAATTTTCAACACACCATGATTTTGAGCCATCGGCAGATTCAATAGCAGGACCGCCAATGTGATGAAGTTGCCCGTTGAGATACCATTTTTTAGTTTCATTATCATGTTCTACAGCATGTAATTTTCCATCATCAACACATGATTTTGTTTCAACATGTTTGTTTTTCTTGCTTATTAAAAACAGCAAAACGCCGACAACAAACGAAATTAAATATACGGTCACAATAAAATCCTTTCATTTCTTTGATTTAGCATAAGCTCAGAGATCCATCCGCATGTTCAACAGCAGCACCATCAGTACGATGAAATTGACCATCAACATACCATGATTTATAACCATTAGCAAATTCAATAGCAGGACCATCAGTACGATGAAATTTTCCTTCTTTATTGTAGTAACAACTTTTTTTCAATATTCCATCAACATACCATGATTTGAAGCCATCCGCATTTTCAATGGCAGGACCATCAATACGATGAAGTTTTCCGTTGAGATACCATGATTTGGAACCATCAGCAAGTTCAATAGCAGGACCATCAGTACGATGAAATTTTCCTTCTTTATTGTACCAACAATTTTTTTGCAATATTCCATCAACATACCAATGTTTTGTACCACTAGCATTTTCAATAGCAGGACCATCAGTACGATGAAGTTGTCCATCAACAAACCAATATTTTGTACCACTAGCAATTTCAATGGCAGGGCCATCTAAGCGATGAAGTTTTCCATCAACACACCAATGTTTTGTACCATCAGAAGATTCAAAGGCAGGACCATCTAAGCGATGATTTTGTCCGTTGACATACCATGATTTGGAACCATCAGGATATTGTACAGCGGGTCCATCTAAGCGATGACGTTGTCCTAGTTCGTTGTGCCAAGAAGTTTTTTTCCATTTGCCATCAAGACACCATGATTTTGAACCATCAGCAAGTTCAATGGCAGGTCCATTAGTACGATGAAGTTTTCCTTCAACATACCAATGTTTTGAACCATCGGCAGATTCAATAGCAGGACCATCAGTACGATGAAGTTTTCCCTCAACATACCAATGTTTTGAACCATCAGCATATTCAATAGCAGGTCCATCTAAGCGATGAAGTTGTCCCTCAAAAAACCATGATTTGAAACCATCAGCAGATTCAATAGCAGGACCATCAGTACGATGAAGTTTTCCATCAACAAACCAATTTTTTGAACCATCAGTATTTTCAATGGCAGGGCCATCTAAGCGATGAAATTTGCCTTGTTCGTTATACCAACAATTTTTTTGCCATATTGCATCAACATACCAAGATTTTGAGCCATCATAAAAAACTATAGCAGGACCATCAGTACGATGAAGTTGTCCGTTGAGATACCATTTTTTAGTTCCATCAGCAAGTTCAATGGCAGGACCATCAGTACGATGAAGTTGTCCGTTGAGATACCATTTTTTAGTTCCATTAGCATGTTCAATGGCAGGACCATTAATACGATGATATTTGCCATCAACATACCAGTATTTTGAACCATCAGCAAGTTCAATGGCAGGTCCATTAGTACGATGGCGGTTTCCATCAACAAACCATGATTTGGAACCATCGGCAAGTTCAATGGCAGGACCATCTAAGCGATGAATTTGCCCGTTGAGATACCATTGTTTTGTACCATTAGTATGTTCAAAGGCAGGTCCACCAATACGGTGAAGTTGCCCGTTGAGATACCATGATTTTGAAACATTGGCATTTTCAATAGCAGGACCATCAATGCGATGAAGTTGTCCATCAACAAACCATGATTTGGAACCATCAGCATGTTCAACAGCAGGACCATCAATACGATGAAGTTGCCCGTTGAGATACCATTTTTTAGTTCCATCAGCACATTCAAAGGCAGGACCATCTAATCGATGTTTTGTGCCATTATCATTTTCTACAGCATGTAATTTGCCATCATCAACACATGATTTTGTTTCAACATGTTTGTTTTTCTTGCTTATTAAAAACAGCAAAACGCCGACAACAAACGAAATTAAATATACGGTCATAATAAAATCCTTTCATTTCTTTTTTGGCTTAGCAGAAGCTCTAACTGAAGCCCAAATTATCAATATGTCCAACAGTGTGACTGTCATCGCACGCTAATTTTTCTATTGAGCCAACATTGCAGAAAGGCAAGTTTGACTGTACCTCATGCGTGGGAAAGATGACCGACCAAATTCTGTCAAAATTTCTTCTTTTCGACTGGACATTGTCTCAAACAATGATTCGGCTTTTTTCCAATACTTCGAAGCGTAAATTGGATCTGTTGAAATAAAATCAACGGTATTACAAATACGATCTGCAACCTTGATCACAAGTGCATGGAGACTTTTGGTTGCAAAAGACTTCATGTACTGAGCTTTCTGAAAAGCATCTAACACTTCACTACGTGTATTAGGTTTAAAAGTCAACTCTTGAACAATGTTGGCTGATTTTTCTCCAATCGCATCTTTGAGCATTTCAAAAGTGATGTGCGGACAATCTTCAAGAATATCATGCCCCAACGCTGCTTTCCAACAATTGTAACAATCAATCTCCCAATCGCCCAGACGGGCGAGAACAGCCATTGGATGCACTGCATAAGGCAATCCAGAACCTTTGCGTATCTGCCCCTTGTGGGCACGTACCATGAATTCGATGACTGACTGGATATCTTTTTCTTTATCGATTTCTGGCGATTGAGCGACAATTACAGACATTACTTTCCTTGCATTTAAACTGTTGTTAATTGAACTAGATTTGTTGACGGCGAGATTTGTTGACGGCGAGATTTGTTGACGGCGAGATAATATCAAAACGAGTTGGATAAAATAGATTTACTCCAAGTTTTGTAGCAGTTTCCCTTGCTCGCTCTGATTCTTTCTTAAAAGTAGTGACGTTCTTTTCGCACATAACCAACTCGCCAAGTTGAACCAAACCTGTCTGATTATGAGTCGGTAAAAGATATATGCCATCGACGCCAATTGAGTCGGCCATTTCGACCATCATCGACATCTCATGAACATTAAACATATTGATGTTGTTATAGATAGTGACTTTGTGTTTTTGATCTTTCATTCTAATAAATCTTTTCAAATTGTCCACAACCAAATCAAAAGTATCGAGTCTTCGGATTTTTTTGTGAGTTACAGCAGTCGCCGCATCAATTGACCAAGACAGATTCGAATGCTCTACAATCTCTAAAAAATGTTTGACCACCTTTTCACTAATGCAAATTCCATTAGTATTGGTCAAAAATTCACAGTGATGTTTGTGTTTTTGAAACTCTAGCAATTCAAGCATTTCAAAAACGGCATTTTTCCAAAAAGGCTCTGCGATGCCCATGATCGACAAGCGTTGCAAATGCGGCATTAAAGGAAGAGATTTGTGACACAAAAATTTTGAAATATCAGGTTGTTTTGGAACCCTAAAATTTCGAATACACATAATACAAGCTGGATTGTCATCTGAAGGTGTTTCTCCGCCAACATTACAATGTTTATCAGGAAGACATATTTCAAGATGCAGTGGATGTCTTTTGACAGTCTCGATAACACAACAATGCTTTTCAATCACAATGAAAGGACAATTTCCACCAGATTGACAAACACGATGAACAACTCCAGCTTCTGTTGTTTTCCTTATGTCTTCAGCGATCTTGCTGTTCCATAAATCTAATATCTGTACATCTTTAGTTAATTTTCCTAATTGAGTTGCTTGGTGGCAACACATGGAAACATCGCCCCAGCTATTCAAAATAACTTTTGTGAAAGGTAATGAACAAAAAACGTTTTTTGAAGCATGATTCAAAATTTTAAGCATAAACTCACCAGATGAATCAGACTAAGGACATTGTACAAAGATCATCTTTTATGAAAGTCGATTCTATTTCGAAGCCACATGATTTATACATTTCAGATAGAACTTTCGGAGTAAATAGCCACCACCAATGATTGTAATTATCGACTTTCCAAATACAGTCATGAATAAGACCGCCATCAGTGCGACCACGAAGAAACTGACTCCAATGTTTGGATAGAATTCTTTTGTTCTGTGATGAAAGAGCAGGAACGAATACGAACGAACCTTCAGGTAATACAAACTGCCCAAATTCATTGGATATAATTTCTGGAGTTACAGTTGAAGTGATAATCAACTTCTCTTTCGTGATCGATCTTAACTTCTTAATCAAAGTAATAGGATCAGGAGCGTGATAAATCACACCGCCACAATGAACTATATCGAATGGTTTGTTTTGGTACTCAAGAATATTCATTGACAAAAATTCACATTTATGAATATTCTTGCTTTGCAAATGATTTTTAAAGTCAATCCACAATGATTCAGAAAATGGAAACTTATCGATAGCTGTAATGCTGCTAGCTCCAGAATTATGAGCTATAGAAATTTTTTCATTCGTAGTTTCCCAAAGTGGACCAACATCGACAAAAGATTTGTTAGAAACGCATGATGCGATTAAATCTTCAACTATTTTCTTCATTTTTTCTCACAATGTGATTTGTATTAGATTATCTGTAATTCCGATATCCAAAGGTCTTAGAAACTTATATTTGACTCCAAGCTCTTCACAACGATCTATGATATCTAATTGAGCTTTCTTAAATAAACCACAATTATTTTCATTAACCATTATTTCTCTGTTAAATCCGTCAGTTGGGCTGAATTCCAAACATCCGACATTAGCTTTATGGGCAATGTCAACTAATCCGCAAATTTCATGAACATTTACTGTATTTACGTTACAATGTATTTGTGTAAACTGCCTTGCAGAAACCCTTTCTTGTGAAAAGGCATATAAATTTTCCAATACTTTATCCAAACAATCAAAAATTCTAATTTTCTTAAAAGTATCAGCATTTACAGCATCAATAGAAAATGTTGTGATCGAGTGAGGCACTCGATTCAAATATTCCTGTCTCACATTACGTTTCATCAATGTTCCATTTGTAGTCACTGATACCGTAATCTGATTTGCATACTTATCAAACTCCAAAACATCAAGGAGATCGAACAACAAGTATCCGAACTGCCGACTTTCATAAAAAGGTTCGGCAATTCCTTGAATGTGAATTTGATGCAAATTTGGCACGATATACTTGATTTTTTCAAGCATTTCGAAAAGACGATCCTTCTCAGGACGAAAAAACGGAGAGGATCGCTCGCACATAATACAAGCTGGAGATTTCTCAGGATCTGGATGCAATCCACCAACATTGCAATGAGTGTTGGGGAGATCTATCTCTAAGAAAGTTGGATATTCATTGTATGTGATTTGCTGCTTAGGATATGGCAGATTCATACTAAAAAATGGACATCCCGGAGTCTGGCACTTTTTATGCAGCTTGCCAGCCAGTGTATCCTTGCGGATTGATTCGGCAATATCTCCAAACCAAATTTCATCGAATGAATTTTCAAAAACATTACCAATATATGCTTCTGATTCAGCTTTTAAAGGATCTGGACGCATAAAACAGCACATCGCCAGATTCCCTTCCGCTGTTAATCTACATCTTTCCCAAGGATAGCCACAAAAAGCTTCTATTTCCACTTAACTCCTTTAATGTATTCACAAACTATCACCTATAATAGTGTTACAACATAATTAAATAAAAATACAATTTTATTTAAAAAAATGTATTTTTATGTACTATATAATTACATGAAACTAAGTCAATATGCAAAAGAAAAAGGCGTATGCTATCGCACAGCATACAATTGGTTTTGGAAAGGACTAATCCCAAATGCAAAACAATTGCCAACAGGTACAATTATTGTTTCGGAAACAAAAGAACAATTACCATTAGACACAAATATTGTAACTTATGCTAGAGTAAGTAATCATTCCAGAAAAAAAGAACTAGAATATCAAGTTGATAGAATAAATCAATACTGTCTTGCTAAAGGTTATTCAATTGCAAAATCTTATAAAGAAATTGCAAGTGGAATGAATGATAATCGTCCTCAATTTTGGAAAATGATTGACAGTGAACCAACACTTATTATTGTTGAAAATAAAGATCGTTTAACTAGATTTGGGTTTAATTACATTGAAAGATTACTTGACAAAACGAATTGCCAAGTTGAAGTAATTCATCAAGACCATGAAGATGAAACTGATTTAGTTAAAGATTTGGTAAGTGTAATCACTTCTTTTTGCTGTAGGATTTACGGGATAAGACGAGGACAAAATAAAAGCAATAAAATAAAAGAGGTTCTTAATGATTCGATCCTCTAATTTATCCAATAAACTCATCAACTTCAACAAGAAAAAAAATCTTTCTAGCTTTATTGACGATTATAAAAAAGTTACGCAAGATTATGTCGATATGTTGTGGGACAATCTTGACCAAGTAACCAAAGGCAATTAAAGCGAGTTCTTTTTCTGGATATTTCGGCTTTATAGATTTTTCTAAAAGCTCAATTTGACGACTTGTCAACATTGCAACTCCATGATTCAAGTTCAAAAACGCCAAACTC
>Ga0209284_10001370_pt1 | contig 37673 bp, 35 predicted proteins | sample FRY03_FD_187211 | JGI IMG/M metagenome (GOLD analysis project Ga0209284, IMG submission 187211) | Freshwater microbial communities from Lake Fryxell liftoff mats and glacier meltwater in Antarctica - FRY-03 (SPAdes) (version 2) | ecosystem: Environmental > Aquatic > Freshwater > Ice > Glacier... | reverse complement strand
TAAGTACCGGAACCGAATTCAGCCCACTTATCTAAGACGGTCGGTGTGGCTCTTGTATAGGCCCCGATTGCGATACTGCGGAGTGAACCGCTTCCACTGCCCTGAAACGACCCTAGCTCATAGCTACCCGTAGCGACTGCCCTGATTCTGAGCCCTTCCAGGGCAGATGCACTAGTTTCAAAGTTCATCAATTCTATCGTCTGGCGAGCTGTTGCATTGACTAGCTTAAAGACGTTCGCGGTGGCAGCGTCTACCTGAGGCATTCCTAGATTTGCCCTCGCCGTGCTAGCATTGGCTAGACTCGAAAGATTGTCCGTCGCATCGAGCAGCAGTCTTTCTACGTTTCCGGAGTCTCGATAACGCAGCGTGTCCGCAGTGCGATACACTGCACCTGCCGCTGCACCTGTGGTTGATGTGGATACCATCACCGGACCCGTTAGCGTCCCTCCTGCGAGAGCCAGTGCATCAGTAATCCCATATCCGCCTAGGGTGGTGGGCGTCGATGTGATCGTCGACCATTCCTGATTGTGTGCCGTTGGAGCATCGCCGACATACAAAACATTTCCGTCATTCACGGCTGCATCGAGCTGAGCTTTGGTAAACGATCCTAAGACTGCTGCATTGCCCGTACTTACGACGTGTCCTGTCAGATTTGCATTGGTGGTGACCGTTCCTGCATTGCCGGTGACGCTGGTCTGGTCGCCTGAGTTCGTCCCCGTCAGTCCTAGGTCTGTCTTCAATGTGGCGAGCGTCTGGACTTCCGGGGCTCCAGTACCCGCTGTCTTTCGGTAGAAGACCGAAGCCGTCACGACGTCTGCTTGCATTGCCGGCGTCACGACTCCTGGTTGGATCGTTGCCGCAGATGTGACGTTGCTACTTCCATTGAATGCAGGGGAAGCCCAGACAATGTGGCCTGACATGCTAATCGTGCGAGACGTCGTCAAGGTTGCGGCTGATCCAGAGGTATTCTGATTCAGAGTAGGAAAATCAGCAGCAACTGCAATTGATGGCACACCTGTGCTCGTCGTGTTTCTCAAGATTCCAGTAGCAAGGCCTGAAAGGGCGACTCCGTTAATTCTGACAACGGTAAGAGCAGCTGAGCCAGTAGCGTCACCTGTATGCGACGCATTCGTAGTCACGTCACCGACGTAAAGAAAATTTCCGTCAGTAACCGCAACATCGAACTGAGCTTTGGTTCCTGTGATTCCGACGATTGATGTCTGGTCCCCGGTGTTCGTGTTGGTTGAGGTTCCGCTGAATGTTCCGTTCTGAGTCGACAGGGTGCCCAGTCCGCTGATGTCAATGTTGCTCAGCGTGATGGCTCCAGTCCTTCCTGCGACTGATGTGACTGGAGCGGTCGGATAAAGTAGTTGCGTCCACGATGCCAGCAGCGTTGAGTCGTCCGCAGATAACACCCACATTGTCCCAAGATCAGACCGATTGCACCAATCCCCGCGATCCCCGTCAAGCAGCAGCATCGCCACTTGGCTTGCAACAGACCCAAGATACTCCGTAATTGCAATCGCAGGAATCTGTGCAGTCGGAATAGTGCCACCAACCAGAGTTGCGTAAGTGCCGACCGGCTGATATGCAGCCGCAATCTGTGCCGCCGTCGACACGCTGAGCAGCGTCCGCACTTCAGCCGCAGTTTTGCGACCCACGACAGCGACAGCACCGGCACAGACGACGAACGTATCCGCAGCACCGCCGATCAGTGTTTCGATAGCCGATGCTAGGTTTTGATCTGACATAGTCCCCTCGTTTCATGAGCAGCGGATCACCCAGTCCGCTCCTCGTACCATCAGTGTGCACGTGAGTATGAGCAATTGCAGGACACGGACTCGCGGCCACACTTGCGGCACACTACCCATATTATGTTAACAGTGCCTGCTATTATTGGCTTATCGCCCGTGGTGGCCACTGCAGTCGGCGTGAGCTCTAGAATCCGTTCACGTAGTGTCATTTTGTGTCTCTAGGAAACATCATCCAACCAAAAAAGTGAGCGCACAACGCCCCACAACAAAACGACTGCAGTGGACTAGCAGCAGTCGTATCAGTAACGAACTGCGACACTGATGACGGGACACCACCTACCACAATCACAGCCAAGTCGTACAACGTGACCGCGAGTAGTGTGCCGAAAACTACGATGCCAGTTTTGCTCACGCTTCTCTCCCTCACATACCAATATTCAGTCGCTGCGCGTACTTTGCCAGGTGCTCGTCCGACGGCGACTCAGCCGAAGCCTCAACTTTTTCAATTTTCACCGGTAGTGTCACGAGCCCGGTCCTCTGCAGTAATTCTACGATATTATTTAGCCCAAAAATAGACAGCCCTGCGACTATAAGCCCGATGGCTAATTTCGGATTTCGCTGGATAATGTGGATTGCGCCTAGAAACAACTTATCATCGTCGGATTGTGATGTAAGCGTTCGTATTTCTGTTGTCATTGTTTCAATCTTCTTATCTAGTTTTTCGGAGTGCTCCATCGCCATTGTGAAGGCTGTTGCCGTCCCGTTTTTCAATGGCTCCCAAGTACACAAACAGCACTGTATTTCTCCCGATAGCGGGAACCGCATAACTGTCAGCTGACCCCACTCTGGTTTTGACCCCTTAGGGGAGTACTGTTTTTTTACGATGTATGACGGAGAATAAGCATCAAGGTTGTTGGCCTCGTCAATGTCGGCTTCGAGGTTTTTGTCTGGGACGCTAAGTTGCATCCAGGTCATTCTTCGCAGCTCGTTTAATGTGTACTGCGACCACTCACAAAATGCACTGTTTGCCCAAAGAATATGCCCACTTAGCGAACTAACAAGTTTCATGGCTGGTGTGTGTTTCAACCACAGCCGCATAGGCTCGCAGTCGGTATCGTCTATCCACATGCTGCAGACTCCTCCTTAATTACTAGCAATGGCGTGCCGGGCTCACGACTTAGTTGGGCGTATCTGCGGATATGCTGCTGGAGTGCTCGCCACTGGTGGCTGCTGGCTGCTGCGTACTCTCTACAGGGGCTGCGTCAGGTAATCTTCGCTGAAGCCACTGGCTCATACCGCTATCCCACGCACTGCTGCCATGGTTCAGTACTGTAGCAGATTTGGAGATCTGGTCTAGCTGTTGCGTTGTCTGCTTACTCTGCGGTGTGGCGATAAACGGTCGGCAACTTTTGGGAGAGGTGCGGAATACGTTCCCGTATAACGTATTTCTCAGAAGGGGCTCTTGCAGCAAGTTAAAATCCTGAAAGAGTTGCTGCAGTTTACTCTTTTCAAAAACGTGCATCAAATGTGTATCGTACAGGTGGGTAGGTAGTCCTCGCAGCTCCAGAGTTTGCATAGTTCTGACTATTGCCCGATCCCACCAGCAGCCTTTAGGTTTGGGGGACCACCCTTGGGTGATCCTCGAAATCTCCAGCTGCGACATAGTTACTTTTTTTAGAAAATAATGATCGTCCATCATCGACACGAACTGCTCGTCTACAGCAGGGTGTGTCGAGATAGCGTTCATTTTAGCGAGTGTATCCATTAACCCGTGCGGTGACCCGGGTGTGGAAGGTTTTGGTATTCTTGGCAGCTCTATGAATTCTCCGCTGTACCAATCCGGCTTGTCGCCGACAAGTAGTACTTTTACCTCCCCATCGAAGTATGCGTAAACTGATCGAATAGCGTAACGCAGCTCATCCCCGGCGGCTTCTGCGTTAATGTGAGACCACACAAATTGCGTCATGCTAGCACTCTATGCAAGAACTGTTACCTAGACGACTACCAAGCACTATCTGATTCATGCGGGATACTTCCGCACTAACAGAAGATGCAAAGTTCTGCAGTGTTGTAGCCCCGTCTGCAAATCTTCGTAACTCTTCTACCAGGGGGTCAAGTTCGTTACATCCACAGCATGGTTTTGAGCACACATCAGTTAAGTGCAGTCCGTTAGTCATAGGGTTAACGGTTAGACAGTCGTCTCCAATAATACGAAAGTTGCCGTTTGGTAGGGGCGGTATACCGTTAATGAATAGTATCGGAGTTACAGCAGCCGTCTCGTTGTCACAACCGCAGACCTCATTCAGTCCCTCACCAGCTATCGCACTAAACACGATCTCCGGGTTTACAGAGTCGGAGAAATTCACACTGATACGCATGTTAGTACCGGCCCGGAACTCTACGTCACCATAAATGCGTGTGCTGCGGTTACCGTTACTGACAACTGTCAACGCAGAGACGGCTCGCAGCATAGGTCGTATCGCGCTGACCTCTATAGGAGTAGCAGCCGCCGCGAATGTGAATATACCAAGTGGAAGCTCATCCAGTACCGCCAGGTCGCCCAGCACTACCCTGCCGTTGCTGTCATCAAAGTCACCACTGCCGGGCATCGCATAACTTCTGAACTCTGTGTGAGAGCTTTTAGCTACGTTAACACTACCTACAGCGATGCCGTCTGCTGTGTTGTTGTCATAACCGAGCGATATGTTGATACCAGTCTGGTATAGAGCTAACTGACGTATAAAGAATTTGGAGGGGTCTACATTGAGCCCTGAGTGGATGGGGAAGTCCAGGAACAGTATCAGGCTATCCGGTATTCGTACAGAACCTGTCACATCCGTTTTACTTCCCCACGTGGTGAGCGGGAAACTTCGGACGGAGTTGTGGTTAAGGAATTCCAGATTCCAGTTATTTATCATACCTGTCACACATCCTTATAAATCAGTCCGGTTATCCGCAGGATGTTAACGTCAGCATTAAACGCAGGGGCAGAATCTGCAGCCCTCTGCAGTGTCACAAAAATAGTATCACCCGGATCCACGCTTAGTGCGGCACTGACAACCTCTATAGGCGTGAAAGTAGGAAGGTTGCCACCACTGCCATCGACATCGTCAGATGGTGTAGTGATGTCGAACACCACGCTGGTTGTAGCGGCGGAGATGGCCATCAGGTCGCCATCAACAGGCCTGGGTACTTTACTGTAGACTACCGTCATTGCAGGAAGTGGCCCTATAACCGTCCCCATGACTACAACACGCAGCTGCATCAACAGGTCCCCGGCTGGCAGCCCCACTGTCGGTACATGGAAACTGTATTTGGCGCTACTTGTACGGGACGCCGGGAATCCTACGCACAGCACCCCCCTAACCTCTCGCTCTAATGTGTCGATAAGTCGGGTAAGTTGCGGTTGTAATTCCCTGGTAGTACTGTCGGATACAAAGTCTACACTCACTAAACCTTGATGCACCTCAGGGTTTGACACACTCACTGGCAGTAGCGGGTTACGTGCTCGAGAGCGGGTGCTGGTGAGTATTACAGCAGAAGAAAGACTTATTATGCCTTCAGTTACCCAGCCTCTTGTAAATCTAGCTGTCTCAACCCCTTTTAGCACCTGTCCGCCAATTGCCTCAGTTGGTGAGATCAGCAGTGAGAGAGACAGTTTTGCATACAGGTCTCCAGTAGTAGCGGCTCGCCCTCCGGCATCCACGAACTCCAGCGGCTCATCTGCACCAGCTTGGAGTGACGTTACAACGGTCTTGTCCGTTATGCCCAGCATCCGTACGAACGACAAGATCAGCCGCATACCTGGAACAACAGGGCACCCGTCACCAGCAGCTGACGACGAGCTGCTACTAGACAGACCCCAAGGCCACGGGACCTGGTTGTAACAATCTGACAACCACCAGATACCTGCAGCGTCAATACGTACAAAATCTGGCGTTATTCGCATCAGCCCTGTGATGGTTCTAAGCCCGGAACTTTGCGGGACGAGTATTTCTAGAGTTGCAGACGCGGCGGGTAGCGGGGGCCATGCGGAAGACAGATCAGGGTCTGCTGAAATGTTATAACCAAACACAGCACCTGTGGGGGCTAGCCCCCCAAATACCGCGTGACTCGCTGGCAGCCAGCCGGCTAGTTCGGGGTCTGGTGAGGTGATAACGTGCGGAGAGTCAAATCCTGGCGGGTCGCTTTCCCCGGCCGGGGCCGCTGTCAGCTCGAACTGCAGATGCACGTGCTCCTGCATGAAGTTTCTGGCCTGTGGTAGCACCAGCACGCGACTGCTTGTTTCGCAGTCGTCTGCCGGACCTAACAGCAGCGCAACTGATACAGACACGCTCGGCTGCTGCCGCACTAATGTGCCAGCTACCCTGCCTGACAAGTAGTATCTGCCTGGAGGGGCCGACCCTCCGAACATAACCAGCACCGCTGAAGGCGGTAGATCTACAAGACCAGCAAACACAACAGTCCCTGTAGTGCTGTCTGTTTTCCGCATACAGATGCCGACAACCTCTGAGCTGGTTGATGGTACGTAAAAGCCTGTGGTCGGGTCCTGAGCTACATCGGCCAGCGCTAGCTCAAATTGATTGGTTGCTGCATTCCAGTACACCGTAGACCCAGCTAATACAGCAGACTCTAGTTTGCAGTCTTCCAGTTGCAGCAACTGCCCGGCAGCAATAGCGCTCAGCTGATCCTGCATTGAGTTTGTACGCTGCTCCAGCTCCCTTGTGGCCGCACTTGTGTTAGCTGCGGTTACAGGGGATCGAGGCTGGACGTGCGGGACCCGCTTAAATTCCTGAACCATGTGTGCGAAACCTCTAGGTTAGACTAATTCGCCATGTCAGACCAACATGCCCAGCTGCCAGCTTCAACACCTGCCCATCCGTAGGGAGATACCCACGGGCAACTATGATATCTTTTGTCGGGTCAACTGGTACAGGGGATACCACCAACGCTGCGCCAACAACTTTGGAATTTTGGGCGTGGCTAAATGGTAAACCGTGATAGCCGGCCACACCCTGTGTCTGGGTATAGAACGTCAACTGGTTACCCTCGCCGGCCGGCATGATTTCTTCGAACCCGGTCTCCACAGCGATAACAGCAGGGGCTAACAGTGAGACTCGCAAGAAATCTCTAACATCCGAGCCACTTAGCTGCTCGTAGTATTCTCTACCAGCGTCTCTAGTGTAGTCCGGGACAGTGACTACATCTCCAGGGTTGTCGCAATTTTCAAATTCGATGTACATCGTACTGATGCGGTACGCTTTGTCGCCTGTTGCCAACAGTCTGGATGCGGCAGCACCCCAACCAAACTGGATCTGGTTGTGATTTTCTGAGACCTGTAAAGCTGTCTCAGCTCGCAGATTGCCGCGGATCATCTGTCCTGCTTTTAGTGCATCTTTCACAGTACAACCCTCGCTACAAGTCCGCTATCTGACACCATGGTATCATTTATCTCGTCTCCCTGTGCGGTTGTACCACTCCAGGTGCTCAACTCTTCTTCCGCATCGAGTAATTCAATCGCGTCGTTATCCATAACCGACTCAACAATTACAAGCAACGCCATCTGCGGAGGCAGCAGTCTACGCAATAAGCGGAAATTTTGCAGCCCCGTTACTTGCTGATTGAACCCAGCTACTCTGAGGATTACTACCGCAGCATGCTTATACAGGACATTAGCCGCCAAAAATTTAACTGGATTTATAGTTACTGGCAGGTGCGAGGTTGTAGGCTCGCCGACAGAGACAGGTCTGCTATCCAGCAAATGCGCCAGTGTACCCTTTTGGAAATACCGTGACTCGCTGAGCGTGCCGTCACTCTGTAGTGTGCCAGGCCACTCTACCAGCTCTGCGGCACTGCAGTCGCCTCTGTCTGCTGTTGCGGCAGCAATACCGCGATCATGAAGGTCGGAGAAGAATCTGTCGACATCCAGCGGCATGCCGCCTATTTCCCACGTCAGCTTTGTGAATCCGCTGCTGTCATCAGTGTCGACAACCAGCGGTACGTTCTGGTTGGCGAACACCAGCTCCCCAAACATACAGCTGAGCAAGAATCCTTTACCCAGCGAGATAGCGCTGATGCTGGACAGGTCGGCGTTGCGGTTAAGCTCGATCACCTCAATAGCTGGTGTGAGGCTGGTCTCTTTTGTGATTGTGTCCCCAACTGCTACGCTGACACCCGCAACAGCAGGCAGGCGGTAGGCCGCTTTCTCTGTGATGATCAGACTGCCTCCGCTGTCTGATGTCAGTTGCACTACTTTGTCCGTGTCATGCGTGGGTGTTGGTACGCCGGCTATGGCGGCTAGTAACGCCCGCAAAAAAGACCCAGAGGGTCCGCGAACCATTGCAGTTTGTGCTGCTTGTAGAATTGTCTTATATGTATCGCTGGATCTCAGCTGGTTGCCTATCGCGTAACCGTACTGCTTGTACAGTTGTGACGTGTCTACCTCAGCTCTGTAAGCCCACAGAATAGCTACATGATCAACTACAACACCATTTTGATACACCGTCTCTTTGCGTATCCGCGGGTCTTCGAAGATATTATTGAAAAATGTGACACTGGTTGCATCAGTATTAAAGTCTAACTGATTAAACCACATTATAGACGGGTCACCTGCAGTATCTACTAGAACGGAGAATGTAAGTTCCTCGGGTTTGGCGAACTTCCAGCCGTCTACATTTACCGACCCGTCGTAGATTTGTCCGTTATCGTACAGCAGTCCCGTGTCGTATTCCTGTACGGCTAGTTCTTGCTTTAACTGGGACAGGCGTAACTGGTACCATCTATCTATATGCTTTGTGTCAATTGTTTGCAGACTCATGCTGCGGGTAAGTTCACGCACATCCTGCAACGTCTGCTGCTGTGTTTCTGCCAGTGCAGCTACTACAGCAGACAATTGCTCTACGCCACTGTAGTCCTGCGACCACCAGCTCCCAAGCACCTGCAGCAGCTGCTCAGGTTTATCGTAGACGTTGTTAGGGTATTTAAGATCCGTCACGATTTCACCTGCACGCTAATGCTGACATTGCCCACGTCTAGAAAAAATACCGTGGTCTCGGCGGTGATCTTATTTGCCGGCATGTTAGGTATGCGTAAAACAGCTGAGTGCCGTATAACAATAGCATCACCTGTTGGTGGTGTTATTTTACCCTGCATAACCAGGGTACCGACAACAGTGTTACCGCCCATCGCCGAGTGGATGATGTCTATAAGCTTGGATGAGTACAGTACACCAGAGAAATCCAAGCTGTTTACATAGCTTACTATTGCTCGTTTTATGGATGACAGCTCTGGTGCCGATTCGTCGGCGTCTCGTAACAGTACAATATTGAGCTGTAGCAGACATGGTACCGCGGCCCGTACTAAAACATCTGTACCCCACGGTCGGACGGTCTCGCTACCAAGGAAGCCCTGTAGGTCGGCAATCAGCGGAGATCCTATGAAGCTTACAAGATAGTCTTTAGTGTCCCCAACAACTGCTGACAGCATAGCTGTGGCGGTGTCTTCAAAAGACACAGCTGCTGTTTGCCAGCGGCTGAACGCCCCTTCAGGTATGGTGAGTATGTCCGGACGCCAACCATCTCCGCTCAGGTCTAGACCCTTGACGACGCTGATCGGAATGTAACCAAAAGACTCAGACACATCAGTGACTGGCTTGATGCCGAGCAAGTTGTAGAAACCAGGAGACACATCCCTACCTATGCTGCAGGCCAGGATTACGCTGCTGGCAAGTTTTTCTATCACAGTGCATGTGATAGTTGCTGTAGTGGTAAGTGGGTATTCCGCTGTCTTTGCGTAGACATCCAGATATCCACCACCCGCAGATCCGGGGAAGATAGTCCGCTGATCGCGAGACATCTCAGGGTCACCAAATCCGATGAACGAGTACTGCAACGTATCACCAAACGCGTCCTGAGACTTGATCAGCGACAGAAGATTGGCTCTGCCACCGCTCATTCCCGCCGGTATGGCATGCTGATATCGTGTAATCAGCTCTGCATTACTCTCGGTGGATGTCCCTCCAGTGAAGTCGCTGCTGGCGTACGCTGTAACAAAGCGAGCTGGTACAGGATCCGGTAGAACTGCTGTGTTGATTCGCAGATTGTACTCAACCCCGACATCGTCAGCGACGACAGGGATTGTGAACGAGAAGCTGTCGCCATCACGTGCAGTCATAACCCGCTCTGTCGTAGACGCTATCGTTGTACCGGGCGGCTTGGCTACGATAGCTGTCGTTGCGCGTACCGTCACTCCGTTTGTTGTGAACGGAGAATTACCAGCGATAACGAAGGTTTCAGACCCCTGAACTAAGATTGTCAGCTCTCCGCGGGCGCGGATGCCTACCCTGCGAGATATCCCGACGTTAGACAGCACATGGTCGACCATGTCGTTGTTGGCCAGGGTGGGGTTCTGTTGCAGGGACAGGAGGCTCCTGGATTGCAGGACCCTGTTTATCTCAGTCTGACAGATACCGCCGATTACACCGCCTGCCAGGAATGCGATAATGTCGTGGATGACACCGCGGCGAAGGTCCAGCGTAGGATAGGCAGCCTGCAGAATTGCCGTAAATTCTGCCTGTGCCGCTGTAACCGTGGCCGACTCTAACTCGCTAACCGCTTTTACTGCGAATGCTGGTTCAGTAAGCATTGGATCCTCAAACAGTTAAATTCGCTGGTGTTGTGCTGACGGGTAGTATGACAGTGTAAGAGGTACCAGCCGCACTCAGTAGCGATACTCGCAATGTGAGCTTCCCCGGCTCCAGCACTATACCTAATAGCGAAGAAGACGCGAACCTCTCATCTGCCGGTTCTGCTCCTGTATCCTCATTCGTTAGATTCTGCCAAGCCTGCACGCCTGAGGCTAGATACGCAGCTTGCACGTCTGCTTCTGTACGAAGCTCCCCTCGTCGTAAGAGCCGCATAAAATCTGTACCCCGCATCTGGAGTCCCCAGGGCATGGATCCCCGGATAGTCATGAACTCCAGCAACCACCGCTGAGCCATTTTCTGAAGCCCTGTGCAGACCTGCCCGGAGTTAGTGTCGCTAAACAGTGTCTGCTGCAGCTGCGACACCCCATGAGCTGTTGCACCCTGTATCGCGGCAACATCTAAAGATCTGCCGGCATATTGACCTGCTTCCATGACCTGTGATCCTCGGTTGAAGTTAGAGCGCCGGCTTTGAACATGTTGGAGATATCGCCCTCAAGTCCGTTAGGGCTGAACAAGTCCCCCTCACCTTGACCGTACTGCCTGCCGTGAGCGTTAGCGATAGCTCTGGGTAGGCTCATATACCTGTGTCGAAACGCTCGCTCCTCTGCTGCGATAACGGATAACTGTGTGCGTAACGCGATGATATCGCCAGCACTACCCTCTTCCGCACCGAGCATGATTTGGTCGTAAGCCGTGTTAATGGTGTTACGGTCAAATGCTGGCTTGTGCATGTTAGGTATGTCAAGCAAGCTGCTTCTATTCACTACAGGTACAGACCAGTTACGCTGGGCCTCGCCCTGTGCGGACTTATACGTGAGCTGCGCATTACGACGTAGTTCTACCATGCGAGCCCGGAATTTGGAGTCGACTCTGCGTGACACACTAACCCCCCTGTAACAATTCCTGGTCTAGTTGCTGCTGAATGGCTGCTCTCCGCTGACTGATGACTGCTGGTGTCACATTGAGCCGGTCAGCCAGCTCGGCTGTTGAAATTTTCTTAGTGCCATTCATACCAAGGGTGGTGTCGTAGATTAGTTTGTCTCGGTTGGACAGGTCATCATACACCAGCCGCTCCCAGAGTGACAGCTCTGGAGATTTGTAGAGTGACGACACTGCAGGATCCGTCGGTGCCCCTGTTGCATCTTGTGGTTTACTGGATGGGACGGTGGCAGAGGCTTGACGAATGTAGCCTATCCTTTTATGGGTTAGACCTGTGTGGTTGGCTATCTCGTCCATGTTTGGCGGGCGGCCGAGTCTGTCCTCCAGCTCTGTCTCCATACCACGCAACCGCTGGCGGTCCAGCATAACCCTCTCGGGTATGCTGATAATCTGCTCATCTTGTCCCGATAATCTAGTCAGCCCTCGCAACTGTGTTTGCAGGTGCGTTTGGAACTTACCAAGTTGCGGGTCATACGACCGCAGGGATTGGAGCGCCAACTTTTTCGCTTGTGCCTGCAGATACGGGCTGCTGCCGTAGGAGGACACGGTCCTGTCAATGGTTGGCTGCACAGCTGAGAGCATGGCATTCCGTGTAGTCGGGTTATCCTGGGCTTTCCAGTTGTCGTAACTGGATTGAAGCTTCGACTCCAGCTTGTGCGTCGTCTGACTCTCCGCGGCAAACGGGAGCAGCTCATCATCCAACAAGGAATTCTGGATGAACTTAGCCTTAGCCATGTTGTTACGCTCCGGCACTTACTTTCTCTGGTGGTTGATTAGGTACCATACTAGCACCTTTCCACATTTTAACATACAGAGGAGGTGTGTCGACAACAGTGTCGCTGTCCTCTGCAGTAGTGTGTTCGATTTCCGTGTGTGTGTTTGTCAGGATTAGAGAGGTGTGAGCGTGTTGTTGCTCTACATCAATTGCATAATTGACTTGCACCACGACTCCGTAGGTGCGTTGTAGGGCTTGCGAACCCACAACGGCATTATCTCGGTCAGCTTCAACCATCACGTTAGAGCCTGGGGCTATGTCGAAACGCAGCTTGCCGATGACTTCACCACCGCTACCCCGCAATTTATCTGCGGAAAACCACTGCTGGGCGAATTTGTCCAGAAAGTTGCGATTTGTGCGGGCACCTTGCAGAATTGCAGCCTCTGTAAGTGCGTCACCTGGGGCGGCCAGCGGGCCATCAATCACTGACTGGACTACGCCGTTAGCACCCTCTGCTTGTGCGCTGCGTCCGGAGGCGGATATTGTGTCCGTCAGCCATCTGGGGGCCGACTTTATTAACAGCATCCCTGTCTTTATCTGCGGGGACAGGTACAGGCCGGCAAAGCCGGTGTAGTTAGCCACCAGAGGTCCTATTGCTGTATCCAGCCCCGACGATGACGCGCCAGGTTGGACTATGCCAACCCCACGCAACCTGTGCGGTTTAGCTGTCGCAATATTGGCAATGACGTAATCTTCGTTCCCTATGACAGCCCATGGCGGTCCCGATGCCGGACCTGTTAACGGCACCACAAGTGCGTCAGTCACACGAGGCACCACCATAAACCAGAAATCCGGAGCCCACTCGCCTACGAGTTTCCCCCATAGCGTTGTGTTAACCCAGTTATTCTCAGTGTGTTCTTTTACAGCGGAACGTATACCCGACTCAATGATTGCAGAATCCGTGCCGTCGCTCATAGCTAACTCGAGTGGTACACTCTCCGAGTTACCAGGTTTCAATCTGGATATAGCGTCTAGTATTGGTGCTATGTCCCCAGAGGTGTTTAGACCAGCGCTGAAGGATACCTGAGCAAACGGGTCGTCCTTTACTACGTCCCCCATCCACTTGTAGAAGACGTTCCCCCACAAGTCGCTCAGTGAAGCAGTATTTATAAGCTCTGTCGATACAAGTGGCAGCCAGCTGATTGTGCCTGTAGTCTGCCCTGATGCGTCTACAGAATTGCCTCGAGATCTCATGATAGCCGGAAATGTCATATCACCAGGATTGCCGGGGTGGCTGGATGCGGACAGGGCCGAGGCGTAGTTAAGGTTGGCTAACCAGTGCTCCAGCTGCAGCACAGCCGTTGCTGTACCGGCCATACTGGTACCACGACCAAGCGAACTAATAAACCCCTCAAAAACCATGAACTCTTTACCGTCCGCTGGTACACCGAGCTCTGAGAGTGGCACACGACCGCCGTTGCCGCCAGCTTGCTGCACACCCATGTCTGCGACAGGTGATGCTGTCAGGTACACCTTTATCTTAGGAGGGTTGGCTCCGTTAATCGGTATACTACCAACCGATGAGGCTCGTAATACACTACCTAGACTGGAGGCCTCTGCGCCGACAGCTATAGATAGTGCAGCTGACGGTATGGTGTTCACAGCAAACGAAGAGCTAAAGCCTACGATATCAGTTACGATTAGCGTAACACCCTCGTACTCAACCTCTGCTCGCATACCCAGCGTAATGATGGCATAACTCAGCATTAGACGACAACCTCTTGTTCTTCCACATAGTTAGCTAACGCCAGGAACATAGCGGCGTATCGCATATTGTAGTGAGGGTGCTTTTGCCATATGTCTAGATAGGTAGACTGCTCTGCGGCTAAAGCTGGGTTGAATATGGTCTCAGCGTCTATACCAGTACTACCCAGTTGTAGCTGATTCAATGTATTGGAGAAGTCTTTTGTAGGGCGGCATCTGGATACCACACGGAGTGCCGCATCCTGGTCCGTGTAGAACCGCACAGTGAGCCCGTTTTCGTGCAGTGGTATCCGTGTAGACAATGTGTCGGTAAAGGTTACGGCTATCTCTACTGTACTGGCGCCAGCTACTTGCTGTGTGACCGTAGCTAGTCCTGTAGCGGCAGAGTATCGCACATCCCACTGATACTCGGATCGACCAATTGCTGTGTTTGATGTGATCGTCCCACTCAGTACGGCTCCGGATGGGCGACCAGTGTCTGTAACAGTGGTTACGAATAACGCCGGAGGGAAATCATCACGAAACGGTAGGTAGGTGAGCTGGCTGCGATCACCAACAGCTGGAGCCAGCTCTGTAGTGTGCAGGAGCTGCATTATCTGCCGCATACGGATGTTGACGAACAGTCTGTCTGGTCGAGTCCCAAACAGTAATTGGTACAACCGCCGCACAGACGGGGTCAATTTTCTTCGCCGGAATGTTGTCGCTACATACTCTTCACCAGGGGCGTCCACAGCGTGGCGACCTGCAGTGCTGTTGAGTATCAGTGTTCTAACTCTATTGATCTGCATTGCAGCACCTAGCTAATTGCCCTGAAAGTATTAAAGCGGTAGGCCCACTGCATTAGCTGTGTCTCTGGGTCTGCCATCTCTGTGCTCATGCCAGTCAGAAGACCTAACAGCGTGACGTTTCTTCCCAGTGTTAGCACCAGCGGTGCCCCACCAGCCGACAACTTGTTGTTTTCGTACGTAGATTGTACTGCTGCTATACCGTCACTGTCAGTATCACAGCTGGGTGAAAGACATACCCCAGACAATTTTAGCTCTCCAACACGGTCTCCGAATACGTAGGCGTAGATCGAATTGCCGAAAGTATGCTGAAGTTGGTGGTTCGTAGTCTCTGTGCGTGCGACTTGCGTTATCAATACACGAGAGTTCGCATTCCCGACATTGCCGATCTGCGGCTGACCTGCAATACGCACAGAGAACGGAGACGCACCACCAAGCTCTGCACTCTTGGCCGCGATGCGAACAACCATGCCTCGTCGTTTGGTGATGAAAGCCGGCATTTTTTATCCTGTTACGCGTTAGACGCCGTGGGGAGCATTGCAGCCGCAGCCTTGTTGCCTGTGCCACGTATAGAGAATGACCTATCACCACCGAGCTCCTCGAGTGTTCCTGTAATCACTATCTGTAGATTACCAGAGCCTGTAGCGCCAACAGTGTCTTCTGTTTTAAGCTGGTCGTTAATAACGGGTGCTGCCGCGGTACCGATAGCACCTAGAGCTCTGGCAGCTGTACCGATCGGACCTACAGCAGGTACCATCTTTAGCAGATTGAACCCTTTAGTTTCTACTGTCTCTGCGTATGTGTCGCTGGCTAGTACTGACGCTCGTAATTCGGAGAACTTACCTTTAACTGCGTTTGCTACTATTTGGCTTTTTGCGTCGTTAAACACATCTTTAAGGAGATTAACTAAATGTATACCGGTATCATCCTGCTGTGTATCACTGCTAAGTTTGCTGTCAGTTGCGGTTGTGCTGTCGTCCGACTTATCCAGGCTAGACTCCGATGCTTCCCGTAGCAATACGCTACCAGCACCGGCTGTGGGTGACGACCCCTCCGACATGTATTCTTCTATAGTCTTAATCTCGGGCTTCCACGGCTCGCCTGCTTTACTGTTCTTGTTTGTGAGTGGTACATACCCGGGCTTCACAGCCTGTTGAATAACTTTCTGCAGCTTCTGGTTAGCAGTATACCGCGGGTCCTCTTTGTAAGTATCCAAGAAGGTTCTGGCCTCTGCCCCTCCAGCACTGATAGCCCCCACAGCATCAGTGTTGAACTGCAGCTGTTTGACATCCTCCTCGTTACTTGGGTCCAACTCCTTGGATTTCTCCCACAACCCGAGGGCCACCATTAGCGGACCTGTTGGGTTAACCGCGTCCATACCTTCTTTCGGTATTATGTTAGCGATCTCCTCCAACGCCTCTGCATTTAACCCTTCCGGCCCCATTTTCTGCATCACGTCGGCGATTCGCCTAAGCGGGCTGCTGGACCCTACAGAAGCCATAGCCCTGCTCATCATGGTGTCGACTATTACCTGCTGCTCCGCCTTCTTAGACGCGGCTGCAACATGATCACCGTACACCAGATACGCCCCAGGAGCAGTCGCTGCGACAGAATCCTCTTGTGCTCGTACATCTATAGAGCTGTATGCAACAGCAGCTAACAAATTCAGGCCACCGGATTGTTCAATGAACGCATCCGCAGCTTCAGGTGTGCCTAGTTTCTGAGTAAGTGAGCGACGGATAATGTCCCCGATAGCAGTTTGTCTCTTTTCGTCATCATTAAAGACATCCACAGGCATGGCAAAAATATCTTCGGTGACTTTCTTGCCGATACCGTCATACATATACCCCAAGCTTGTGGCGTCTGCCTTTCCGTCTTTAATCAGCTGCCCACCGGCATCAACTGTCGCAGCTCGCAACGACCTTGCCAGCGCGGGGCCGTACACTTTTTCCGCTGCGTCTCTAGGCATGAGGCTTCGACGCACGATATCTGTAACGCCAGCCTTAGAGCCGCGACTGCTGTTCGCATCCCTATTGATCATAAACTCGCGAGTAGTTCCCGGTGATATACCCTCGGCGGCAAACATGTCTAAAAACGCCGAATCCGTTGTCCGATAGTCAAACGTGCGGTCTTTTTTGCGTATGGCAGCCAGATATTTACCAGCCGGCGAGTCTGCAGCTGGGGCTCTCCCGTCTGCTTCCATAATGTCCGCTAACCGCAGAGCTGCACCCATCTGATTTGCTGCGACCGAGCCTGTTGCAGCAACCCGCAGCCGGGAATCCATCGCCACGACACGTTCTGCAGATGGTTGACCCCGTATTCCCGAGTCCAGGTGTCCTACATTCCTGGCTGCTGCGGCAAACAGTGTAGATTGCTGTGTTATTTCCAGCACATGGCGGTCATCTACGCCCAACTTCTGCGCCAGTTGCCCTACAGTATCAGCCAAGGCCATCATTGCCTCAATACCGGCACCAGTTTGCTTGGCGATTGCTTGAGTTTTGCGGACCGCATTTTCCAAGGCTGCTGGCGACAGTGATGCCATGTTACCCTGAGTAAGTCTGTTCAATCCCTCTACGAGCTGACTCATGGGCGCGTTTGGGTTACCTGCGTCTCCGAAGATGTCTTGCATAGCCTTTGTTGCACCAGACATCTCCTCTATCCGCGCTATTATTCTTGATGAGTCTGCGGTACGCAGTAGATCCTTGCCCCCAGGCATTGCCTGCTCGTCTTTAAGCGAGGCTTCCGTAATTGGATTAGCCGGGTCGTCGTTATCCTGCATCTTTTTGAAGGTCGCACGTACACGGTCAGTCGCGTCCATCCTGTCCTTGAGCGTGGCGTTATCCCCAAGTGCTTTAATTTCTGGTAGGTTATCTGCTATACGACTGAAAGTCTCGTATGGTAAAGCTTCTGGGAGGGCTGCTAGTCGCTCTTCGATAGGCAATCCTCCGATCGCTGTCCCCAGTTGGCCTCGCAGTTGTAGCTCTTTTGCCAGCAGGCCGGCTTGCCCAGCGGATAACCCACTCACCCGAGCCGGGTTGTAGTTCTCGCCAAACAGGTCTTCAAATACACCCTGACTGACAGCTGCAGCCGACTCGCCGCTCATACCTACAGCTCCGCTAACTGAGTCGAGGCTTGTGCGGAGCAGGTTGTGCAGCTGATTACCGAAAATCGCAGAGGAGCCTCGCGACCCGTGTAAAGCATCCACCATGTCGACACCGAGGGTCTGTGTCAGCATAGGCATGAACTGCGGCAGCGCAGACGCTATTTCGAAATTGCGATTCTTGTCATCTCCTGTTAGGTTTCCTGTGAATGTGCGGGTTAGCCCGTCCAGCAGCCCGCTAGTAGCCCTCCTGTCAGCCATCGCGGCAGTCTGTGTGGCGGCCTGACTAGCCTGGTAGAACTGCTGAGCCTGAATCTGGTCGTACGCGTTCTGCTCCGGGAAGAACTGCAGCGGGATACTGCCTTTTGGTGCCATCTTGGAGATTACAAACGGCATAAGCTGATTCATCAGCGCCGATATCTCCCCACTACCTGCGTTTCCAAAGAAATTTGCAGACCCTGTGTAACGTGGGGACGCGTCGCTAAAGAATGGCATAGCCGACTGTGCGTGCAGCAGTGATGGATCGAACCCCTGCATCCTGTTGCCGGGGTCGAACGGTCGATAAGTCCCGCCCATTTCCTGATAGTCTTCATCCATTGCCGTCTCCAGCCTGCTGCTGCCTTATAGCCGCAGCTTTTTTGCGTATATCCTCTTCCGCTGCTGTATCTGCTGATGTTACAGGCTTGGTAAACTGAGCAAGCATAGCCTCGTACCGCTCCTCGCCAGGTCTGCCAATAAGCTGGTGGAAATTTTCCTTGAGGCTGTTGGTACTATTTTCTGTAGTTGTATCAGAACTCTGTGGGTACAACGACACGAATGTGTCTTTAAGGAGCTCCAGGTGTTGTGACGCGGACTCCGCAGCCAATTTAGCGCAGCTAAGTACTGCAGCATGATACTGTAAGCTGTCGTGCAGCCGCTGCCTGTACTTAGAGGTCGTCAGACCAGCTAAAACCAGCCGAAGCTTACGAACATCTCTGGTATTGAAGGGATCAAACTTATCGAACTGCATCAGTTGCTGCGAATGGCAGTCAACCAGCAGTTGGGCTAAGAGATCCCCTTCCAAAAATTTTCCGAGTCCGTCATCGCCTCCAGTAGCTCAATAAGACGCTGGAAGTTTCGATAGGTTGAGCTGACAATTCGCACAGTTGTCTCGGTTTTCAGTGCGTCTGTGAACTCTTTCATGTAGGTGCTCAGCCGCGTGGGGTGACCAACCGACTCAGCGTCCTCTGGGGTCGGCTTCCTAATAGCTGCGACTACAATCTCAGGGGGCAGCTGGAAAATAATGACAGCACCCACCCCCAAAAATTCTACACCTAGCGATGTTCTGAACAGCATATTGTGTAGAGCGTATTCCAGCTGCCCTGTGATGATCCCGTTTCGGACCATGTACCCTAGCTGCATATTGATAGCTGTGACCTCTGCAACTGTCAGGCTCCTTAATCGCAGCGTAGCCTTACCAGCAAACAGCTCGTACTCTTTCTGAAAACTCGTACCACCCAATACCGAAATAACGAATCGGGACTTGTCATCCTCTGTAGGGGCTACCTCAAAGGGCTGATCTGTCGGCCAGCCACACCGCTTACACTGCAAGTTAACTGGTAGCAGCTGCTCCAGCTGCTGTCCCGGCGTAGCTACCGTTTCACTCGCAGCCGGTTCCGGAGCTTGGGGTTGCGGCTGCGATGCTGGTCTGGGTTCAGTTGTGTTTTGAGGGGCAGACTGGATTGTTTCAACGTCTGCTTTGAAGCCTTGTAGCCACTCTCGTATCTCATTCTGCTTCTCCTGTGGGAGGCTTGTGATGTCTACAGGAGGCCCCATGACGGGGGATTTGTAGCCAGCCATGGTGTTAGGAAGGTCCGCAATACCGGCTGCGACCTCTGCTTTCCGTGTACTGGCCACCTCTTCTCGCATCTGTGTCAGTTTCTCGGCCAAGTTAGGCGGCAGCGGGTCGCCGTCTATGTAGCCGACTGCTTGAAGCTGCTTCTTGGTTTCATCCAACAAAAACGGACGAGCAACCGGTAACGGCCTGCCCGCATTTAGCGACAGCGGTGATGTACCTGACCGCTGTACCGGCTTGAATTCTTCACCTGCGGATCCTGCGCTCATCCTATTCCCCTAAAACTGTATAGTTACCCAGCGATCCGCCTATAGCGACATCAAATGTCGGCGTTATGTATGCCTCGGACAGGTTATCTGCCGAGCCGTGCGGCTTACTTCTACCCTGAGCTGCATCAAACAATACTGGGTCCTGGCGATAAAGTGAAGTATTCGACTTAAATGCCTCTCTGCCAGGGTACGGATACGATTCACTTTTCTGCACAGTAACAGGTCGCTCCCGCCACTTGGGCATACTCTCGCTCTTGAGTCGAGCTAGTTGCTGCCAGCGGTCTTCGAAGATGTAGAAGTCTTTAACTCCGTAGTCTTCTGTAGTCCGCATGGACACCTCTATGGTTTGAAGTACGGCTGCGTTACCGTACCCACCGTCGAAGTATATGCTATCTGTGAACAGTGCGTTAAATTGTGTTGTAGCTGCAGTTATAAATATGGTCTGAATGTACTCGTCAATACGAGCCAGGTACTCAATTGTGTCTGTGAGGCTTTCGCCTTCTAGTGAGCCGACTAAACCGCCGTACTCACTGGATTTAGCTGTAAATATATGCCCTGTGCTGGAGAAGAAGCTCTTTTCCGCATACACACCACCTGTTGCTGCTATGCTGCCGCCAATCAAAGCTGTCCCGGACAGCGTTGATATGTTTTTGCTGAAGTAGGTTGTGTGTGTAGCTTCACCCGGCTCGCCGAAGTTTATATCTACAACGTTTTTAATGTGCTGTGAAAAATTAGACGCCACCATAACAACAGGGTACATCCCACGACCGGCATCTATGTAGACAGACCCACCGTTTATGGTATCGCCCTCGCCACCTGTTCTCAAATAAATGTTGCTGGCCCACGTGGCAACAACACTTTTCGGGGAACGTAGCACTATCCCGCTTGTAACTGCACCCTCACCAGTTTGCTCACCATTAAACTTAGCACCAAGCGAGCGACTCTCGATCAGCACCCCGCCCGAGCCGGAGTTACCTGCCAGCAGCTGCATATTCCGCTCTGCCTTTAGTCGCACATCGTGAGTAGAGGCGACGACGTCTACAGAGTTGCGAGCTCGAACATTGATATCATCCCCTCCCCAGATGTTAGTGTTCCTGCCGCTCTTGACCCACACATCTCCCGGTGCGGAGATAGTGATGTTACCGCCGGTCATACGGATCTCGCCGCCGAAGCCGTCATACAGCACCACACCACCGTCATCAAGGAAGTCTATGCCGCAGGGCAGCGTATACACGCTCTGCTCACGCGCAGAGTCGATCGCTACAGTCTTCTTATATCTTTCCGCGTCAATAGACATCCGTTGTCGCAGCTCTGCAAACTCCGGTATCTCCTCACTCTTGCCGTCAACCCAGCCCATGTCTCGCTCTTCCGGGACTGTGTAGTCTTGTTGGTGCGATATGAATGGCTGGTTGGGGGCATAACCGAGCATATAAGCGTGCATGTCCATAAGGCCTGCTGCGCGGGCTTGTGACGTATCCTTGGCTCCTTCGGTGGATATGTCGTCTTTGATGTGATGGGCTGGACCGCTACCTAGCTGGCCGCTGAACTTATAATTTTGAGGGTTATCTCCGTTAGGGTCTTCCGGTCTTCGCTTTCTTGTCGGTACAGCGATACCCGCCCGCTTCGCCAGAGATATACCTTTCACACTCTGCACGCATCTCCTGCCACCAAGTGATACCGACTCGTCGTAGAGGCCCGGTAGGTGTGGGGCAACTAAACCCGAACCACCGAAATAAGACATGTGATTACCCGTCTGCTCAGGTAGACCACAGACAGACACTCTACCACCCTGCCCCAAGTAGCCGTGCCAGTTACGCTCTCTGTGAAACGGCATTGCATAGTCATCAACCAGCTCCATCTTGGAATAAGCCGGGCTCTCTTTCTGCCACTCCTGGGCTGTCAGGATACGGGTAGCGTCTCGCGAAGCTGCTCGAGAGAAATAACCCAGCTGCTCCCACGGATACGCGGCATAGCCGCACCAGTCTGACACCTCTTCCTGGTCGTTAAGAGATTCCCGCTCTCTGGCGGCAGTCCATTCCAGAAAATTGTAGGCTGCCAGCTTACCCAGCATATCGTGGTGGTAGAAAGTGAGCTGCGACATCTCGGTAACACCGAGCTGGGCTGTGAATGAATCAATAAGCAGGCGGCAACCTGTGGATGAGATGAAGCCGCAGTCGCCCATGATCGCGTCGTATGGCCTGCCCGCGCTGAAGGAGATTGCACCGCCGCTTTCCTGCATCCTGTATGGCGCGAAGTCTGCCGAGTCTGCTCTCGCTCTTGTAGACGTGTGTAATAGGCTGAACATTCCACGGTGGGAGTTCACATTCGTCGGTGGGAAAGCGCACAGGATAACAGCATACGCGTAATCCTTGTGCTTGCAGCAGACTACCTCTGTACCGGGCTGCAGAGAGGTGAAATCTATCGCACCGAACCTGGAAGCTGTCGTACGCATGGAGAACACGGCAGGTACAGGCGCGGCAACTCCATCCAGGTAGACTTTGTAAACTTGCCCAACCGGGGTAGCGTCTACGATTCGTCCGAAGATGATTCTCGGTGCTGCGTCAAGACTCAGTGTGGCTGCGGCCAGTTGATGGTTAGGGTCAGAGACAGGTCGCGACTGGGATACCGCTCCGCCGTTGTACATCGGGGTATCGTTAGATCTGGACTGGATCTGTCTGAATAAGTTGAGTAACTCGATAGAAGAGTTGGTGTTGGTAGCCATGATCGACCTTGTTGCGGAGAGTAAATCTCACAGATACGCAACAGTATAGGCTACCAGCGACAAGTCGCGGTAGCCTATAGGTTGAATTCTACCAACGGGGCTCACACCAGAGCCTATGTCACATCCAGATCGATGAACTGGAACGCCATCTGCTCGTTGACCACCACCTCTTGTGCTTGTGTGTTGATACCCAGTGACGTCATTATCACGCCGTCCAGAGCGTAATTACGCTCTTGTTGCGGCCCGACAAAGCCGCCGGGTATACACTGCGAAGACCCGCGACTAAGGTTCATTGACCCCGGCTCGCAAATGTCGTTATACGCCGTTATCAGGATACCCGGGACCTGCTCCGGCCCAGCTATTCTGGCAATATTCATGGTGCCGTTCGCACGACCTCCAACATAGTACACGTTGTTGGAGCCAATCTCAAAGATTTGGGAGAGCTGCTGCTGGTATTGCATACCAACCTGCTGCACGACATGGCTGGCAAGCGAGTTGCCGTTAATCTGCATGACCAAGTCCGAAGCCCGGAAAGAGCCTCCATGCTTCTGTGTAGCTCGGAATACGTTTGTCATAATTGCCTCACTTTATAGAAAGCCACTCGGGGTAATCCCCGAGTGGGGTTACATAAAAACCATCAGCGTACACAGGATCAAAGAACCAGATGCAGCTCTGCGTTATTCAGCGGAGCTGGCTGAACGATATCCAGCACAATCTCAACCCTGTCTGCTGCCAGTGGGTGAATCCGCAGGATGCGGTTACCTGCAGCGTCTACCCGCACAATGGCGGAGATCAGCTGAGGCCCCAGTGTCGTCGTCAGCACCCGCGACAGACTGGCGGTTGTTTTCTTGATGCTGTGGTCGATTACGTTGAGCAGAGCCGGGGTCACGTTTGCTCGACCGATCAGAGGACGCAACACGTTCAGGAATGCGTAGCTGATCGAGTCGAAGTTACGCCGGATCATTTCTTCTCTGCGGTTCAGGTCGATCGTCGAAGTTGTCAACGCGTGCCGCGTATGCGGGGTACCGTCGTTGTCTTCTGTCACAATCCAAACGCCGCCAGCAGCCAGGGTGTCCAGCTGAGAGCGAGAGAAAAAGTTCTTGGTGCGAGCTGCCAGATCATCGAAGCCGACAACCTCGACGTTGGTCAGGCCCTGGTGCGGAGATACCCCAGACACCAGACCGGCAAGGGCAGCACACAGGTGGAACCCGGCCTGCACAATACCCCCAGTTCCTGCGACATCCGGCCACACAGCTACAACGCGGTTGCTAGCGAAGCTCTGTGCATCGTCAGCGATGGCTGCAGCCATCTCGTTTTTGCTCTGTGTGTGGTGGATCTCGATCTTCTGCGGTACGGAGACAGCAGTCGTGTGACCTGCCAGCAGTAGCAACGAGTTCTCAGACAGCACGTTGTCAACAACGAACTCTTTGTACGTCTCGTCACCAAAGGCGTCGATTGAGTACAGAAAGCGTATAATGTCGCCACCACGTACATTGTAGGTCACGAACCCGCTGTTGTTCTCAGGGACACGCAGCAGTGTGTACTGCGTACCTGTAGCTTGAGGGTTGTCTGCCAGTGTGGCGAGCACCACATCGCCGTCTGTGCTGGTAGGTCTCAGCAGCTGCTCGCCGGCTGTGCTCTTACCGACCACCTTCAAGGTCGTGTCCACGGACAAGGACACAAACATAGCCTTCCAGTTGCCCCGCTCAGCCGTTGACTCTGTAGCCACCTGAGCCTGGAACAGATTCAGTACTTCGCGGTTACGTGTCAGTGGCACGAAGTTGTAGATGTCGTTACGCCCATCCACAGCATCAATGACGTCCTGCCAGGAATCGAGGCTGGTTGGGTCCGCCACAGCTGTTACACCGACCAAGCTGCCGTTGGCATTCTGCAGCGCACGGTAGGCTGCCCACTTCAGTGGGTTGGATACAGTCAGCTGCCCGGGGATGAGGTCGATGTCGCCCAATCCGGAGAGGAAAGTCACAGTTTGCGTCAGCTGGCTAAGGTACTCGTTGTACTGGACGTAGACACGACCGAATTCGGGTCCGAAGGCGTCAGCCGCCCGGCCAGACCAGACAGGTAGGGCCTGCTGCACACCGCTGGACGTCCAAGTTGTGTCGTAAGACGTGGCACCCGCACGCAGAACGACCTGAGTCGTTTCGATTGTGTAGTTCACGTTTGGTGGGGCATTCAGGCGGCGAGCGGTGAGGGTCACGGTCTTACTGATGAATAACCGCAAATCCAGATCCGTAGCGCCCTGCATGCCGGTCGGTAGGTCGTCTCGAAGAATAAGCGTTCGAGATGGTCCGTTGCTCCCGCTAGTCACGGATACACTGAACCGATCCCCAAGACGCAGGCCGAGTAGCGTACCGGAGGTACACACACCAAACTCGCCAGTGACGCCATAAGATCCTACGACGAAAGGACCGCCACCAGATGGGACAATTGTAGGGCCTGAGACATCCAGACCGCGGGCAGTTGTAACAGTGATTTCTGGCAGGCTGGCCCACAAGCCTCCTTTTGTTACCTCGATGATGTAAGTGTCATCAAAGTCACCTGTATAGGCCGACCCGCTATCTGCTGCACACGCAGCAAGGAACGCCTGACGGACGGCGACTGTCCAGGTTTGACCCAGTACAAAATCAGCCTCCGTTACCTCAGCTAGCGATGCAGAGTCCTCGCAGTCGCCGGTAGTGGTATCAAAAGTTACTGTGAGTCCCCGAGTGCCGATGGCTGTAACAGCACCAAACGCAGCTGGGGTGACCTCTGCTACGTTATCTCTACCGCTGCTGCTAACCACACGAAGCCGGGCAGCCAGACAACCAGGGATACCAGACTTAACTACTGTGACGGTGTACGTTTCAGAGATGTCCCCATCCGCCATTCCGTTGTAGCCGCCACCGTTAACAACTGCGGTTACGCAGTTAACCGGACCACCAGTCTGCGTAACACTGCTGGTTGCGGTAACGCTAGCGGCGTTGCCAGCATCTTCAAGAAAATCGCCTACGTCTGAGTCGCCGAGTGTACTGGCAAAACCTGTGACGCGGGTCCACAGCTCTGCCTCATCGCACTCGATCCCGTCCACTGATCGCAGATAGACAACGTCCCCGACCCGCACATCGCGGTCGAGCAGCAGCGCGTGGCGGTCGTTCCCATCTGTGTCGACAAAGGTGATGGTCGAAGAGGTGACTCGGTTGTTATACCCTGCGGTTGGGGCAACGGTGCCTCGGCCGCTGGTGGTACTACCGATAGCGTCTTCAAGATACATCAGCAGCGCGTTCTCGATGATGACACGAACGCTGGTGCCAACTACCACAGAACCCGCTGTTTTACCGGGCCATGGTGTTTCATCGTCTGCCAAGTGGTCATACAGTCCGCAGTCGATACCAGCCCGCTCGTCGGTGACATCGTAGCGGTGCAGCAGCACATTCGGGCCAGATATATGAGCTCGCAGCGCTTCCACAAGTTCTGAACTCTGCTGATTGTATTCCTGGAAGACCAGCGCCTGCGGTGCGATGTATGATGATACCATGTAAACCTCGTTCTGAAGGGTTGTTTATTGTGAGGTCAGTTCGGCCAGCTGTGCGGATGTAAATACGATGTGCTTTAGTTTAGGGGCCTCGGGCTGTATCTCCCAAGTCTCCTGAACAACATAAGCCACATCGATCGGACACACGTAGCCCTCTGTTGACTCTTTGATTTTCGCCACTGCACCAATAGACGCTGGTACAAATCGCAACAGATTCAAATCTGCCTCGATTACACTGGACAGAAACAGGAGCTGCTTAGCTACTTCTGTGCCCAGATCCTGAGCTTCCTGCGGGCTGGCTGCTGCTATTGCGAATACTGTATGGGAGCACCGCCACTGGGCGTAATAGCTCACCAAACCAGTTAAGTTGTCCCCACCAGATCGGTTACCTATCCCAACCCTGTCGTACTCCCAGGCATTTGGCTTGATCAGTAGCGATGGTCGGGACTCGCTGCGTGTTCCCTGTAGCCACTCAGCCAATGTTGTAATCAACATCGCTGATGGGTTGTCTGCTGTCAACTCGCCCCGGCGTATCATATCTGCCCGCACTGCGGGGTTCAGTATGTTATTCGGGTCTGCAAACTGCTGGATGAGAAGATGTTTGAGGTACCCCGACATTATTGTTGGGGTCATACCATAACTACATAGGCTACTTATCGGAAAGTCGCGAAGTTCCGGGATGTACCCGTCCGGGAACAGGGCTTCCACCTCTGGGCTGTTGGCTGGTTGCTGGGGACACGACGGATTGGACACCTGCAGCGGACTCCGGAATACCGAGAGCTTGGTTAATCACACGGGCTGCTGGTCTGTAGTCTACTAAAGATATCTCTTTCAGAAACTGACTCATAAATCATACACCACCTGAAAAACAATAGCAATCTCGGTCAGAACATGGTGGAGAACGTATCGTCTGTTGCTGCTACCGAGTCTGAATCACCGCTCGCTGAGCTGCTGGTCAGCTCGGGTGCTACAACCTGAAGCTCTACAATATCAGGACCGTAAGATCCCGCCAGTGCGAATTCTACAATATACGCACCCGGGTCCAGTTTTACGGCATAGGCCCACCGGCCACCAAGCGTTGTAATACTGGATGCGACAACATCAGTCGCGTCTCGGTTGTTATTATCCCAGTCTGTTTTGGTAAACACCCGGATCGTAGCACCCTCGATTGCACAGCAGTCTTCTGTAGCGTAAGTCATAATCTCATCAGTTGGGTAGTCGTGATCTACCGGTACACAACCCTGTCCGAGTGTTGGTAGCTCGTTCTCCGCTGTAGTCGCAGCATCAAAAGACCACGCGTCTACTGGGATGTGGTAGACGATGTCGTTCTGCGGTATCCGGATCAGTTGTAGGCCGACGATTATGGGTACTCCCTCCAACGGGCTGAGTACCTTGATCTCCTCGTCCACCCGCCATCGTTCGTCGGTGGTGGAGTTAACCCACACGTCCTCTGGGAGAATCTGCGGAATAGCCAAGGCTCTTACAGACATGATTTCAGACTTGCCGCTGTGAGCTTCTGGAGCCGTGCCGCCTTTTGTCTCCTGATACCCACGAGACTGCAATTCCAAGCTGACCATTACTGGAGGGTGGTAGCCTACCTTGAACGGCGTACCCCAACTGGTGCGGCTAAACGCAGCAGACTGCGCTCCGGTGAATTGGTCGACGACAGCTGGATCCTGTGCGCCATACCTCATCCGTCGCAACAGGTAACCTGTGCCGCTCATCCGAGCTTGGTTGAGCATGAACTTGCGTGCGATCTCCTGAGCCAGCGTCCAGTTCTGTTGGCTCATCATACCCCAGACAGGGGCCGCGGCAGACAGGAAGGTCTGCCCACCTGCTTGGAGTGTGACCCTGTAATGGGTCAGCAAGTGCTTACCCGTCATTTCGCGGGAGGAGTCGTGGGTCAGGTACGTGCCGCCAACATCCTCAGCAACATCGACCCAGTCCAAGCTGTTGGCGTTACCAGTGTAACTGGCCTGGAGCTTGAAGATGTGCGGCGGAGGTGGCGATAGCGGGTCAAGCCTCCACCATACCCGCGTTGTCCCGCGGAACAGGTGATCCACTGCCACTCGCACAAATGGGAACCCTATCGCCAGTGTCATTGTGTACCCTCGCCATTTTCAGGTTCTCACCAGCAATAACGATAGCTGCAGCTGGGCCGAACAGGATCATTCTGCTCTCGTAAACTACAGCTGCTTCTGCAGCCACTGCTCTAGCCTGCTTGAGGATCTCTGCGAGGTTGTCGCTCATTTGAACACTCCGCGTAACACATGCGCTGGTATAGCCATAGCTCCGCCCATTGTCTGGCGGCAGAACCACTCGATAAACATCGACATGGGTTGCGTAGGTAGAATAGGGTACTCGATAGGCTCGCTGTCTAGCGAGATCAGGTCAGTCATGTTGTTGTTCGGTGGCGGGCTGTGCCTGTGCAGCTCGTGTGCGGGTGTCGCCCACAGCGGTGCGATGCCTGCACTTGAACCTGTGCGAGTATTGCTGCGTAGTCGAGACGGGTGGTTTGCGGGTAACGTGATTTGCATAAGTTTCTCCTGCCTGCTGCTGAGTGGTTGAGTCAATCATCAATGCGAACGAGGTTGTCTAGGCAATATCGCCCGTAAGCTGCTGCGTCGACCGCGTCTACTGCATCGGACGGTATGGGCGGTATCTCGACAGGTGGCATAGCTGATCGTACGATATCCGGTTGTCGCAAGTACGACCTAGTGTACATATTTAGCACAGCCATGGTTGCTGCAACCTTATCTCTATCCGCACTCAGAAGGTCAGCGAACACCCTTTGGTGTAAGTCTCTTAACCGTGATACGTTGGAGAATTGTCTGTGTCTGGAGTGGTGGTTTGCTGGTAGTGTTATCTGCACAGTCCTTACCTTTTGTACTGCGGGTTACACGGTCTCGGCTTCGTGCTGATCACTTGCACTGAGTTCATAACCTGCCCATGAAAGTATATCACGGTACGTTGCAAGGTTTACGAACGTTACATCTTCCGCACGTATACTGCTGCGGCCGTGTGATGTTATGTAACCGCGGTGTTCGGCAGGTATTGCATCGAATTTCCGAAACGCTGGTCGACGTCTGGAGTGGTGGTTTGCTGGTAATGTGATCTGCATGCTGTAGTATCGCCCTTACACTGTCTATCAGTCTGCAGACACAAAGCCTCTGCAGAGGCGTAACATCCAAAAAACAAAAACGACTACCAGTAAAAATTTGAAACGGTGCCCCAGGTTGCTTCCATGTTCATGCTGACCTTGGTTCGCATCATGAACTGCTTCCACTCTGCCAACCTGCGGTCAGACGCAGCCTCGTACGGCATCTCTTTGTCCTGGTCGTTAATAGCCGTGCCACCTGCTGAGTACTGCAGGTTGTTGGCTCGGTACTGCTCGGCAGCAATTCTAAACAGGTACCCGGTGATTGCAATGAGCCAGTGATACCGATGAGGGAAGTCCATTGTGGAGTACCGCGGACCAATCGGTGGTGGTGTCTCGTTCCACTGCATAATCGGCAACTGAATCGCTGCGGCGATCTCGTCGTCACCAAATCGAAGATTCGTCAGCAAATAATTCTCTGCTGGTGAGGTGTCTCGCAGAAAAAGGCGAATCTCTGCCATGGTCGGCGGGCCGGAGGTGATCAGACTACCGGCGACAAGTGACAGGGTTCTATTCACGACCACATAAAAAAGGTTTGAGAGCAATACAGCATCGTCAGCTGGTGTGTCCCCCCGCTGCATGAGAGAGAACTGCCCAGAGTAGACACCGGGTTGTTGCAGCTGCTCCCCAGTTAAGGAAATGGAGACCAACCCTGTCGTCGCATCTACCACTACAGCGTCTGCCTGTATCGCGGGGCACGCGGCTGCGAACGAGATGGACTCCTGCATTGTGAACCGCACGTAGAAAGCGCAGTCTGCCGCACTGCTGCTGGATAAGCTGTCCCCCTCTTCACACACACAATCCGTCAGCGTTACAGGCTGGCCGGCTTCTGTGTGTAGTATGTGCTGTACTATTGCTGGTTGCCCTGCTGGAAGGCTGATAGATTTTAATCTCGCCAGCAGGGGCGTCCCTTTAGTTGGCTCCTCCCGCTGCACTGTCGTAAAGACGTTACGATTCAGGCAGTCTACAGCCAGCGAGGCCGGTGTAAGTATACCAGCCGGGTCAGCAGACTGAGTATTGCAACCACCTCCGCCAATTGGAGTAGCTGTCACTGGCATAATGGTTTCCCCGTACAGAGCAAGCTTACAGATTAGAATAATAGTCTACAGGGCGAATAAAAAAGGCGACCCAAGAGGGCCGCCTTAGCTTTACAGCAGAGTACCCTGCTGGAATTATACGTACGTCGGGTCTGCGATAGCCAGTGCACCCCCGGAGACATTCAACAGCTGCGCAGAGCCGTCAGCTGCATCATACAGGATTGGGGCTGGTCGGCTACGCATAACCAACGCACCCTCCGTCAGAGCTCGCTCAAAACCGTTGAATTTACGACGCTTGCCGTTCTTCTGGTGGTCCGCACCGAGAGCTGCAACCAAGTCGCCAGGGAGTGCCACCACCTCACCGACTGCCAGTCGCATACCGCGAGGCCCGAGGAAACCGAAAACGCGAGAAGAACCGCTCGTGTTCTCTACCACTGTATAAAGTTCAGTAGTTGTTGCTACTACCATGGGACTCTCCTATTTTTTCAGCAGTCTGTAACAGCCTGCTGTAAGTATTCATTGAATGTAAAGCTTAAAGCTACTCAGCACTACGGCAGACTAATTATTCCTGCATCAACTGCAGCACAGCGGCTGCGATTGTTGGGTTCAGGGCTGTTTCAATAGCCGCTGTCTTGATGGCTTCTTTGGTGGCGTCTGTGCCGCTAACTTGGGGCGGCGAGACACCGGCCTGATGCAGGACCTGGTCCAGATGATTCTCAGCGGCTTTCAGGAACAGCTGTCGAGAGGATACCTTAGTGGCAGCCTGCTTCTCCTGGTTGGCGTCGTGTATTGTTCGCACCTTGGTTGCCATGGTCATCAGCTTGCGGCACTCTGCGTCAGATACTGGGACGATCCCGTAATCTGCAGCCAGCTTGTTGAAGAAAACCGGAGCGTATACTTCTGAATGCACAACAGCGTACGCTTCCACTGCTGGGTCGGGTGTTGTCTTGGGCATGTTTAGCTCGCTATCGTGAAAACTAACTAAGTGGTGTTGCAGATATAAGGTCTCTGCTATGGTCCTCTAATGCCTAAAGCCGAGACTACATTTCTGTAGCCTCGGCTATTTGGCTGCCCGGACCTAAGCTTATAAAAGCTTAGGCAAAGTCTACACGGGCCAGGCCGCCACCATGACCGATAGCTCCGCCCATTGTCTGGTAACAGAACCACTCGACCATGAACGCTCTGCGTTCCATAAACATAGTGCTCTCCTCGAGCATATACATTTTCCCAATGAATTTCGGGTCTGAGAACATGAACATGGTGTCATCAGGAACAAGCGTTCGCTTGATCGTGATGATCCAGGTCAGGTTCGCAAACTTGGCTTCCGCCCACCCATTGCGGAAGACTTCCTGACTGAAGTCACCGCCCATCTCATCGAAGCCCATCTTCTCGGCTTCTTTGATCGTGACGTTGTTGATCAGTGCAGTATGGGACTCCAGGTGAGACGGTCCACGAGGCATGATCTTGCGAGCATCCTGTATCGTCTCACGAGTGATGCCGCCGTAGATGGTTTCCCACTGTACTACGTTACCGTTATGCGTAACCGGAGTGTCGGCTCCAACCATCACAGCGTTGACGGCAGCGATGAGTTTTGAGTCTTCTTCTGCTAGCATGTCCTTGACGGCATTGTCACTCAGAACCTGACGAATATCCATCACGTAAGTGCGGAGTTCGTCAACGTCTTTCATGAACCGCGGTGATACGATGCGGTCGAAACCGACACGGTATCGCTGACCGTAAATGTAGACGTTGATCGGCAGCGAGCCGAACGGGAGAGAGATCGCCGGAGGGTTACCCGGCTCACGATCGACGATCTTGACCGGCTGGTCAGTGTCAACCTGGCGGTCCAGCTCGTCGTTACCGATATCGATTGGCGGAAGGATCTTGCGAGCGAATCCATCTTCACGCATGGTGGTACGTGTGAAGTCGTTCACGGCGTCAATCGCACGCTTCTGCATGGATGGGTCGGCCAGCTGCTCGAAGAGCCGCTCGTTTAACTGTTGCAACTCAGCTTTTGTAGGCATGAGTCCTACTCCTGTATTAAAAACTCGCAACCAGAGCTGCGAGTTGGGTTGTTGAAGACAAACACTGCGTGCTGCTTTCAACAACTACTAAGCTGCGGCTGCTGGCAGATACAGAGACCACAACTTGAGAACGGACTGACCGTGCTCGTTGTTTGCTGGGACCGCTGTAACAATACCGCAAGCTGCGTCAACATACTGACGCACAACACCACCGCTACCGCCAGCACCCGCACGGTCGTTGCTCAATACCCCGCCGGTGGCCTGTACCGTGTTGGATGTACCAGCAGTCAGCAGCTGGTGCACAGCGTAAGGTGCGGTCGGCACCTTTTCGAATTCGGTCGTCTCGAGCTCGTAGGCCGCCAGAGAAACCAGCCCGCTCAGCACACCGATTGGTGCGATAGCTTGGTGCATGAATGCCCCAGATGTCGTGACACCTGGGTTAGATACGGAAGCCAGATTGCCCCCCTGAAACACGTAGATGCCGACCTTGCGGCCGGACACACCCATTTCGAACTCACCTGATGCGTTCAGTGAGACAACGCGACCCGAGTAAGCCGTTAGCGTGACAGCAGCGGCCATCTTTGCAGCTTTGTCAAGCGCCGCCATATGAAACCACCCCTTGAGTGGTCGCAACACGTGCTCAGTCATTTGTGAAGGTATTTGCATAACATTCTCCAGAATTTATTTCACGACCAGTGGTCGGGGTGTGTGAGACAGGTGGACACTACGGTTACTGCAGATCCGCAGGAACCGGCAAGCCGAGTCCCCTGAACAGCACACTCGCTGACGCCTTAGCCGCTGTGGGCTGCTGCGAGAACGGTCTGACGGATGCCTGCTTTACTGCTGAACCACCTGAGACCTGAGCATCTACCCCGGCACCCAAACGACTACCGCGGCCATCAGCCTGGTAGCGGTTTGCGAACGTCCGGAACATATGGAGGGCAGCAACCGGGTCTGACAATGTGCTGGCGAGCTTCACTCGCTCTTCTGGTCGGATAAGCTCCGCCGCGATCAGCACGTCGCACAGCTGCGGGATGGCTGCTTGCACTTCCGCGGCCTGCTTCTGCACCTGGGCTTCGAAGGCTGCGGCTTTCGTCATAGCGGCATGGGACAGCTCAATGTGCTGGACCATACGCTCTGCTGGTGTGCTTGCTACTTTGATAGTTGCGAGTGTCTTTGACATTGGTAACTCCGTATGAACAAGAAGCGAATTGATTGGACAAACAATAGACAGCTGGTAACAGCAGAGATTAACCGCGAGGAGTCATGAGCTCGATAATGTAGCCCTTGAATCGATCTCGCAGTTTCCGCTGAGCTGTCTTGTCTGCGGCTTCTTTGACGCGATATCGACCTGTTCGCATGTAGGCCTTGGCTACGCTGGCGAGCTTCATGCCTTCAGACATGTCTCCGCCACCCATTCCGCCACCCATTCCGCCGGTTGGGTCACCGCCCATACCTCCTGGTGCGCCGCTAGGTGCACCACCTTGAGGTGGTCCAGCTGCGGCAAGTTCCTCAGGGGTGATACCCAGTTCCTGCAGGGCTGCGACGAGCTGATTGATTGCCTCTTCTGGAGGGGCACCACCCAGCATGTCCGCACCGGGAGGGCCTCCACCCATTGCGGCTCCGCCCATTGGGTCTCCACCCATTGGCGGGGCTGCTTCTGGTGGCATCATGCCACCAGGGTCGCCACCACCGCCGAGCATGTCTCCTAGACTGCCACCACCGCCACCAGCTGGTGGTGCTGCATCCATACCACCACCTCCGGCAGCGTCCAGCAGATCGCCAAGCCCTCCACCTTTTCCGTCATCTTCGCATGACTCTGCCGGCTCTTCGCCGCCACCGCCACCACCGTACTCGTCGTCAGATGACTCACCATTATCCAAGCTGTCCCCATCACCAGCGCCGGAGCTGGTATCCTCATCTTCGTCGTCATGATCCTCACCAGACGCCATCTCAAGAGCCTGCTTGGTGGACATCAAGTAAGAGCCGAGTAGCGTCGCGTCGTCCAGAGCGTCCTGAATCGTACCTTCCAGAAGTTCTGAGACTTTCTTGTGGGCTGCTTTAACAGTCATACCAAGTGCGGCTGCCTGCTTGTAACCAGCCGCTGATTCGGTAGGAAATCCGTCAGCAGAAATTGCACCCTTCTGAGCAGCGATGGCCGCAATAGCGGATTTCAGCAGCTTGTCGTACCCGGCCGATTTCGTGCCGATCTCTTCGAATACACCTTCACCTGTTGTGGTTTCAGTGTCTGGCTTCTTCGGTTGTTTCTCACCGGTTGGGGCAGCGTCGGTTGTGGCAGCACTGTCTTCAGCAGCCGTACCACCAACAACCTTGTCATCATGGTCGTCGGCAGTCTTTGCAGAGAAGAACCCGTTGACCGCGTCAGCCAGCAGGATGTTTGCGACCTCGCTTGCTGCGTCGCACAACTGGTTCACAGAGTAAGCAGCATATTTTTTGCCGTCGAGCTGATCGTTGTCTGTTCTGGCATCCAGATCAGTACCCGGATCGTCCTTGCCGCCCTTGTAGTCGTCCTCAACTGCTGGAGCTTCTCCGGTTGCGGCTGGTGTCATGCCGATGGTCATAGTCACGGAGTCCTGAGCTGAGCCGGACGGGATAGCACTCACACTATCGACTCCGATAACTCCCTGGTCTTCTTTAATATCCCGCTCGTATTCAGCAGCACGATCACCCGTCGAGGTAGGTGAGCAGCCGTTGTCGAGGGAGGCGACCGGGTGGGTTGTGGCCCCGCCGATGCTGCCTGGGTCTGGGGGGTTACCAGCGGCTGTCTTTGTGGAGCTGCGATTAACAGCTGTCACAAGTCCACGCAACTGATCAAATAGCGCCTGACCATTACCAGCAGATTTTTGAACCATCAGTATTACCACTTTCTTTCGTGCTCAGATAACACAGCCTCTGAGCTGGCGTTGCTAACCTAAATATGGTCTCGCAAGTGCTATGTCACATAATTCTGCATAACAGCAAGCGTACATGTCAACGCTAGTTCGTCGTCTGTAGCAGTCTGAGCCTGTAAAAAGGCAATTTTATACAAACAATACTGCTCAGCAAGATCGGTAAACGGAATTGCGTCAGCCGCTGTTTTAATTCCGTGACTGCTGGACTGCGAACCACCGAGCAGAGTTACTGCGGGAGTGGTATGTATTGCTGCTAGCTGCATGCGGCGTTGTACAGCGGACTTGGATAGTCCAAACGCCTCTACTAATGACTGAGCCCAGTTACGAGATAACTCATCGGACGTGTTACCTGCAATGAACGGGTTACTGGCTAATTTACGTTCGCAATCTGGCGATTGCAACAGCCGGGTAAACGATAATGGTAGATATGGCTTAACCGCTTCAGCTGCGTCTGCCACCTTAATAACCGGTTCGTTAAGCAGCGTAGCCAGGAAATCCGCAATCGGGAGCAGTACTTTCGCATCTGCTGTAGCCCGCATAAAGCTGGCCAGTTTAGTCTGAGTTATCTGAGGTGTACGGACTCTCTTAGAGTCGGTAATCGCTGAATTGAATGACTCAGTATAGCCTCGCGGTACTGCAAACTTACCAGTACCCGCAGCCTGCTCCGTCTTAGCAAGCTGGTTCAGATTCTGAAGCTGTTGAATAGCCACTTTGTCGGATACCCCAGCCATCCGTACATCAAGCGGGGCCTGTAACTGCATCTCGATTGCCAGCTCAGCACTCTTCACTACACCTGTGGTTGCCGACTTGATCCTGCCAGTTACATAGGCAATACGATCAGCCTGACGACCGCCATCAATATGTGATATATCAAAGAAGCACGGGTGCGGGTTGTCTGCGTGTAGGTGGTGCAAGCCGCCGTCAATATCTATAACAGATCCCATGTTCTGCCTTAGCCCTCCGGCTTTGCACATGCTCTTGGTGCAGTAATCAGAAGGCTTTGCGGACTGCTTGCCGCAGTAACTGCAGACGTCGTACGCCACAGAGCACGCCATGGAGACAGGAATATCAGACCCGGAGGCCAGTTTATGCATCTCCCTGTCGGCAACAAGAGCCTCATAGCGATCCGCAGCTGTCTTGTTAGAGAATAAGGCAACCAGCAGCTCAGCTCGCTGCATATCTTCATTAAACGCCGAACCCACAAGTCGACCATAAGATTTGTGTGGGTCTGTGTTGGCATGGTTACGGTACCAGTGAGCGTGCTTCACAAACGTAGGATGATAAGTTCTGAGTACATCCCGTCGAAAGCCGTCTCCGTTACGATTAGGTCCGGTTGCTTCCGTCGACCCCATGGCGTACACGTGGATCAGCTCTTCCCCAGACGCTACTTTCTGCCGCATGCTGGGTAGTTGAGCGAGTAGACCATCACTAGACCCCCGCTTTTTGAATAGCCGCAGATCATTACTCCGCATACCGTCACGCGCCAACTTAACCAGCTGTGTAGTAGGCTGGTCGAAGCTGAGAGACTCTGTTGTGATGATCTTTAGCATACGGAAGACTCGTAGTTACGTGGAACAATGGCCAAACTCTCGGCGTGTTAATCAATGGCGCCAATAGGTTTTTGCGTTTTAGTCATATTAGCTTTTGTCTGTGCTGCCGCCGCCGCGTTAGCTTTATCAACCTGCGACATCGGTTGCACATTGTTTAATGCATTTGCAGTACTTATAGCCGCAGCCCCGAGGGCGAATCTAGTTCTATTTTTATTTGAGTGTTGTGTTCTTGCCGCTGGTGGTGTGCTACCTGGTTTGACTGGTGTGCCTTTATTTCCTTGAAGCGCTCGCAACTCTGTCTGCTGAGCCGGCAGAAAGTTAACTGGCCCATAAGGATACGTCCTTGGTCCGCCGGGTGTAGTTGATGGCACACCAAAAGCTTTTTGCTGCCAACTTGCATACGCATTTCTGTTCACTTGATCTATCTGGGCTTGCGTTATCGGCACTAGAAGTCTGTCATTCATTTTATTTATATCGGGACTGTCTGGAAGGTGATAACTTGGCGCATGTGGTGGTGGAGGTGTAGTCGCACCGGGTTTGCCTTTTTTGTTTTTTACCGACTGTGCAGCAGTGAGTGTTTTTGCCAAAGCTAGCCTATCTGCTCTACGGGTGTTGCGTCTATCCATACTGTTACCAATTACCGCACCTGCAGCCGTCGACCCAGCGATTGAGGCCGCCGACCCCCTCGACCCCGCCACAGCCTGTATTTTTTCCGGAAGCGGCAGCTCTTGCGGTGTGTTTGCAGCGTCTATCTCGCTCTGATCTAGCTTATCCAGATCTTGAAACGACTCGTACCCTTTACGACCCATATAACCACCGGCACCACCAAGCAACCCGCCCAGCACAGCGTTGCGCAACCACTTCTTTTTCTTCTCTTC
>Ga0209284_10001369_pt1 | contig 37674 bp, 27 predicted proteins | sample FRY03_FD_187211 | JGI IMG/M metagenome (GOLD analysis project Ga0209284, IMG submission 187211) | Freshwater microbial communities from Lake Fryxell liftoff mats and glacier meltwater in Antarctica - FRY-03 (SPAdes) (version 2) | ecosystem: Environmental > Aquatic > Freshwater > Ice > Glacier... | reverse complement strand
AACGACCGCGGGTTACGAAAATCTGTCCAAAGATTTTAATGTCTTCCTCGTGGGCGATGCGTCCCTTGCCACATTCCCAGCGAACAACACGCCGCGTTATGCAACAAATGCTCACATCTCGTTTGCAGCGTTGAACCAGCTTGTCACACAGGTCTCGTGGGTCAAGCCGAGGCTTACAGCAGTCGTTGAAAAATAGGCCAACAGCCTGGCTCAAATTGGGAGGACGTCTTCATCCAGTTCTGCCTGGTGAGCCCGACTCTTCGCAATTGTGTGGCAGGAAACAGTCAACTCATTTGAATCTTTTGTCTTCGGGAAGATCGTGCATGTCTGTTTCTACCAGTGATGTCGGGCGTCGTGGTTTTCTCATGGGATCAGCAGCCGCCGCAGCGTCCATGCTGTTTGCATCGGCAAAGGCGGAGTCGTCTCAGAAGACAGCACAAATCGCGATCACTCTGGATCTGGAGATGTCGGCTAATTTCCCGAAATGGGACGACACACATTGGAATTTTGAAAAGGGAAATTTGAACGACGCCACGAAAGCCTACGCACTGGAAGCCGGGCAGCGAGTGCGTCGGGCTGGTGGTTACCTCCATTACTTTTGCGTCGGTCGAGTGCTCGAACAGCCGGACGTTTCCTGGCTGACTCAACTGGCGGTCGACGGACATCCGATTGGCAATCATACTTATGACCATGTCAACGTGTTAGCCACGCGGCTGGAGGACCTTCAGTTTCGTTTTCAGCGATCCCCGTGGCTGGTGGCAGGCATGTCTCCGGAGCAGGTCATTCGCGAAAATGTGCGGCTCACGACCATGGCTCTTAAACAGCGAGCCGGTGTGGAGAACCGCGGCTTCCGGACGCCCGGCGGGTTTTCGGATGGACTGACAGGGCGTGAGGACATTCAGCGGCTGTTGATGGATGCCGGGTTTCGGTGGGTGAGCAGCAAGTATCCGGGACACGCGAACAGCGACCCGATGAAGGAACCGACTTCCGAGGTTTATGCGGACATTGTCGCCAAGCAGCAGGCCGCTCAACCCTTTATCTATCCCACGGGACTGATCGAAATCCCGATGAATCCGATCAGCGATATCGGCGCTTTTCGCGCGGGCCGCTGGAAGCTGGAATGGTTTCTGGAATCCATCCGTCAGTCCGTCACCTGGGCCATTGAGAATAACGCAGTCTTCGACTTTCTGGCCCATCCGAGCTGTCTGGTGACGACCGATCCGGAGTTCCGCTCAATTGACCTGATCTGTTCGATGGTCAAAGAGTCGGCCGGCAAAGCGAAGCTTGTGACTCTGGATGAGATTGCAGATTCCGTTTCGGCATTGCCCGCAGTCAATTAAGCATCGAGCCTCTAAGACTTCAGGTCAAATTTAAATTCATCGGCACCCTCAGCGACTGTCGCTTTCAGATCAGTCGCTGCTGGATCCATATACTTCGCAGGAATGACGAATTTGATCACCGGAGGCGTTACACCCGGTGCCGGAGGAGTCATGTTCATTGGCGCACTAATCGTAACACGGTAGGTCCCTGGCAGAACTCCACTGGCGAACAGGAATCTACCTTCGGTCCCCAGTGAAGCATTGGCTGCATCGCCTGTGGACGCTGAAGTAAAGTTGATTGTTCCTTCGGTCAGTGGCTTACCGTTGAGAGTGACGGAGCCCGCGACTTCAATTGTCTTCGGAATCGTAGATGTCTCAGAACAGCCCTGAAAGCAGCCCAGACCAACAGCAAGTACCAGCACCAGATGACGACAGGAAATCATAAACGCTCTTCCTCTCCGTTTGGGTCAGTTTAAGATTCGAACAACAGAAAAGCTGCAACGGGCGGCAGGTGATGAAAGGAACATGCACCCGAAAAGCAGCAATGAGAAATAACTACGGTGACAAAACACAAATGACCGCACGCAGGCCAGAGCCACGTTGCGGTCATTTGGTCAAATGATCAGCCGATCCGGCTCACTCAGAATTCGCCAAGCGGAATGCCATCTTCGCGTGAGCAAAGATTGCGAAGGATGCCCATGTCGACGTTGTCCGAAACAAAGCGGACCGAACCATCACCCAGCAGTCCGTGAATACCACCGACGTGGAAGGAGTTGATTACGGTGTTCGCATCCCAGGGACTATCCGAACCCGCAGCCATGGTCGGAGAATTAATGCGGTACTGAACGCCGGTAAGTCCGGTACTCCAGGAATCGGCACCGTTCGGATTCGTTCCAGAAACAGGATTAGGAAAATTGGTCCCTGTGTAGCCACCATAATATCCGGAACGCATGTCCCGCGTACCAACGCGACCTGACTGCTCAGCAACCATCATGACGTTGGAAGTGCCGTCAACCGCGTCGCGAATTCGAGTCTGCTGATTGTGAAGTAGCATTCCGTTATTGGTATAGAAACCACCGTAATTACTGGCAGAACCAACAGTTCGCGCCGCAACGTCCGGAGTTGCTCCCGAGATACCCACATACATTGGGATCTGAGTTCGCTGATTGTTGTTGTAGGTCGTTCCTACTGAGCTGTCTGCATTCGGGTCCAAAGGGCTGGATGGGCAGATGTAAGACGCTATCTTGTTGTTCGCAAGCGCTGCCTGGTTAACATTGGCCACGATGCCCGAAAAGGAAAGATTGAAGTCCATTCTCGCGTAGAGATTCGCCTGCTCCAAGTAAGGGAAAATATGCAGACGCCAGTTTGGAACCCGGTCCCACGCCACCGAAAAGTTCGAGCCTGGCGGAAAGCAGCTTGATGTGCTCTCGTAGTTGTGCAGAGCCAGTCCGATCTGCTTCATGTTGTTCTTGCACTGTGTGCGGCGAGCGGCTTCTCGCGCCTGCTGAACCGCTGGCAACAGCAGTGCAATCAGAATCGCAATGATCGCGATCACCACCAATAGCTCAATCAATGTAAAACCGAGACGACGCTTTTCTCTTCGCATAAGACTTCTCCTGAAGATGACGGGAACTAAAAAGGACTCAAAAATTTCTGGAAAAAGGATTCAATTGCTCTGAAGGAACACGAACAAATGGACACTATCGGCTTATGAACTTCCAGACAACTGGAATCACGCATCAAAATTTCTTTTTTTTGCCTGGCCCCTGTCTCGGAAATCTCCGAAGTCAGCCCTGATAAAATTTACCGTGCCTGTTTCTTGATGGTTTTTGAATAGACCATGAAAACTGAGCAGGTCTGACATGCAACTTAAGTGCCGAAAACAGGAATTGATTTGTAATGTGGCATCGACGATCCCGATCGTCTCCACACGCGACGGCTGAGATAACTCGCAATTCCAAACCGGCCAAGAGTTTTCGAGCCTATCGCTCAAGGAACGTCGGTGTTCGAAAGTCTCGGCTGCAACGTCTCTGAATTTGCTCTGTCACACACACGACAATTCGAAACACAGTCTTTCATCACTACCGAAAATGCCTGATTGCTCAAATCGAAGGCATTCTTGCCCAATGCCACAATCGCTGATTCCAACGGCGGTTTTGTTAGCGCGAACGCTTAGGTGTATTTGCTCTGGCGGAGCTACGGAAAAGTTTTTTCTGGAATTGAAATGAGCGTTAGCGATCGGCACTCTTCAACGCACTGCGTCCCTCGACGGCCGTCCAGAAGGCCGACGTGGGGACTCTCTCGAAGACGTCCATTTGCCCCGAGGGCCATCGCACCATCATATCGACAGCGTCGGCCGCTCCAACTCCAAACACCAGCTGGCGTTCATTGCTTGCCTGATAACCGTCGCCGGCCACAAGTTGTCTCAGCAGTGTCCTGGCGCCCAACCGAACTTCGACGGTGGCACCGATCGCTTCTCGAGCCGACGTCGTTCCAATCAACTGAATGGCCAGAAACTTTCCCTCGCCGACCGTCTGATTGGTGAGCAATGCTGCGGGGCTGTCGAGATTGCCGACGAGAAAATCCTCACGGCCATCTCGGTTCCAGTCGATTCTGGCCACGGCCCGCCCCAAATACTGCCCGGCAAACCATGGGCCCAGTTGAGTCGCTGAGATCTCGTCGAAGCGACCACTGCCTGTGTTGTGGAAAAACTGCGTCGGCATGTGCAGTGGAATGCCTCGAGCCGACTCGTCGTCGACATGACCGTTCGTGACGATCAGGTCTGACCAGCCATCCAGATCGGCATCCAGAAACTGCGTCCCAAATCCCAACTGCCGAATGCTGGGTTCTTTCAGACGTGCTTCCATCGTCGCATCAAAGAACATCAGGCCGGGCTGCCGCTGGTACAGCGTATTCGATTCGTTGTAATAGTTGGTGACAAACAGATCGAGCTGCTGATCGCCGTCCGCGTCTCCCGCGGCAATGCCCATGCAGGCCTGAGTTCTTCCTTCGCGGTCAAATGCGAGTCCTGTCACGACGGCCGACTCCGTGAACTGGGGCACGGCCCCCGCTGACGCGGTCTCATTCTGAAAAAAGAAATTGGCGGTTGTGTCATTGCCGACAAACAAACTCAGTCGCCCGCTGCCGTCAAAGTCCGCAGCAATTACGCCTAGTCCTTTGCCGCCCGGAGCCACGAGACCGGATTCCGCAGTCACATCGCGGAATTGACCATTGCCCAGATTCAGCAACAGCTGATCTTCGGCCGGTTCAAATTCATGCGGAGTGCAGGCTCGCGGGGTCCCGTCTGCCTGCCGACAGATCCTGTCCAGCAGATCAGAGCCCATGAGATAGTTCACAACGAATAAATCGGGCAGAGTATCTCCGTTGAAGTCGGCGCAGACAACGCTTGTCGACCAACTGCTGCCGGTGATCCCCGCGGATTCCGTGATGTCGCTGAATGTTCCGTCACCATTGTTTTGAAACAGTCGATTTTCTTCGACATTTGCGACAAACAGATCCGTCCATCCGTCACCGTCAATGTCGCCCGCCGTCACTCCCTGACTGTAACTTGTCTCCACGATCCCGGCTGCAGCGGTTGCGTCGCGGAAGATCTGTCCTCTGACGTTTCGAAACAACTCATCCGAAGGCTTGTTTTCTTCAGCCACCGGCCAGCGGCCGCCCTGCGAAAAGTAAACGTCGGGCCAGCCATCTCTGTCGTAATCGAGCACGCCCGTTCCGCCTCCGGAAAACTGAAACATGCGCATCCCGGGTCCGGCAAGATCATCACCGTGGATGAATTCGAATCTCAGACCAGCACGCTCAGCATCGTCTGTAAATCGAATAAAATTTGACTGACCGTTTGCCTCTGTGATCGTCGGCTCCATTTCCGTTCCAGACGGCACCGGCGACTCCATCCACTGGGGCAAGGGATATTCGCTGAGGTCGGTGACAAGCGCCGGCTGAGCAACATCGAGAACTCTTCCGGTGCTTAATGTCGGTCGGCCAATGTCAATGACTTCTGAAGCCAGTTGTGGAAAACGTTTGCGGATCACTTCGGCCCATCCCCACGCTTCCCAGGGCTGACCGCAGCGTTTCGCGGCCATCGCAGTTCGGAGTGTTTTTTCGGGCGTCGGTTCCAGATTGCACTGTTTGGCCGTCAACAGCAATTCCTGCAGGCATTCGTTGCGCCGCTGAAAGTTCTCTGCAAGAGTTGCCTGGCCCAGGGAGGCCAAAGTTTGTCCGATCTGATGGTGCGCACTGCGATGCGTGGCATCCCTCCGCGCCGCTTCCCAGTAGCATCGAACAGCACCTTGAGGATCACCCTGACGAAGCGACCATTCACCTCGGACCGCCCAGATATCCGCATGATCGCTGCCCGCAGGACTCAGCCCTGCGTGCCACTTCAGAAAATCGTCGGTTCTGGACAGTTCCATTAAGCTGCGTCCCAGCCGGGTTTGAGCATCAAACAAATCAGGACGCGTCTGCAGGCCGTTTTGGTACAGCGATACGGCCGTGGTGAGATCATGCTGTTGCCAGGCATGATGTGCACTTGCGAGTTTTGTGAGCGGATCATTCGGACTATGACTCAGATAATCCCGAAGCGAGTCTGCATTTTCCGCCGCCGTGTCGCCGAGAGCAAGAAGGACCAGATCGACTTCCGTAAACTGGCCGGCGCGAAGGCGTTCCAGACGCAGCTGCGTCGTCAGGCTTGTGAGTCCACATAAACCATACAGCCCGGCAAGATGAGCCGCCGCGGCCGGATGATCAGGCTGAATTGCAACGGCTTCACGCAGCATTGTTTCTGCATCACTCAGTCGGTACAGCCGCAGCAGCAGAATGTCGCCCGCTCTGAAACACGCCTCGGCGCGGCGAGCATGGTTCTGCGGTACACGCGCATAAAATTCTGTCGCGGACTCGAAATTCTTCAGCCGAGCGGCCGCATCCCCGGCCAGAAAACAGGCATCTCCGTTGGCATCGGGACGTTGTAGGATTGGGTCGAGGACTGCGAGCGTTTCCGCCGACTTGCCTTGCAGATGGAGCTTCTTCGCAAGCAGCACGACAGCCTGTGAATCATCCAGCTGCCACATCCAAAACGAAAGGCCACCCGCCATGGCGGCCAACAGGGCAACAAGGCCCCAGATCTTCGTACGGCCCCCGTGCATTTTGTCTGCTCGCGATGGTTTTAACGGCCGACTGTCTGCCCGATTCAACATGTTTTTCTTTTCACAAGTGCAGGCGGACAATCGTCCGAGTGGGTGAACTGCAGAGTCGTCGTTGCCGTCCGGATCAGGGATTGGCGGAAAGCCTGTTCGTCGCAAAGTTCCGCTTTCGAGACTACCACAACGGCATTCTCTGTTCCAGCACTGCAGAGAAAGAACGACCGCACTGCCTGCGTACGCTTTTTCATCGCGTCGACGCCCTTTGGCCGGTTCACCGCTGCGGCATCCGTTCTGGCTGCGTCCCGCTTGGCGTGCCAATCAAAAACAACGAACTCCCGATAAACGACGCAGTAGCCAGCGATGAACGAAACTATCGCTGAAACCAGTGGTCGAACAACGTTCCAGATAGTGCTGATGTACACTTACCACGATAATAAAGGCGTCTGGTGAAGAAGTCGAAAGCGAGCATCGACGGCGCCTTCACCGGTCCCGATGCCATCCGAAAACGTGGCCATGCATTTTAATCGTCTGGGTGCTCCTGACGCGCAAAGCAGCAGCACTGCCCCGAGCACGATTTTCTGGCTGGAAGATTCGACACTCATCAGGTTCATCCCGTTTCGAATGACAGCGATGATGAAAGCGCCGATCAGAGTCCCCAGCATCCGAAGACGGACCGCGTCATCACGAAGTCCGCGAAGGCTTAAAGCACGACCACATGCGAATACGTTGACTCCGCCTGACGCGTGCGAATCGCATAGTAGACAGGCGTAAGGATTGGCTCGATCTGTCGCAGACCGTCAGTAGTAGTTCCCGGCGTCAGAATTAGTTGCAACAGTTGAAACTGCCCCCCCCCACCCAATGCTTCTTCGCGGGAACCGATTGCTTCTGCGGATCGTCGCAGCCGATTGAGCGATTGGTGCCGTAATGTTTCTCAGAGTTCGTCCCGAGGCTGCCGAATCTCGGCTCTTGCTTCGTTCAATTCGCCCTGCAGCTTCGCGTTTCTCTCGATTGCGTCCGCGTGCCGACTTTTCCAGTAACCAAACTCGCGATTCAGTGAGCTCACCTGCTGACGCCACTCCGCATTCTCAACACGCAACTCACCAACTTCACGACGCGACTCCAATAACAGAACCCGAAGCGATTCCAACTGCTCATCAACCGGATTCCATTTCGGAGGAATGCCGCGCATGGCGAACAAAATTAAAACATCTGGAAAATCTCCGCGAGATCAGTTCCCCTGAACCCACGACTTCGGCGAATATTCAAAATGCCCAATCAGGAACTTAACGCTGTTCAGTTAGAGTTGGGCAGACATTCTCTGAATTGTCCTGTTTTGAAATCATCCAGCAAAACATCGATTTTGCTCAGGCGGTTCCGGAACGGGCGTGACGGTTGCGATTCACAAAGGGATACGAAAATTCGATACCTGAAGTTCATCATGCCTGTGGTTCTTCTCGTGGGAAGTCTGGCGTATTTTTTTTTGACACGACCGAACCTGGAGTTGATCGCTCGTGATGCTCGGCGCGCCGTCAAAATCGGTGGCGATGACACGGCAATGACAAAGGTCCGGAAATGGGTGCAACTAGCCCCGGAATCTGCCGAGGCATGGCAACTTCTGGCCGAGGCAGCCCGGCAGGCGAAAGATGACGAGCTTCGCGACGACGCCATGACTCATCTCGAAACGCTGAATGCTTCTGCTGCTATCGATTTCTGGGTTCAGCTTGGCTCTGAAGAAATGAAAAACTACCGGGCTGCAAAAGCTGAACACGCTTTGCGGCGAGCGCTTTCTGTTTCCGCGGAACAGCCCGAACCATGGCGGTTACTCGCACAACTGCTGGCAATTCAGGGCCGCCCACATGAGACGGCGGAATGTTTGTTGAACCTGATTCGACTGGATTCATTTTCTCAAGGCGACCTATTGACACTTGCCTGGCCAAATTCTGCGATCCATGATTTGACACGTGTCGAAACACTTCTGGAAGCTGAACCAGCAAATCGGGTTCCCATGCTTGCCCTTGTAGGCGCAGCGCTAAATGAAAATCGTCTTGACGATGCGGAAAAGATGCTGAATAGAATACTTGAGTGCCATCCGGGGAACAGTCGAGCGACGGCTCTGCTTGGGATCTTGCTGGCAGAGCGAGATGCCCCTGAGTTTTCTCAATGGCGCCGCGATCTTTCTTCGAATGCGGATGTTGAACCCGAGTGCTGGATCGCCAAGGGAACATGGTTACGAACGCACGGTCAAACAAGTGCATCCGCTCGATGTTTTTGGAAAGCTGTTGAGCTGGACCCAAGACATCTCAATGCGTTAACTGAGTTGGGACAGACCATGCGAATGCTCGACGAACCAGAGGTCGCTGCTGACCTGCTGGACCATGCGAATTTGCAGCAGGAGATCACAGAGTTTGCCCGCCGAATTGAAGAGCAGGGAGATTCGCAGTCCGTTCGAAACATCGTCAATAAACTGGAACAGGCCGGGAGAATCCGCGAAGCCTGGGCCTGGTGCCAGCTTCACAATCGTGAGAATTCGGATGATCTGGTGGATCGTTCCACCGTAGTTCGATTGAGCAGCCGCATTACGCCAGCGCTTCCTAGAACGGCACCAGAACATATTCCGGGGACGAAATACAACTGGTCGAAACTGGCCGACCCCAACTGGCAGGCTCCCGCGTCTCAGTCCAAAAGTATCCCGGCGACTGCTCCTCAGGAAACGACACTTTCATTTATTGATGAAGCGTTATCTTTGGGCGTGCATTTTGATTTTGAAAATGGACCAGAGAAAGGCGGGACGATTGTCCAGACGAGCGGAGGAGGAGTCGCTGCGATCGACTATGATCGTGACGGATGGTGCGACTTGTACTTCACTCAGGGTGGCAGCGACCTGTCGCTTTTGCAGCAATCGGCAATGGATGCCATCTTTCGAAATCTGAACGGTAAGGCCTTTCAGGAATTATCAGCGACGGTTGGGATCAGTGAGGACGGTTTCAGTCAGGGCGTGTCGGTGGGAGATTTCAACAATGATGGATTTGCAGATCTCTATGTTGCCAATGTGGGACGAAATCGGCTGTTGAGAAACAACGGTGATGGAACTTTCATGGATGTAACTGAGGAAGCTGGCCTTGAAGCGACAGGATGGACGACCAGCTGTGCAATTGCGGATCTGAATGGTGACGGGAATCCAGACCTGTTCAATGTTCGATATGCACGTGGCCCGGACATCACAACTCGCGTCTGTCGGGATAGTGATGGGCAGCCCGGAGTGTGTCGGCCCACTTTGTTTCCGGCAGAAACAGACTTGCTTGCATTGAGTCACGGAAACGGGACATTCCTCGAACTGTGCGAAGAGGTGGGCCTGAACCTTCCGGACGGCCGTGGCTTCGGCTTAGTTGTCGCAGACTTCAATGCCGACAGGAAGCTCGACGTGTTTGTCGCGAACGACCAGACCGCCAACTTCATGCTGATTCAGGCTCATTCTGAGAGCGGAGAATTGCATTATACAGAAGAAGCAATCTTCTACGGAGTGGGTTTTGATCGCGACGGATTTCCTCAGGCGTGTATGGGAATCGCGTCCGGTGACGTGAACGACGATGGCCGAACAGATCTGCTCGTTACCAATTTCGCCAATGAATCAAACACGCTTTATGAATCTCAGCCCCATGGCGGCTATCTGGACACGACTCGTGAAGCGAAACTTCGCGATGCTGGTTTTCAAATGTTGGGTTTTGGAGCCCAGTTCCTTGATGCCGATCTTGATGGTCGCCTCGATCTTGTCGTGATGAACGGCCACATACTGGACTCCCCGGAGACAGGAAGACCTGCCTCAATGCGTCCTCAGTTTTTTCGCGGTCTGACAAACGGCAGCTTCGCAGAAAGCACAGGCGCAACTCAGGACGATTTTTTTCAGCGTCCGCGGATTGGCCGAGGACTGTGTGTGCTGGACTGGAACCGCGATGGCCGGACTGATTTTGCAGCATCATTGATTGACGGGAACGCTGCTGTTGTGAGCAACAGAACGACAAATGTCGGGAATTGGCTCAGCCTGGACTTTGTTGGCGTGCAGTGCAGCCGTGATGCTATCGGAGTCACTGTTGCTGCAACCCGGCCAGATGGAACAACACGCAATTGGCAGAACACGGCTGGCGACGGATTTGCGACTTCGAACGAACGCCGCATGCACTTAGGTCTGGGAACTGCGTCCGAGGTCATGAAACTTGAAATTCGATGGCCATCAGGGAAATCGCAGGAGTTTCTGAACATTCCAGGAAACACTCACTGGACTGCAGTGGAGGGTCGTGCAGGACTTTATCCTGCTGGAGCCCTGGCTCCGTAATTTTACAGTGATCTGTCAGGATGTGGGTGCGCAGACTTCGAGAAGTTGCGTAACGTTTGAATCCAAAACGAACCACCGACAGGAAAGAGACTTTGCTTCATTCTAGTGGCTCAGGAGTTTGAGAAAACCATTTTACTCAACTATCCTCCGTAAGAATGTTACCCGCATTTTTGAGCACATTTCCGCTGTGAGCAAAATCTTGACAGATGGTGCCGATAGTATTGAAGAGTCTATCACTTCGATGACATCGAAATGGCTGGACTCAATAAAAAAGAATGACAGCGATGCCTGGCGTCGGCTGATCCACGTTTACGGAAACTTGATTCGTTGGTGGTGCAGGAAAGCCAACGTACCTGCACAGGATATTGAAGACATCACTCAGGAGGTTTTCGCGGCACTTTCAAAGCAGCTGGCAGGCTTTGAGCATCAGTCTTTTCGAGGATTTCTTTGGACGATTACGTGTCACAAGATCGCAGACTTCTGGCGAAAAAATCAGCGAATAAGAAGCGTCACCGGTGGTGACGAACTCAAGGACGTGCTGGAAAATATCGAAGCCGAATCAAATCAGAGTTCCGGTGCGGTCACCATGGCAACGAAGGTGGTGTTTGAATCCATCGTTCAGCTTATTCGCTCTGAGTTTTCAGATCAGGATTGGCATCTCTTCTGGGAGTATGCGGTGGAAGGGAAGGATGCTTCGGCTGTGGCAGAATCATTCGGAATCAGTCGAAACAAAGTGTTTCTTGCAAAGTCGCGAATCCTTCGTCGAATCCGGGTGGAGCTGGGTGAGAAAGGCTTTGGGACGAACAACTCACCCGACTGAAGGCCAGCTGGCGGTGTTCCTGCGGCTAATAGCGCCCTGCAACGACGCAGTTCTTTTGAAAGTAGGAGCGCGGTCAGTATGTTAAACAGTCTTGTTGGTCTGAGGGAGTTTTCACATGGAATTAGATCGCGTGGTCGACATTCTGCCCGGATGCCCGTCGAGTGAGATCCTTCGGGACTTCAACACCGGACGTATTTTTGACCCGAACTTGGAGATCGAGGTTGCAGACCACTTAAGTACTTGCCATTTCTGTGAGTCACGACTGGAGACGTCTGAGAGCAGTCTGGACCCAATACTTGTTCTGCTGCGAGATCAGTCGAGTATCTGGGTAAAAGATTTCAGTGGCAGTCAGGCGGACGCTGTACATGCCGATGAGAAATTGCTCTCGACAATGTCACTTCTCGACGGGCGTGCGGAGTCTGCCCCTTCCAGCTTCCAGCTGGCCTCTTCAGTGCCCGGAGCACTCCCTCTTCAGATTGATCGATACTTCGTTATCCGCCGTCTGGGCCGCGGTGGTTTTGGCGAAGTGCTGCTGGCCAAGGATCCTGAACACAATCGACTCGTCGCGATTAAGATTCCGCGATTGAAGCTGGCTGGGCATCATGCACAACGAGAAGAGTTTCTCAAGGAGGCCCGAACGGTCGCGGCACTCAACCATCCACAGATTGTCCCTGTCTACGATTGTCGAGAACTCCCGGACGGCCGCTTCATCATCGTGATGAAATACATCGAAGGTCAGACGCTTCGCAATCGAATGAAGTCGTCGCAGATAGAACCCGCACTGGCTGTCGGCTGTATCAGAGCGATTGCAGATGCATTGCAGTTCGCACATGAACGCCGAATCTGGCATCGAGATGTCAAACCCGAAAATGTATTGCTGGATACGAACCAACTCGCGTATCTAACCGATTTCGGACTGGCAGTTCGCGAGGATCAACAACATCTTCATGAAAATGAATACGCTGGCACTTGCTCGTATATGTCGCCTGAACAGGTGCGAGGAGAAGCACATCAGTTGGATGGCCGCTCAGACATCTGGAGTCTTGGAGTAATCCTTTACGAACTGCTGACTGGGCAACGTCCGTTTCGTGGCAGCACCCGGGAGATGCTCTTTGAAGAAATCCTATGCCGGACGCCAATACCGCCTCGCGAACTGAACCCCGCCGTGAGCTTACAGCTAGAGGCCATCTGTCTGAGATGTCTGAGCAAGCAACCATCCGAACGATTTGCCATGGCCAGCGAACTATCGTTGGCCCTGATAAAGAAATCCGGAATCCCGGTCTGGAGCGGACTTGCCGTTGGGACTGCGGCCATCGCAGCAGGATTCCTGATCTCTGCTGTACGATCGGAAACCGAGGAGAAACCTGATGCAAAGGCAAACGTGGCCGAAATCCGAAAAACAAAGTCCTCCAAAATGAAGCCCCTGGCCTGGGCCACAATTTCACTGACAGATTCCTATTCAAAATCGGAAGACGGTGAACGCATGCTGATCAAGTCGTCATCGTCGATCGGTTGCTTTGAAACCCACAATAATCTCTCCGGCAATTTTGACTTCGAAGTGGCGGGAGATATTGATTCATCTATTGGGTACGCGGGAATCGTGATTGGCATTCATGAAATCAGCGCGACCCCGCTGAAATACAAATGTTTTGGAGTCTTTGTCAGTAAGGATTATCCGGAGAAGGGTACATGGCTGAAAGTGGATGAACTGGAAATCAGCCGCAATGGGATGGCCCACATGGACGTTCATACTCGAAAGCAAATCAAGCGAATAAAGCTCGACGATTTACCGCGATCGGAGTTCAGGATCGCCCTTAGTGTCAAGCAACGGGCGATAAGAAACGTATACTGGAACGGGCAGCCCCTTCGGGAGCTTGACATACTGTTTCCTACGGTAATAATCGATGGCGTCACACGTGCGGGGGTGCTCGCTCTCGGGCATGTCGTATTTCATAGTGCCACTCAGAAGGAACCGCTCTAATGGTAGTAGAGTCAAAAGAAACAAATTTTCGCATTCTCTCCCCGGTGCTTGTGAATCTCTACAATCTGCAATGTATCGTGGGTGGCGCTGGCGCAATGCTCAGTGCGGAGATTAACGTTCTCGTGACGGACGGCGAAATTCTGGAAGGAATCCAGTTGACCTATAACGGGAACCCGCCGAACAACGCTCCTGAATTTCAGGGCACATCGTCACCGTTTCCGGGAACTACAATTCATAATTATACGTGGAACGAAAGCGTCTCATGCGGAGCCACCTATAATGTTGAGGTCGTTGCGAGCGTTATCCTAAAGAAGTCGTCTGGCGTCCAAGCGATTACTTGTGGCCCTTGCTAGTCTTCTAAGCCCGCGAGATAACTCAGTCAAAGCCCGACACGTATTGTGCCGGGCTTTGTTCACTTTAAGACAATGATCAATTCATGCCACGTGGAGAGCGAAATTCATATGATGGTGGAAAATCCATCGAGTATTATCGATGGTGAAGGATCCTCCAAGATCGCCAGGCAAAATTCAGGAGATACCGATGCTGACCTGGCTCGATGAATTCCACTTACTGCGAGAAGTTCCACGGTCGGTGAAGGTGTTGCTATTCATTGATTCTGCTTTGGCTGATTTGCGGCTCCACTGACCCGCATACAACTGGAGCACAGTCTGTTGCACTTTCTTCCGAAAGCACACAGGTGAAAGGCCCGTAAGGGCTATTTGGACTTCAAATCAAAGTCGAATGTCTTACCGCCTTTGGGTACTGAGACCGTCATTTCAAAGTTGGGGATAGCACGATAGCGCTCTGGTATCTGATCCACCGCCATGACATCCGCTGCGGTTTGTCCTTCAGGAATTGGAGAACCATCGGGCATCGTCATCTTTGAAAAAACCACCACATAATCTCCGGCAGGAATTCCAGTTGCTCCCGTTCGGTGGGTCAGGGAAAAAGCTCCACTGGCATCTGTCGAACCAGAACAGGGATTTCCAGTATTGTTTTCTGCGGGCACGAATGTGACGGCCACTCCAGCTGAAGGCTTCCCGTCAATCAAAACCTTACCGGTAACGGCCTCAAGCGACGGTACAATCTCAGGCGCAACACCATCCGAGCATCCAGAGGCAAAAACCAGTCCAAGTCCCAGGAGACACCACGAACGAACAGACATGCAGAACCTCATGATTAATGATGTTAATGAAAGAATCAGTAGGTATTCACCAAAAGAAGCTGCCGAAGTCAAAATAAGTTCGGCAGCCTTCAAAATCAAAGTCAGCGTTTGATCATCAGAATTCGCCTAAGACCTGGCCATCTGCGATCAATCCCAGACGGATTCGCGTTGTTGTATCGAGGTTCTCACTCAGGAAACGTACAGAACCGTCTCCCAGAACAACCTGACATCCCCCGGTATGCATACTCCCCGGTGAACCCCATTCTCCGAGTCGACCAGGGGTCGGGGTCACACCAGCCTGTTGCCAGGTTGGTGTTGACCATGCACAACATGCCCACTCATTGATTTTTCGATACTGAGTAGCATGACCAAAGTCGATCCCGTCACCAACATGCTTATAGACACCCCACGCAGGAGCGATACCGTCATGAACGCGACGAACTGTCTCAGAAACCATCACTGAATTGGAAGTACCATCTGTTACATCAGAAAGTTTCGTGCAGGTATGGAGACCAAAAAACCGCTTTTGGTCAGTAGGCAGCGTCTGGAACGGTGTGCAGTTTCGCCAGACATTGAAGTCATAATTTGTGTACGCCGGATGAAGTCCTGCAGCGAAACTTGCTGCGCCAATTCGGTAATTCGCGTCATTTCCGCGGTAGTGCGTGTCGTTGGAATCTGATGGACACAGGAATGCTTCCATTTTCCGCGAGACCACGGCGTCGTTACCGACGGCTGACGCTGTCCCCACTAGCGTTCCGCCACCGCCAACAAATTCCCCAGCCGGATTGTTGGGATTGAATTGGGCAAACAGATTTGCTTGTTCAATAAATGGAAGTACCTGGATCCACCCTTTTTGGTTCATGACTCGATTGTGTGGTGCTGTGTTGCAGGTGCCCGGGCCAATAGCGGCATAAGGAAACACATTGAATGTGTCATGATAGTTATGCAACGCCAGTCCCAACTGCTTCATGTTGTTCTTACATTGTGTTCTTCTCGCCGCTTCGCGTGCCTGTTGCACGGCCGGGAGAAGCAATGCGATCAGAATTGCGATGATGGCAATCACCACCAGCAACTCGATCAGAGTAAAACCTCGACTTCGGACTTTCATCTTCGATCCTCCAAAAATGGACTTAAAAGAAAACATCGCACATACGCAGATGCATTTGACTCATGATGTCAAATCATGAGGAGACCAGTGGTGGCAATTGTCGTTCCGTTGCCAAGTCACACAGAAAATGAGTCCCCGTAAACAAAACCAGTTTCATCCGTAATTAATGAACAAAGGTAGATGCAAAATCTCATTTTTGAAAATGAATTACAAGCAAACAATGATTAAAAAAATTGCAAACCGCCACTTTTTGCTTCAATGAAAGTTCAACACGGACTGCATCAAAGGGTTGCTGAGCACCGGCAAACTCGTGACGGTGCAGTTCTTTGATCTCGCAGGGCGATGGTGATCTGGGTGCGACGGTCGTGCATCCGGACGATCGTCTGGGACGGTGAACTGCAGCGTCGTCTTTGTCGTCCGGGCGACGTTTGGCGGAAAGCCAGTTCGTCGCACGGTTCCGTTTTTGAGGCTACCACAACAGCATTCGCTGTTCCAGTACTGATGAGAATGAACGACCGCGCTGTCCAGTTAGGCTCGCTCGTCAATACGGAAACTGGGTTCTGGTGGAAACGAGTCAACGAAAAAAGGCGACGCATCTTAAACCGATGCGTCGCCTTTTGATTTCGTCAGATCAGCGTATTCGCGACTGTTCTGAGACCTGCGTTCAGCCGGCCTTAGTTGGCAGCTGCAGCGACAGCGACAGGAACAATATTGATACGACGACCGCTCTGATCAAACAGAACAGTGCCTTCGCAAAGTGCGAACAGGGTGAAGTCTTTGCCCATGCCGACGTTGCGGCCTGGATGCCACTTGGTTCCGCATTGACGCGCAAGAATGTTGCCCGCAAGAACAGCTTCGCCACCGAATTTCTTGATCCCGCGGCGCTGAGCGGTTGAATCGCGTCCGTTGCGGCTGGACCCCTGACCCTTCTTATGAGCCATGACTATTTGCTCCGACAGTTCTAGGCTGGTCAGCAATTCCTGGCTGACAGCAAATGGACTATGAATTGAGACACGAGCCGCCCGTTGAATAGGCTGCACTCGCGATACCGAGATTCTTCTTAAGACGCGAAGTGTGACGAATTCCAATGATTTATCAAGAGTTCTGTTCTGCTTCCAGCGTCATTCCGGCCGGTTTTCTCCACAGAAACCCATGTTTGTCCGGAAATTTGGGCGAAAAGAAGCGTCCTTCCCGGCTGAACTTCAGTTTTTCGCAGCTGTGGCGGGATCACGGCGAATATTTCGAAGGACCGTATCCACGTCCCGCATTTTCAGCTGAACAGGCTTTGGCCGGTACATCCACAGGGGATATCGCGTATCCACTTTGCCATCCCCGTCGGTATCTGCTTCGTCGACAAAGCGAAGTTCCGCTTCATCCTGTAAATACTGGTCACCCGGGCGAGCAAATTTCTGAACGACAACCTTCTCTTCAACGACTCGCTGATCGCCGATGCCAGAAATTCGGTAAGCATTTGAAAAGCCCGACATTGTGACCGTCATAAAGTCGGCCTTCGGGTCAACATTTCGCCACACGGCGACGCCGTACACTGCTTTCAACAACGCATCGGGATCGCCGGTCGGAACGGGCTCACCAATTTCCGAGATCGCTTCCACACTGTTCAGCAGCTTCAGAGTGGCACCTTTGCGACCCATTTCCCGCTGGAATACGACGTTCTGAATTTCGACATTCACGTCGTCCACATAAGTCTGCAGAATCGTTCCATCTTTTTCCGTTGTTTCCAGCAGAAAACGGGGCATCTGAAGAGGCATCAGCGGTTCCACATCCAAAACATTGGAAGGATCGATGTCTGGATCAGCCAGCTTCTTCTCAAGTTCCGCCCGGTCCTGGCCGGCGAGTTCCGTGTAATCGCGCCGAATCATGCGATAGACCATGTAGCGGACCAGCTCTTTTCGCACGACGCCCGTTTTCGGATCGGGCAGGTCAATGCGACGCAGGCGGATCGATTTGAACTGCACTTCGGCAATCCACAGCGCCGGGTAGCCTGGCCCCACAATGGGTTCGTCAAGAGCTCGCTCTTTGCGAACACCCAGCATCTCATCCACGCTCATCGTGATTGAACTTGTACGGGCAAAGCCTTCCGTTAAAGGAGCCCGAACAATCTGAGCACGACAGGGCGACAGACCGCCAAACAGCGCCGCAACGGCACTGAAAGCCAGAATCTGCACCTGAAAGAAAATCTTGTTTTTCGCCATGTCGGCAAACCTTGAGTGGAATCCAGATGGTGAGCGTCACTTGGGCTTTTAAAATTATCCTGATTGGCAGCAGGGCCGTTCAGAAAAACCTAAGTCTCTTCAGATAAGAGACTTGCGCACCCAGATCACAGGCGACATTGTGCGCGAACCGTCAGCGCTCGGATTTCACGCACCACTTTGGTTGTTATCGGCGGGCATGTACATGAGTTTTTGCCTGCATCCGACGATTTGTCCCAATTGTTTGCAGACGGTGCGGGGTTATTCGACCTCGCACAGACTCCTGGGCTACATATCGATCCGTTTTGCCCGCTCTTCTACCTTTTCCAAACTAAAAAATGCACCTTCTCCAGCCCCTGGACATGTGTCGCAGACTTTCTTCCAGGCGGCCGGACTTTCCAGGTGTGAATTCCAGAACGGCCACGTTCGACACTGGATCGGGCGAGCTCGATACACCGTACACTTCCGTGCCCTGGAATCAAAAAACGTGCAGTCTCCGTTTGCAAACTCAGTCAGCGAGACTCGTCCCCGGACAACCCGCGTGTGAAACAGGCGAATTTCGCCGATCGGCTTATCAAGGTACTCGGCGATTTCCAGCAGCTCATCATCGGTCGCCCACACCACGCCCGGCGGCCCCGTGCAGCAGTCGCCGCACTGGGTGCATGTAAACTGGAGGCCATCCTTGTACCACGGACCTTCCGACGGGGTCGTTGTTTCTGTGATTTCTTCTGACACTGGGCACCTTGCAAATTTCCATGAACGGAACTCTTCGAGACTTCAAAGAGGCTCTAACGATAACGAAACTGGCACTCTCCCGAGGTGTTTTTCTGAACATTCTCAGCTTTGTTCGGGAGCGAGTCTCGGTTTTGTCAGGCATTCTCAGTGTAATGCTTTGTGGCCGCCGGAGATTTCGTTTTGGACATTTTCTGAAGCATTTTCGCGTAACCGCGTTCTCAGTGCGGGCTGTCAATTCATCCTCTGCACACCGATCCTGCTTCTGCCATTTCCGTCAACAGCCGTTGTCCAGCACTGACCAGCCGCGGGCGACCGTTTGGCAGGCGACAGGTATAAAGACGCATGGTTTTGAAATCAACGCTTCACGCGGCAATTGCGGAACATGAATCCGGCCCTCGTTTGACGAATGCGCGGCGACAGCGTCTCATATGGCTCCAGCGAGACTCCTTTTTTTTCCGGAGTCTTTGTCCATCCTGCCTCGCTTTCCTCAGGGAGCCGCCATGTCCGATCGTAACTTCAGTCGCCGATCTATGCTCAGGCTGTCCGCCTCGGCGACCGCGGCCAGCTTACTGCCGTCCGAAATTCTCTTCGCCACAGCCATCAGTTCGACGAGCCCCTTCGCTACACCCAATGATGCTCGACTTGGCGCGCTGAAGGATTTGAATGGCTACTTCCCATTTTCACCGTCCGAATCTGTCGACGACTGGAATAAGCGGAAGGAAACGGTCATTCGTCAGATCAAAGTGGCCTGCGGACTGTGGCCAATGCCCGAACAGCCACAGATCAACGCAACCGTTCACGGCCGTGTCGAACGCGATGACTACACCGTGGATCGCGTCTATTTTGAAAGCAGTCCGGGACTGTTCGTCACCGGCAGTCTGTATCTGCCAAAGAAAGTCTCCGGAAAACTTCCGACCATTCTTTGTCCGCATGGTCACTGGGCCGACGGTCGATTCCATGATCACGGTCCAGATGAACTGACGCGACAGCTGGAATCGGGCGCAGAGAAATTTGAAACAGGTGGCCGCCATCCCTTGCAGGCCCGCTGCGTTCAGCTCGCTCGAATGGGCTGTATGGTGTTTCTGTATGACATGCTGGGCTACGCCGATGGCAGCTCACTGCCCCACGAACTGGCCCACGGATTTGCAAAGCAGCGTCCTGAACTTAGTTCTCCTGAACATTGGGGCCTGTTCAGCGCTCAGTCCGAACTGCGCTGCCTGAATGCTCTGGGACTGCAGACATGGAACTCAGTCCGTACTCTGGACTGGATTATGTCTCGCCCCGATTGCGATACTTCACGCATCGGTGTCACAGGCGCCAGCGGCGGGGGGACTCAGACATTTCTGCTGACGGCAATCGATGAACGAGTCACGGCCGCGTTTCCGGCGGTGATGGTATCCACAGCGATGCAGGGCGGATGCACGTGTGAGAATGCGTCTTATCTGCGAGTCAGTACGGGCAATATCGAGTTCGCGGCGTTGGCAGCGCCGCGTCCGATTGCTATGACAGGGGCTGATGACTGGACTGTGGAAATTGAAACCAAGGGACTGCCCGAGCTCAAGAAGCATTATGCCATGCTGGGCGTTCCCGAGAACGTCAGTGCGAAGTACATGAAGTTCCCGCACAATTACAATTCCCCCAGTCGCATGATGATGTACGAGTTCTTTAATCAAACGCTGAATCTGGGGATCAAGGACATCGTCGAACGCGACTATGTGCCGCTGACTCGAGAAGAAGCCACGGTCTTTGATGCCACTCATCCGGCGCCTGCAAAGACTGTGGACGCGGAAGTCGCATTGCTGAAGGCTCTGGATACGGCCTCTCAAAAGCAGATCAGTGCGTTGACACCTCATGATGCCGCCAGCCTGAAGGAATTCCGCCGCGTGATTGGCGGCGCGCTGGAAGTGATGATCGGACGCAGCCTTCCCGGTGCAGGCAGTACGGAATTCGAAAAGACCGCGGAGACACCGCGCGATGGTTTCATCGAATACACCGGAACGCTGAAACTGAAGTCACACGGTGAAGAGCTGCCGGCGGTTTATCTGTTGCCTCCCAACTGGAATCGTCAGGCGGTGTTGTGGTTTGACGGCGACGGCAAATCGAAACTGTTCTCCGCCGAAGGCCAGCCTGTTACTGCATTGGCTCAGCTGCTGAAGGCCGGCTACGCCATTGCCAGTGTGGATCTGTATCTGACGGGCGACTTTACTGAAGACGGCAAGCCTGTGTCTCAGATGCCGATCGTTAAAAACCCGCGTGAGTTTGCCGGGTACACGCTGGGCTACAATCATCCTTTGTTTGCGCAGCGTGTGCATGATGTTTTGACGCTGACCTCGTCCACTAAATATCACGAACAGATGCCCGAAAAGGTTCATCTGGTCGGCGTGAATGGTGCGGGACTCTTTGTGGCCGCAGCCTGTGCATTAGCCGGATCAGCAGTCAATTCTGCCGCCGTGGACACGGCCGGTTTTCGGTTCGCAGCCATCACCGACATCAGAGATGTCAACCTGCTTCCAGGAGCGGTCAAGTACGGGGACGTTCCTGCAATGCTGGCTCTGTGTGCGCCAGTGAAGCTGGGCGTCGCGGGAGAAACCGCTGACTCTGCTGCCGTCACTGCTGCGACGTTTAAAGCGGCTTCCGGATCTGTCAAATTCCTGCCATCCGGGGCTGCAGCGATGGTCGACTTCCTCACAAAGAAAGCCTGACGCAATGATCAGGACTGTGGGCGGATCGGCTGTCGATTGGCCTACAGATCCTGATGCCTTTTTCCACAGAGCTGGCAGCTCTGCCGGTCTCCGCTGTTTCATGGAAGAATTCACGTGCCCCGACTTCTGGTGATTGGCGATATCCATGGCTGCCTGACTGCGTTCAGAACTTTGCTGGACTTCGCTGGACTTCAATCCGACGATGTCCTGGTCACTCTTGGCGATTACGTTGATCGTGGCCCGGATTCAAAGGGCGTCATCGAACAACTCATCAAACTTGATGCCTCACATCGTCTGATCGCGCTGCGAGGCAATCACGAAATCATGATGCTGTTCGCACGCGACAATGAGGCTGATTTTCAGCGATGGCTTGGGATCGGAGGCGACGCGGTGCTGGCTTCGTACGGTATCAATGCCGCTCGCGGACCGAAATCGCTGTCCGAAATCCCAGCCTCGCAGTGGCTGTTTATGACCAGCAAACTGCTGGCGTATTACGAAACCGAGACGCATTTTTTTGTGCATGCCAACGCTGATCCCGATGTTGACCTGGCGGAACAGAAGGACAGCACGCTCTACTGGAAACGATTTGACTTTCCCGGCAGACATCAGTCTGGAAAAGTGATGGTGTGCGGCCACTCCTCACAAAAAAGTGGCTTGCCGATTGTCACCGAGCATGCCATGTGCATCGACACCTGGGCCTGCGGAACAGGCTGGCTGTCCTGCCTGGATGTTGATGCGGGAATCATTTACCAGGCAAATCAGAACGAAGAAACTCGCCGTTTCATGGCTGACGATTTTCTTTGAAACCCCCATTCCGCCCCAACCGTTTTCCTCCTTCGTCCGACCGAAGTCCCACCTTTCTGATGTCCATTTCCACTAAAAAGCCTGATGCCATTCCACTTTTGTTTGCAATGCGAGGTTCCCTAATGCCTGTTTCTTTCACCCGTCTTCGCCACCGACGTCCTGTCACTGCTTTGACGGCCCGACTTCCAGACATCGCACCGTTGCTTCGTCGCGAATAAACAGTCGACCGTTCGCAAGAGCCGGAAGCCGATAGCCGCTGTCGGTCGCTTTCAAAACCCGCGTCCGACTGAGCTCGCGGTATTTTTCTGATGAGGCCTCAACGCGAATCAACTCCCCACCGCAGGTCAGAACCAAAAGCTCCTCGTTGACTCGGATGACCGAGCCATAATCCAGTCCTGATTCTTCCCAGAGCACTTTTTTGCCGCTGACGTCAATGCACTTCAGACTTGCCGAGCCGCGTCCCGCATCCTGACGTCCATCCATTGCGAACAGAATCCCCCTGGTTGATCCAGATACCGGGGTCGCATACTGAGTCGCCAGCAGTTCTTCATCTCGCCAGAGCTCTTTTGCCGCTCCGTTCTCGATGCCAATCAGCAGCGATCCAATGTTGTAGCTGGCCGACAGAAAAATCTGTTTTCCAATGATCACAGGAGTCGCTCCGTTTACGGTCGGACCACGAGCTCCGAAAGGAATCGAAAACTTCAGGTCACCCGTGTCCGGATTGAGCCCTGTCACATGCAGCCGAGTCACAACAATGGCCATGTCCGCTTGATCCACCCGCATGATGACGGGCGACGAATAACTGGCGGCGTCGGTGAATGTGTTCCACACCGTTTTTCCATCGGCCATGTCAAAGGCCACGATCGACGACTGCTCGCGGCCGCCCACATTGACGATCAAACGATCCTTGTAAATCACAGGCGTGCTGCCCACGCCAAAATATCCTTCCAGCGGACGAAAGTCGGCCGTCGTATCGCGCCGCCAAAGCTCCTTGCCGTCTGTCAGCGACAAACATCGCAGAACGCCCTGAACACCCAACACAACGACGCGATTCTCGGAAATCAGCGGCACGCAGCGAGGCCCCTTGTCTCCCGAGACACCGCCCTCATAAGTACACGGGCTTCCGGATTCCCAAAGAACCTTCCCTGTCTCTGCAGCGCAGCACCGCACGATTTCTTCGCTGCCTTCACGCACGAAAACAATCGCTCGCTCGCCTGCAACGGCGACTCCCGCAAAGCCGTTTCCGACCGGCAACTCCCAGATCACCTTCGGACCAGAGTCGCCCCATTTTGGATGCAGAGTTTCACCCGCCGCAACTCCGTCTCGATTCGGCCCCAACACTTGAGGCCAGTCGGAGGCCACGCTGGGGCGACCTGCAGCCAACGACAACAGAAAAGCCGCCAGTGTTGGAACGAGCCCTCGAAGACCGATCAGTCGCGTGAGATATTGACGAACAGCAAGCATTGTGTGAATTCCTGAATTCCCGTGATGCCAAAGTCGGCCAGTTGCTTGTTCGCTTTTTAACAGTGATCAGGCGCTGGTCCAATCACAGAAGCGTCTGATCGCGACCGATGACGGCCGATTCTCTGCGGTGGCGTTGGCGTTGTCGACCGCCTGAGGCATCAGCGGACGGCTTTTTAGAGTCGCCTTTCGCTCCACGAAAGCAGCGTATTCGCAACTTTCGCAGAGCGAAAGGCGACACTTATTTTCCGCTTCGTGTGGAGAACATAGATGAGGCTGCGGCAGTGCGGGCAAGGCTATTCCGCGACATCAATGGTGCTCCGGAAACGACATCCTTGAAATCATACGCACAAGTTCAGAACTTGTCACGACCATCCAAGCCGCATCCGTCATGGGCGTGTCATCAGGAACGGCGAGATCATGGGAACGAATTCGGCTGCTGCATGTTCGTGATCTTGCCTTATTCTACGAACAAAAATTCGCTGGAGTTCAACAGCATTCGGCAGACGGCTGGAAGTCCCTCGCTGGCGGCCAGAGATTCCAGATCGGCCAGTTCTTCCGGCGATGGATCTCGCAGCCAGCACAGGCGAACAGACTGCACCAGTTGCTCCGTTGGAGAGGAACTGAGCGACTCAAGCCGCTGAGCGAATTTTTCCGCATGATGCAGCATAAATTTGTTGTTCCACAGAACCAGCGACTGCAGCGGAGACGCTGAAAAGCCGCGCGTCGGCGAAAGTGAACCCATGTCAGGAAAATCCAGCGCTTCCATAAATGGATCCTGAATGCCGCGCCACACGATTCTGTAAATGCTTCTTCGGTTTGCTCCAGGCGTGTTCCAGTCGAACGATTCATAATCCAGTACAGGCGTCAGTTGAGGCCCGGGGCTGGACAGAAAATGAGCGACTCCGGGGCCACCCATGGACAAATCCAGTTGCCCGCTGACGGACATCACACTGTCCCGAACGCAATCGGCATCCAAACGGTGACGTTTCATCTTCCACAAAAACCGGTTGTCAGTATCAATCGCCGCAGCATCAGAACGATGAGCGGAAGATTGCCGATAAGTCGCGGAGGTCACAATCAGCCGATGCAATTGCTTGAGCGAGCCTTTTGCATCATCTCGAAACCAGACAGCCATCCAGTCGATCAGTTCGGGATGCGATGGCGTCCCGCCCATTCGGCCAAAGTCGCTGGGCGTGTCACACAAACCGCGGCCAAAATGATATTGCCAGACACGGTTCACAACACTTCGCCACGTCAACGGGTTATCACGGTGAGCGATCCATTCGGCCAGAGCAGCGCGTCGCTGGCCCTCATTTGTGAGATTTGCAATTTCAAACCGCGCCGGCAGCGCCTGCACCGCGGACAACGCACCCGGCCCGACAGCGTCGCCCGGCTTATCGAGATCACCGCGGCGCAGAATTCGTATCGTTCGTGGTTCCGAAAAGGTAATCATTCCGCGTTCACTTTTCGCACGAACACCGGCAGCATAGACGGTCGCCTGAGCCGGCAGCGCCAGAAGCTCCGCATTGGCCAATTGTCGAAGCACATGCGCGGCCAGCGTGATACGGTGCTCAGGGCTGCGTTCAGACGGATTCAACTTCAGAACCTGATCAATCTCCAGCGGCACCGCGGTGGTGAGTTCCGCCGCCGAATCGGTCACAGACAGCGAGAACCGACCGATAATGTGGCCGCCGCCGTGAATCTGACGCAGGAGAATGCTGAAGTGAGTCCCCGGTTTGACCTGCAGCGGCTCACTGAGTTCAAACACTGCAAAATGAGACTGACCGACATTCGGATGGATGCCCCAGGCCGTGCCCAGATTTCCGTCGATCGCATGGCTGCTGGTCCAGTTCGCCTGATCAAAATCCGCCGACGCACTTCGAAACGACAACCGCCGCGGTTCACCGGCTTCCGGCCCATACTCCTGCACTTCGAACTCGGTCAGATGCAAATTTCCATTATCGTTTCTTCCGGGGCCACCCATCGGTAAGGCGAGGTCGGAAATCACATCCAGCCGAAACGCGGTGATTGTGTTCAGCGACGTCGACGCCGTGATGGACGTGGTTTCCTTATCCGGACGCGGGCCGGTGGACGAGATCGAGCCGTCTTCATTGCGAACAAGTTTTGCCGCATCAACAGAGACAAAGGCGTCGATGTGCAGCGGTTGCCAGTTGGCCGCGGGGCCCAGTTGGGATTCCCACTTCGCAACTCGCATTTCATTTTCAGGCTGCAGCAGGACGGTGGAATTCTTCAGATCGGCAGCGTCTTTGAGCTGCTGCCACTTGCGTCGAGTTGCATTGGTGACGGCGTCTGCATCAAAAGTGATATCGCCTTTTCCGAGTCCAGCGAACACGGCCTGCAGCGAATAATAATCTTCCTGCGAAATGGGATCAAATTTGTGCTGATGACAGCGTGCACAATTTGCAGTCGTGCTGACAAAGGCTGACATTGTCTGCGTGACCATGTCGTCACGATCGAGATTCTCAAAGGCATTGATCGCTGTTGCCGCTGCACTGTGGTCGTAAGTTCCCGCACCAATGAATCCCAGCGCCGGAGTCAGCTGCGTCTCTTCCGGATACAGAACGTCTACGGCCAGTTGCTCACGGATAAAGCGATCCCACGGTTTGTCCTGATTTAAACTTTCGATGACGTAATCCCGAAAGCGCCACGCATTCGGTCGCAGGGCATCGTGTTCAAATCCGTGGGTGTCAGCAAAGTGGATCGTATCCATCCAGTGCCGAGCCCAGCGTTCTCCATAGCGTGGCGATTCCAAAAGTCGATCCACAAGCCGTTCATAAGCGTCGGGTGACGAGTCATCGACGAACGCCCGAACATCGTCGACCGACGGCGGCAGGCCATGCAGATCAAACGTAAGACGACGAATCAGAGTCCTGCGATCCGCTTCGGGCGAGGGCGTGAGTCCGTTGTCGTGCAGTTTTGCGTGGACAAAACGGTCAACAGGATGCTCGGTTGATGAGTCCGCAGGAAACTCCGGTCGCACCAGAGGTTTCAGAGACCACCAGTTTGAATCGACGGCCGAATTTTGTTCTTCAGGCTGCACGACACGTGGGTCAAACGCGCCTCGTTTAATCCAGTCTTCCAGGATTGCAATCTGTTCATCCGGCAGCCGCCGTTCCGGCATTTGGAGATCCGGATCGGTATGACGAACGGCCTTCAGCAGCAGGCTGTTGTCAGGATCGCCGGGAACAATCGCCGGTCCGCGATCACCACCCGTCTGCCAGCCACTTTTCCAGTCGAGTGTCAGACCGCCGCTCGCTTCTTTGGCAGCGTGTGAATGACAGCTGTAACAATGCTGACGCAAAACAGGCTCCACGGTTTCGCGAAACATCTGTTCTTCATCAGCAGCTTCAACAGTGCTGTTGGCGGTCGCAAGAATGCACAGCCCCATCAGCGTCAAACGGCCTGCGGTAGTCATCGGAGCACCTGTCGGTCAGAAGGTCGTCGTCAATTCCCTGCGGAATACCTGTCATCTGACCGGCTCACCCGACCGTTGTCAATCCTCGTCCCGTTTTCGGGGCACGGGGTTGCTCGTTCCTGCTCAACAAGTACTTTTCAGTCTGCCGCGCGCTCTTACAGCATTCCCTCGATCGTTATGGCATCGTGTTCGGGCGGAGCTGACAGCAAAGTGGCGATCCCCATCCCTCCGCCGATGCACAGCGAAGCAATCGCAGTTCGCGAATTGCCGCTCGCGATTTGCCATGCCAAATGAGTCAGCAGGCGAGCTCCGCTGGCGCCCAGCGGATGCCCGATGGCGATCGCGCCCCCGTGGGCGTTGACCTGAATCGGGATGCCATTGATCACTCCGGCTCCGACGTCTGGTTGAGACAGATTGACGCGAATCTCCAGAATCCGCAGGCATGCCAGGGTCTGCGCCGCGAAGGCCTCATTGATCTCCAGCCGATCGATTCCGTCCAGCGTCTGGCCGGTCAGCGTCAGCAGCTTACGAATCGCATGCACAGGTCCCAGACCCATTTGCAGAGGCTCACAGCCAACGGTGGTGCCGGCAATCCATTCGGCCATGATTGGCCAGCCATAGGCCTGAACCGCGGCTTCCGACGCGATCAGAAGCATAGCCGCGCCATCATTCAGTCCCGAGGCATTTCCGGCGGTCACAGTGCCGTGCTCATCGAACGCGGGTTTCAGAGCGGCTAAAGATGTTCGATCGACCTGAGGCCGTGGATGTTCGTCAGAGCGGCATTCGCCCACCGCCACGATTTCATCTCGATAGACATCCGCCGCCAGAGCCGCCGCGTACAGACGCTGACTGCGTTCGGCCCACGCGTCCTGTTCCCGCCGACTGATCTTCATTTCTTGCGCCAGCGCATCGACCGTCTCCGCCATATGCATCTGACTGAAACTGTCAACGAGCCCGTCGCACAAAATCGAATCCACACAGTTTTCTGCGGACGCTTCTGCTCCTTTTGCCGGCCGTTCAATCAGCATCGGCGCCTGCGACATGGATTCCACACCGCCGACCAGAGCCACGTGACTTTCACCGCTGCGGATGGACTGCACCGCAAGCAGAGCCGACTGCATTCCGGATCCACACATCATGTTGACGGTGAACGCCGGCGTTGTGACCGGCAGTTCAACGTTCAACGCAACCTGCCGCGCGATGTTCATTCCGTTGCCCGCGGAAAGAACGTTCCCGACAATCACCTGATCGACCAGCGATGGCTCAATTCCGACCATCACAGCACGAGCGGCTTCCGATGCCATTTCCACGGCACTGACATTGGCCAGACTGCCGCGAAAGCGTCCAAACGGAGTTCGCCTTGCGGCCACGATAAATACGCGAGTCATCAAATATTGCCTTGCAGAATCAGGTGACGGCGAAAACTTAGGTTGTTGACAGGCTGTGGTGTCTTTGTGTTGTCGGGTGGCACTGAGTTGTCCGGGCCTGGCAATGTCTTCCAGGTGAGTGAGAGATCGCGTTCGTGAATCATTCGCTGGATCAGACTTTATCCAGCGTTGGAATTTCGAACCCCGGTCGATTCGGATCTTTCAGCAACACATTGGCTTCCGCAGCAAAATCACCCACGTGAGTTTCTGTTTTCGCATCGAAAGTGATCCACGGCCCCACGGTGTATTCGGCTCCGTCTTCGGGAACGCCAACGCCATCCCGCATCGTTTCATGCAGCTTAAGAAAATGCTCGGCTGCGTCGTTGTTGTCGCCGAACCGGCCTGCTTTCGCATTGAACGGCACTTTCTCGCCCAGGCGGTAGGAGTTGTTCATCAGATGGCCGAGTACACATCCATAATGAGCGTCGTAGACGTTTCCATTCGCCATCTCCGGCTTGCCTTCGCGGCAGGCTGCGATGAATGCCGTCCAGTTTCCGCCAGGTGTCACCTTGCCTGGTTTGATGTTCAGGGGTTCGCCTTCTTTGCTGCCTGCGGCGTAGTACTGACCGCGGATGATTTTGCCGCCATCTTCAAAGTAGTATTCGTTCTCGACCTGGTTTTCGTACTTGGGATAGTCCACGTTGCGGACATTAAAGAAGACCTGCTGACCATTCGCGTACTCTGCGATTCCCATCATGGTGTTGGGAGTTTCGCCCTGATCCTTCCACTGAAATCGGCCGCCGATGGCCATTGCGCGGACGGGATGAGTCAGGTCCTTGTCAAGAGCCCAGCGTGCGATATCCAGCTGGTGAGTCCCTTGGTTATTCAGGTCGCCATTGCCCGTTTTCCAGAACCAGTGCCAGTTGTAATGAACGTAGTTGGCGTGAAACTCATCAATGACGGCGGGGCCGCGCCAGATGTTCCAGTCCAGATCTGCCGGAGGCTGAGAAACCGGTTTGAACCCAATACTGCCTCGACGTTTGCAGCAGTAACCGTAGGAGATTTTCAGTTTGCCAAACTGCCCCGCCTGAATAGCCTCATGCAGCCCCGCGATCTTCGCATCGCTTCGGCTCTGCGTTCCATGCTGAATGACAACGCCGTATTTTTCCTGCGCAGCGACGGCGATTCGCCCTTCGCCAACATCGTGGCTCATTGGCTTTTCCACATACACATGTTTGCCGGCTTGCGCGGCCCAGATGGTAATCAGCGAATGCCAGTGGTTTGGAGTGGCAACGGAGATCGCATCAAGATTTTTGTCTTCCAGTGCCTGACGAACGTCGGCAATTCCCTGTGCCTTAAAATTCTCCTTCAGCTTTGACTGGAGCGCGTTCATCGCGTTGGCCAAAACCTTCTTGTCGGGATCGATCAGATAAGCGATCTCAACGTTTGGCTGATCCAGCCAGCCAGCGAGGTGGCTCTGCCCGCGTCCGTTCAGTCCTGCCACGGCAATTCGGACTCGATCATTGGCGCCCGCAATCTGGCCCGAGGCCCGAGTTCCCATCAGAAGCAGGGATGCTCCGGCGGCGGAAGAAGTCTGCAGGAACCCTCGACGAGAAAGACTGGCCATGCGGCTGCCCCTTTTTTGATGTGTCGACATTTGAGGAAAAGAAAATCGATGGCGGATTCTATGAAGGCTGGAAAGCTTCCTTCAATCGTCCGAGCCCGTCTTAAAGCCGCAGTCTGAAAAGGAGACTGGCCGATAGCCGCGCAGAGACCACCGGGGCGGCGGGAGTCAAGAACGCACTAAGTAGATGTCATAGGCCACGTAGGGAACGTGTGTGTTCTGTTAGGAAGACTGATTTTCCGAGCGATAGATCAGGCCAGGTCCGCCCCCCTTGGTAAAGAAACCAGCAGTCACAGAGCAGGACTTAAGCCTCACATACCTTGTGCGATTGTGGCCGACGCCGTGGCCCAGGTGTGCGGTTTGGGCCGAAGTGACCGGCCACGATTTCATCTGATCGGGCTTCTGAGAGACTCTAACAAAAGTGGGACAGGCACCCTCCCTGCATGATTTTTCTGAGCATTTTTCGCAAGATACGGGAGCGAGTCCCAGTTTTGTCAGGCGTACGGCGCCGTTCTTTATTAAGTCATTGCCGACGCGGTGTGCATGGCACACGGATTGCATCTACCGATGCCGGAAACATTCATTGCTACGTGAGACGCACGATCTTCTCGCGGAACCAGCAGCAGAGAGGACAGGGTTTGTGGATACTCCACTTCGCATCGTCGTTGCCGACAACGAACCTGACATGAGACATTTTCTCTGGCGTTCACTGATTCATGAAGGCCATCGAGTTGTCGCCATTGCGGAAAACGGACGGCAGCTTGTTGACGAGTGCGTTCTTCACCGGCCCGATCTGCTGATCACCGAAGTTGACCTTCCGGAACTGGACGGGCTCGATGCGATTCGTGAAGTCTGCAGTCATCACACCGTTCCGGCCATTGTGATCAGCGGAAGCGGGCGACACGATGTCCTGAAGCGAGCCAGAATGGAACTGGTTTATGCGTTTCTTGTGAAACCCATTAAAATGGACGACCTGCATCCGGCGATCTGTATGACCATGCAGCGACATTCAGACATCAGCACTCTGCGAAATAAAATCGCCGCGGACACCTTGCGATTGCGCCAAATCCCGCCCGATAATGCTATTCGGTGAGTCAGCAGAATGGCGGCAGAACGGCGGTAGTTTGAAGCGGGGCCTTCACCGGCTTGTTGTCTGTCGCTTTATCGCGTTTTCGCAACCCGAAACGTCAGTGAGGGATGGAATTGCCTGCATTCTTCGTCTCAAATCCCTCGCTGACGCGTCGGGTTACGATGAAATCAACAACCCACTGTGGCTAGAGGCGATCAGCACTTTATTCAGCGGCACCAGGTTCTTCAAAGGCTTTTGTGACGCTCGGATCAAATCGCAGCAGCCACGAGGATTCCTTCAACAGGAAGTCGAGATCCATGAAGGGTTCGTAGCTGATATCCTGCCAGCGGACCAGTCCATTAGGATCCACGAGGAACGTTCCATGCAGCGCGGCTTTCTCGAAGTCGTCATAGCATCGGTACTGGCGAAAGACGGACATCTCAGGATCGGCCACCAGCGGAAAAGGAAAGCCAGCTTCGAAGTTTTCATACGCTCGCTTCAGATTGATCTGCTTGTCGGTGCTGACGGCCAGGACATCAATCCCCGCCTGCTTGAATCCGTCGAACTTCTTTGCCATCGCCTGCAACTGTTCGGCACAATGCAGGCAGCCGTAACCCAGATAGAAGATCACGATCACCGGCCGACCTTTGTAGTCGCTTAACGAGCGAGGCTTATCGTCGACGTCAGCCAGGGTCCAGGGGATCGCTGGTGTTGGCGACCAGCGGAAGGGACCGAGCGCGTCCAGACTCGGCCGCGCCCCAAGATCGCCCGGGATTTCCCGGGCGACTCGCCAATCCGCCCCAAACTCAAATTTCATTGCAGCCGAAGCCAGACGTGCCATTGGAGGAACGTCCAGATCAATCGTCGCCGAAATCTTTCGAAGCTGTTCAAACGCGGTCTTCGCTTCGTCCATCTTCCCGGCGGTAAACAGGATCTCCACCTGAGTCGCCAGGGCAAGAACCTCGCCCGGATTATTCCGCACGCGTTCTTCCGCCTTCTTGATCGCCTCATCCGTCTTGCCGGCCTTCAACATCAGCAGCGAAAGTGCTTCGGCCGATGCGTCTGCTTTAGTCAGCAGATCAAGCGCTCCCGCGAAATCACCGGCTTTGGCAGCCGTCTGCCCTTCAATTTCCTGCAGTGCTTTTTCAAAGCGTTTCAGGCTGGCGGCAAATTTCCCTTCAGCGTCCTTGCGAGCCTTTTCAATGGCCTTGTCGTCCTCTTTCGCTTCACGCGATTTGGTCTCCGCTTCGGTCATCGCGGCCTGTTCTTTTTGCTTTTCTGCTTCCTGCTGTTTCTGAATGCGATCTTGAGAGGCAGTTGCTTCGGCGGTTCGTCCGAGGCTTGCAAAGGCCGCTCCGATGGCTCGGTCGCGTCGCAGATCTTCTTCATCGTCGCCGGTGTCTTCCATCCACGTCGTGCCATTCAACGCGACGATGTTCTCAGACAGTTCAAACGCCTGCAGCACATCCAGAAGTCGCTCACGTCCGTATTTGAAGCTGCCCGACTTTCCAATGTTGTTGTACTTCGGGTGCCGCGGCATACTTAGCATATTGCGAGCCAGCGATTCGGCGTCATGCACACGCCCAATGGAAATCATGTTTCGAATACACCACTCATTGTTGTGAGCGAAATTGTGAATCTGGTCCGGCAGGACTCGGTCCTTCATCATGTGAGCATGGTCCACACGCGCCGACGCTTCCTGCTGATACACGGCGTCGTGATAGCGGTGCAGCTTCGAATAGATGTGCCCTGGCATGTGCCACATGTGAGCGATCGCCGGAGCCGCCATTCCGCCCAGTGCCGAGGACTCAAGAGCAAGCTCCGGTTTCTTCGCGTCCCATAAATGGATACGGTAGTGGTGAACCGGATGCAGGGGTTCCACGTCGAGCACATCCTGAATCATGGCGTCGATGGCCAGCTGCGTCGGCATCTCCAGGCCTTCACGTTTTCCAGACCAGAAAAATTCGCAAAGGAACGCTTTTGTTTCGATGTCGTCGGGGAACTCAATCAGCAAGTCTTCAAGATCAGACACGTAGCGATTGGCGCGAGTCTTCTTTTCTTCGTCCTTCTCGGCCGTGGCGTTAATGAATCGTTCAAAGGCTTCGATCAGCAGCTTTTCACGGCGATCCACTTTGTCTTTTCGTTTGACGGCTTCGGCGATAAATCCTTTCGCCCGCTTTGCATTGCCGCGGTTGGACATTGCCATTCCCCAGTAGGCGATCCCGCATTCCGGATCCAGCATTGCCGCCTGGCGGAATGATCGCTCAGATTCGAAGTACCAGAATCCATGCAGCTGGGCCACGCCCTGTTGAACGAATTTTCGCGCTTCGTCATTCGTGGTGGTGACGGTAAACTTCACCAGCCCAACGCCGTTCATCAGATACGCTGCCTGCCGCGGGCCTTCGTTGAAAACTTCACCGTGAGATGAATGGCCTTCTTTCAGGACCGAGTCTTCCTTCGTCTCTTCCGCCGCTGCTGGGGCAGGCGTTTCCGCTGGTGCTGGCTTCTCGGCCGTTGCCGGTTTTTCGCTGTTCGCCGGCTTCTCGGTGTATGCGGCGGCCGCTTCCTGCGACATGACCGTGTTGTGCGGAACCGCGATGACCGCCAGGGTCGTCAAAATCCGGCAGAATGCCTTGTTCAGACGGGCTGGAAAAATAGGAACGATCCGCATGCGATCACCTTTAGCGGCAGCTTTGATTAACTGGCAGGGAATGTTCAGGCAGGCTTCTTCCATTGTGCGCGCGTTCTGTCACATCCACAAGTAGCCAAGTCCCGGATTGCCGTGAACTCCCAGGTGTTCCGGGGCGCACGCGTATTTGTTTACGGACCAAACCACGACTTCCAGGCCGGGGCGATTTCCCTTATTTGTCAGCTGGCTGTGATAGCGCAATTAAAGACTGTGCCGCACGAATTCGAACGTCCAAAAACGGGTCATCCAGAAGCTGCACCAGCTTTTCGTGGGCTTCCATGGTGCGACTGATTCCTGCGAACTCGGCCGCCATAGTACGAGCCGTGTTGTTCTCGGCGGTCAGATGCTCAATCAACGCCGTCCGTCCGTCATCACTGTTGAGACAGGCCAGCGAGACCGCCAGAAAGGTGTGGGCCATTTCATCCGATTCCGTCTTCATCGCGTTCCGCACCACTTCAGCGTCAGTCGAATTCCCGTGTCGGCCCAGAACCCATGCCGACAGGTTGCGAGCTGTCTTGTCGTCGGACAACAATTGTTTTCGCAGCAATTCCATGGCCATCGGATCGCCGACTTTGGCCAGGCCACCGGCGGCCATAATCTGCAACGGCGCAATGGTCGACTGATTCATGACAATTCGCAAAAGCTCACCATCTCCGGCTTCGTTAAGCTTGTAAAGACTTTCCGCCGCGTGTGTTCGACCGTTCGACTGGTTATCTGCAAGAATCTGAAACAGAAGCGGCAGATGACTGCGTTGCCCGGCTCGAATCAGTTCCCGCGCCAGCCCACATCGTCGCTGATCATCCTTCTCAAGCGGCAGGCGAGCCGCCAGGGCTGCGACAACCTCGTCACCAGCACCGGCCAGAGTCATTGCTTCGGCTGCATGCATGGAGGGCCAAAATTCTTCCGAAGCGAGTCCCGTGCGGAGGATGATCAAACAGCTGTCGCGAAGCTCTGGAGCAAGCGGCTGCGGTTTCTCACGAGCCGACTCGTCCGCACCGTCCGCCGTGTTCGCTCCACCTGTTGTGACAATGCCCATAACAATCGCGCCCAGAATAAGAAGTGTGTTCATGTTGATCCCTGCACTTGAGTCCTCAGAAGGAATTTCTGACATATTACGTCGGCATCTGCCCAAAAGTATATTCAGGTCGAGTTCGTAAACTCTTCCGCCGCAAGAGTTCACTTTTCCTTCGCTCTGAATTCGGGCTGTTGAAGTAATCGTTTTCAAAACCCGACGCGTCGTGCTGCCAGTAAACGTAGGCCGGACCGAGCGGAGCGAGTTCCGGCAATGGACGAAGAAGCCGGAACTCACGTTGTTCGGTCCGGCCTACGAAACACGATCCCTCAGTCCACGGATGACGCACCACTAGCCTGCGTCGGGAAGCATTGATGATCGAGCCACTGCGTCCGAGAGCCCTCTTTTGCAGTCATCAAACGCGAACGCAACCGGCACCACGGAACGCCAGCGGCTGGTGACTCGTCGATTTCCACCGCTGCGGCGACGTGACGTGTCGGACGAAACACCGTTCACGGCCGACTGAAACACAGGCTCGGGCGAATTCACCAGCCTCGCCAGCGTAGAATAGTACTCTCGCCGGGTGACGCTGTTCGTCGCCACGACATTCACAGTGGCGGCATCCAGCGGTTCATCCATCGCAGTGATTGTCTTCATATGTTCCCATGCATGGATTTGCGCGCTCCAGTCGATCATCCGAACCGCGTCATCCACATGGATCAGATTCAGCCACTCATCAGGCGCCGCGGCAATTGGTGTTACATTCTTCAGTTCGGTGATGCGTCGCAGAAGTCGGTCTGGTCCGTAGATTCCGGCGAGTCTCAGGATGAAAACTTCATCGCCTGTTTTCTGAGCCCATGATCGCAACAGGTTCTCGGCAGCAACGCAGGCCAGCCCGCCTTCGGAACTCGGATTCAAGGGCGTCTGCTCATCCACGTCGTGTCCTTCACCATCGCCGTAAACTCCAGTGCTCGACGTGTAAATAATCCGTCGCGGCGTTGACCGCGATGGCAAACGCTGCAAGAGTCGCTGCAGTCCGTCGACCCAGGTCGCCTGTCGGTCAGAATCCGGGCGGCGATCAAAACCCACCGCCCATAGTACCAGGTCAACATCCGGAAGCGGCGGCCATTCCGCATCGGAACCAAGGGCCAGAGTCACCGGCTGAATGTTTTCCGCCAGCAGGCTTTCCGCTTTCGTCGCATCGCGAGTGATTGCGGACGTGCGGATTCCCTGCTGATCCCAGCGCCGGGCGACTCGATGTCCCACATACCCACAGCCTGCAATCAGGGCCGTCTGATTGAGAACATTTGGCAATTTCACGGGTGAACCGCTGTCGGAGTCGGATGCGTGCATGGAGAATTCTGAATCTGGTCTGAAAATTGAGAAGCGGGGAGTAGTACGTTAGACCTGAAACAAGTAACCCCCAGATCACTAAACGAGAAGAATCACGCGAAATTCCTTGTGAGAATGGCGTATTGAGTGTTGTACGTCAGATCAACAGCACACGTCACGGACGGATTTCGAGTGAAACGTTCAGAGAGTGTAAAGCGGCAACAGAAGGCGTAGAAGCGTCGTATGGAAAATGCTCGAAAGAAAATTGAAGCGGATCGAAAGTCAGTTCTCAATCGCATCAAACATAAAGCGGAATCCAGCGATACTCCGATGTTTCGAGCTCGCAATATAGCGAAGATGTGGCGGAGTTCGCTTACAAGCCGACAGCGTGCGAAAAAAAGTATCGCATGATCGTGATTCGGAAAAACCTTTCGATAGAAAAAGGCGAGAAGGTCCTGTTCGACGACATCCTGTATTTCTTCTACATCACGAACGATCGTGACTCCACGGCGGAAGAAGTCGTGTTCTCGTGCAATGATCGCTGCAACCAGGGCTGTGTTCTCTTGCAGGCAATGGTGCCTGACGTGATCGAACAGATGAAGAACGGACCGCGTGCCTTTCGCGCTCCGGTGGATAATCTGCATTCGAACTGGGCGTAGATGGTGATGGCGTCGGTGGCGTGGTCGCTGAAGGCGTGGAGCGCGTTGTGGCTTCCGGAAACGGGCCGCTGGAAAAATCGCCGTCATAGCGAGAAGTTCAAACGACTGAAGATGGAATTCCGCACGTTCGTGAACACCCTGATTCGTATCCCCTGCCAGATCGTGAAGACGGGGCGACGCATCGTGTATCGCCTGCTGGCCTGGAATGATTCGCAGCCCATATTCTGGCGAATGGCAGAAGTCCTGGAATTATAGCGTCAGTGCCCGAACACTCGTCAGCGGCAACGAGTCTTCGGGGGCATCCTATATCGAAGTCCGGACGCTTCGATCGGCCGTCACCCTCAACCACAGCCGAGCTGCAGAAATCAGTAAAGATGAACGAAACCAATTCGACGCGACACAAACGGCTCGCACGTTTTAGCAGCGTCGTGCGCTCGCCGGCAGCCAAACTTCGCCTCGATTTGCCGTCGAGGGGTCACTTGTTTAAGGGTTAGTGGTGCGTCCTGCATCGGCATAACATTGCAAAAAATGTGAATCTGTATGTGCTGGTGTCCTGCTTTGGGAATCACTCTCTTTCGGCGAAGTACTCCGCCACGGCCTGAATCTGTTTTTCCGTAATCCGATCGGTCGCAGGATGCATCAAGTGTTGTTGTTCAGTGCCGCCGCGATCTCGCCGCTTGAACAGCGTC
>Ga0209284_10001367_pt1 | contig 37716 bp, 34 predicted proteins | sample FRY03_FD_187211 | JGI IMG/M metagenome (GOLD analysis project Ga0209284, IMG submission 187211) | Freshwater microbial communities from Lake Fryxell liftoff mats and glacier meltwater in Antarctica - FRY-03 (SPAdes) (version 2) | ecosystem: Environmental > Aquatic > Freshwater > Ice > Glacier... | reverse complement strand
TAAGATTTAACTTTGTTGAAAATTAAAATCTTAAGAAAAAACTATAAATCCCCCAAAACAGTATGGTTAAGTAAATTGCACGAAAATTTAACATTCCAAATTAGGTTGACTCGTTTTTTTTTTTTTTTACATTCGTTTATGGTTGTTTGGCAAAGCAACTTTTAAAATGCCTCAATAGTTGCCACTATTTCAAGCTATTAATTTACTGAATTATTAATTTAAATTTTTTAAGATGAAAAAGTTAATGTTAAGTTTTATGCTTATCTCAAGTTCTTTTAGTTTTGGTCAAACAGTAAACATTACGGATCCAGAAACGATGATTTCTTATAGAACCCATTATGTAACGAATGCTGAGGGTCAATTTGGGTATATCCCAGACAACATAATTCCTACTCCTCAGGAAGTAATCGATGTTATTTCAACAGGAGAACTCGCTGGTCCGATTAGAGTTATTAGAGGTCCAAAAGATTCTGGCAACATCACATTGCCAAGTGGACAAACGGTTTGGATGAAAGTTTGTGCAAAAATTGATGAAAGTTGGTGCGCTTTAGAATGGGTTGGTTTTAGCCCAGAAAATTAAGCGACTTCAAATTTAATACACTCTTTTGTAATGATTCAAAAGAGTGTATTTACCACAAACAACGTTTTTTTCTTCAATTTAAATCTTTTATGTATAAACTGTTCGTTTTATTTTCGTTTTTTACTCTACAGAATGTCGGATATTGCCTTCCCCCAAAAGTGGAAATTGCCATAATGGAAATCGGTATAAAGTCAGGTAGCGTTGTTTTTATTATGGATCACCAAGAATGTACTAGCTGTATTAATTCAGACTTGTCGTATGCGTTAAACTATTATAAGAATATTTCAAACAATATTTTTTTTCTAAATGAAAATGAATTGGGTAAGGAAAAATTAGAATTGATTTTAATATCCGCGGGATTTAATGTGAACGAGCGAAATATAGTGCAAAATGAAGTTTTATTTAAATATTTAGATAAAAAATCAAGACTAAAAAAATTTAATGGTAAAAAATTCTCAAACTTTGAAGAATTGCACAATTACAAAAACTCGTCTAAAGGTGTAAGTAATTTACATCCAAAAGTATTAGATAGTTTTCCTTTAGTTGAAAGAAAATTTTCCCTTGCTTATGATTTAATGAAATTGGCTGAAAATCTATATTTCCTGTCTTCAGACTTAGGTACTATTTCTTATTTGGATCAATCGGAAAGTAAATCGATTAATTTAAATAGTAAAATTGATACTTCGAAACTCTTAAATTTATTGAATTTGGATAGTCTGGATTTGAAACAAACTATTGAATCTTTCAAAAAAAGAAAACTTGTTGGAGATAGGTTTGTGGAATTCAAACATTTCTGTCAATCCGATGATGAAAATGTCATTTATATCACTATTACAGTCTCAAATGAACACACATACACAGCGGAAGAGAAACAATATATGGTTGAAAAATCAAAAATCGCGAAAAAGGGAATTAAGAATATTAATAGTATTGTCACTACAACCGTCAACACGCCTTTTTTGATAAAATTAAATAAGAATTGGGAAATTGAAAATTACTACTTAATAAACAAATCACCTGAGGATTATTTTATTGATATTTATTCTAATATTTATATTGATAGCAATCGAATATATGCTAATCCTGTATATAATCCTGATGTATTTACAGCAAATTTTGCATCGAATAATTTTGTAGTCGAAAATTTTGTAGTCGAAAACAACAATATTACCCATTCATCTTTCAGTGAAATGAACAAATCAGAATGGTATAATGATCGTAATCATCGATTGAACTTTTTAAGCATTTCATTTGAAAAAGTCTCTGGAAATATATTTTTAAAAACAACTGCTTTACCTTATTGGTATAATCTTAGTGATAATTTGCTATTTGAAATTCCGTTAAAGCATCTAAACAAATTAGCAAAAAAAGAGAAAAACAGAAATTATAAAAAGGACTTGCCCGCTTTTGTCAATTTAGGTATTTTAAAATTAAATTCTCAAGAGTACATTGGGTTTTTTAGAAGTACGGTAACAGCTAAAGTTTATTATGCCGAATTTAATACTTCTGGCGAATTTCTAAACAGCTATCCATTAGATATTGATACACGTTATAACGGTATAATTCAAGTTTTGGATAATAAACTAGTTCGCCTAAAAGAAAAGCACATGCTTATTTACGAATTAAATTAATGTTTAATTTAAATTCATTTCCGTGTGTAATTAGCTTCCAAACTTGCAACTTTCTCCTTAAATTCGCCATTCAAAAAAACTAGAAATGGGAAGAGCGTTTGAATACCGAAGAGCAACAAAAGAGAAACGTTGGGATAAAATGTCGAAATTATTTCCGCGATTGGGGAAAGCGATAACGATGGCAGCCAAAGAAAGTGGTGACGATCCAGCGATGAACGGAAAATTGCGTTCGGCGATTCAAAATGCAAAGGCACAAAACATGCCAAAAGACAATATCGAAGCTGCTATTAGTCGCGCGAGTTCAAAAGATATTGAATCTTTCCACGAAATAATTTACGAAGGAAAAGGTCCACATGGCGTTTTGGTTTTCATGGAATGTGCAACGGATAATCCAACAAGAACGGTTGCAAATGTTAAAGCCTATTTCAACAAGGCGAATGGTCAAATTGTAGCTACAGGTTCATTAGAATTCATGTTCGACAGAAAATGCATCTTCGAAATTGAAAAAACAGACGGTTTAGATCCTGAAGAATTGGAGTTTGAATTGATTGATGCGGGGCTAGAAGAAATTGAAGTTTTAGAAGATAAACTGGTGCTTTACGGTGATTATACTTCTTTTGGAACTTTGTCTACAGCCCTTGAAGGAAAAGGAATTGAACCGACAAAATCGAACTTAGAGCGTATTCCAACTTCACCAGTTGAGTTCACGGACGAACAGTTAGTCGATATCGAAAAATTATTGGACAAAATCGACGACGATGACGATATACAACAGGTTTTCACAAACATCGCTTAATAAAATCGATTCGATTTCTTAAATTAGCCCTCAAAACACAATAAACACGCTTAATTGCGTTGTATAGGAAACGAGAATTTACGAATGAAATATATATTTAATGTTGGTTTGGGGGCTTTTGCCCTCCTTTTTTTCCTTTGGGGGTGCAACCCGGCGAAAAATACACCGATAAATCGTTTTTACCATTCCACAACTGCGCAATACAACGGTTACTTTAACGCCAATTTGCTTTTAGACCAAGCAATCTCCAGTTATAGAAAGAACGTTAAGGAAGATTATTACAGTCTTATTCCGATTGATTTATATCCAAGTGAAGAAGATGTAAAAAATCTTTACCCCGCTATTGATACGGCTATCGTAAAATGCACAAAAGTAATTTCAGACCACTCCATGCCAGGTGCCGCAAGACCCTCTGCGAAAAAAGAAGAAAACAACTCGTTTATTGATGAAAACTGGACGACAGTAGGAAAGGCGTCCTACTTACGCCGGGATTATAACGTTGCGATGAAAAACTTCATGTTCATCAAGAAGTTTTATTCCAACGATCCATCGAATTATATTGGTGAATTGTGGATGGCGAAAACGAACATCGCGCTTAAAAAATACACCGAAGCTGGCTTTAATTTGGATGTTCTTCAAAATGCTTTGGACGCAGAAGAAGAAAGAAATCAGCAGAAAAGTTTCATGGACTTTTTTGCCAAACTAAAGCAAAGCCAAGGGAAGCGTAAAAAAGATAAAGAACAAGAAGTAGCTGAGTTTCCAAAGAAAATACTTTTCGATTATTACAAAACTAGAGCTGAACTATCCTTAGCAAAAGGGGAAAAAGACAAAGCAATTGAAAACCTTGAAAAAGCTGTTAAAGAAACACGAAAAAAACCAGAAAAGGCAAGAGTCTATTTTGTTTTAGGACAATTAAACGAAGGCCTAGGAAACTCGCTAGAAGCAAAAACGAATTATAGCAAAGTCTTAAAAAATAATGCTCCTTTCGAGATGGAATTTAGCGCCCGTTTAAAAAGAGCTTTTTTAGGTGGAGACGCCAAGCTTATAAAAGAGTTAAACAAAGTGCTTCGCGATGCAAAAAACGCTGAATTTAAAGACCAGATTTATTATGCCCTAGCGCAAATCGATTTACAAAAAGGGAACGAACCAGCCGCATTTGTAAACTTAACCGCCTCCGCATTCTATTCAACGAGGAACAATCGTCAAAAAGCAATGGCTTATGAGCAAATGGCTGATCTTAAATTCAACGTTCGCGATTACATTCCGGCTCAAAAATATTACGATTCATGTGCCACAGTCATGCCGGCAACTTACCCGAACTATGAAGGCATAAAAAACAAAGCCAGCAAACTTCGTGACTTGGTTAACGCAGTAGAAATTGCAGCTTTTGAAGATAGCGTTCAGCGTATCGCTCGAATGGATGAATCCGCAAGGTTGGCCTATTTGGATGAGGTCTCGAAAAAATTAAAAGAAAGAGAAGTTGAAAGAAAGAAACGAGAAGCTGAAAAACTGGCTGCCCTTCAGAAAAATGAGACCGTATTTAACCAAAACCAATCCGGAAATAAATGGTATTTCAGAAATGCAAAAACTCGAGCAGAAGGTTTAAATGAATTTAAAAAACAATGGGCAACACGAGAAAACGAAGATGATTGGCGTAGAAGTGATAAAATTGTAATTGCTGATTTTACCGATATCGATACAACAAGTGAAGATGGTAAGTCGGCTATCCCTGCTCCAATAAAAATAGATCCGTACAGTCAAGAGACTTTGTTGGCAGATATCCCACTAACTGATTCAGCTATGACGGCTTCTCAAGATCGAATGGTTAAAGCGCTTTATACAGCTGGATTGATATATAAAGATCAATTAAAAGAAGAGGAATTGGCTTCAAAGCAGTTTCTTTCTGTTCTAGATGTAACGCATGAAACCGATTATAAATTAATGTCGACATTTCAATTATACAAGATAAACGAAAAAACCGATCAAGCAGCAGCGAACATTCACAAAAGCTACATTCTTAATTACTACCCCAATTCCGATTATGCGAACTATTTACGCGATCCGGATTACTTTGTAAAGAAAAAAGAATTGGACGCAAGAGCCGAACGAGAATATGTACAGGCTTTAGATCGATATAGCAGTGGATTGTACTTCCCTGCACTTTCTCGTGCCGAAAGTGTTTTGAAAGATGAGCCAACAAATGAATTCCGAGCAAAATATCTCTTATTAAAAGCTATGTGTCAAGGAAAATTAAATGAGAACAAAAAAACCTTGTTGCCTACTTTAACACTATTAACTAAAGAATTTCCTTCGACACCTGAAGCTGAACGTGCGCAACAAATGATTGACATAATCAATAATGGTTATTCAAAAAACGAAGCGGTAGACCTCACGTCAAAATCAATCTACTCCTACGATGGAAATATAAGGCTTTATGTAATGGTCTTTCTCGATTCAAACGATAATCCAGGTTTGGCCAAAACTCGGATAGTTGATTTTCATAGAGAATTTTTCTCAAGAGATAACCTAAAAGTGTCTTCAAAAATATACGGGAGTAATCAAAGCATAGTTCTAATTGATGATTTCGAAACGGAAATGAAAGCGATAAATTATGTTAGGATATACAAGAGTACCCGCAAACATTTATTAGATTTACAGAAAGCTAAAACCATCATTATCTCACAGGAAAATTTGAGAATTCTATTTCAAACTCAGAAACTTAAAGAATATGATGACTTTTACGATGAATATTATTAATCCTTAATCCCTAGAAATATGATAGGTAAAAAGAACAATGCAAATTTCGAAGCACCAGATCGACTAAATCGTTTTGTTGAAGGCACAAAATTAATTGGTGAGCTTATTACAGAATCCAGTATTCGTATTGACGGCGAAATTGTTGGAAATATAGACTGTGCCGGAAAAGTATTAATTGGTGAAAACGCTATAATAAAAGGAAACTTAATTTGTGCTGAAGCAGATATCGAAGGAACAGTTGAGGGAGATATAAAAATTGACGGTTTACTTGTTCTAAGAGAAAAAGCTCGAATTACAGGGAATATTGACACCTCTAAAATAGAGATTCATCAAGGAGCAATATTCAGTGGAAACTGTGTTATGGCCAGTCTGAAACCAATTTTTAAATCTGTACCAATTAAACCTTTCGAAGAGCAACCTGAAGACATCGTCTATTAATGGGTAAGGAAGAAAAGGGGTACTCGAAGTATGTCAAATACTCTGGTTTAGGCATCCAAATGGGAGCAATAATCGCTGGCCTGACTTGGCTCGGAACCTTTTTGGACGCAAAATATCAATCTACACCCCTTTGGACAGTTATATTATCACTGTCTAGTGTTTTTATCGCTTTGTATGTTGTGATAAAAGAAGTAATTAACATGAATAAGGACAACCATGAAAAATAGCGGCTTATTCTGTCTTTTATCCCTTATTTTAATTCATGTGACGGCGTTTTTCATTATTCACAACGCTAAACCTGAATTAAACGGCAGCTTTTTAATCAAAGAAATCGCATATAGTTGTGTTATTTTACTCTTGGGCACATTAATCATGTACTTAAAATTTCAAAAAGACCAGTTTGTTGGACGGTTTTTAATTGTTACCGTTTTTCAAATGTTGGCAATACTCTCTTTCGTTGCTGCATTAATCTATTTGAAAATTACAGCAATTCGTCCGCATGGTTTGTCATTCATACTTACTTATCTCGCTGGTATGGTGGTTCAAACTGGGTTTTTTCTACGATTTTCCCAAGAAACTTCAAAATAAAGTTTTCGCGAACAAAATCTATAGAATGTTTGTTGATTAGAAAATAAACATTATATTTGATTATATTTTCGTCAAAACATGAAGCATTTAAAAATTGGAGACCCTGTTCCGAGTTGGTCTGGAAAAAATGAAAACGGAGAAAGATTAAGTTCAGAAGACTTTACTAGAAAAAAAACAGCCATCTACTTTTATCCAAAAGACAATACGCCGGGATGTACAAATCAAGCTTGTAACATCCGCGATAATTACAGTGTTTTGGGCAAAGAAGGAATTCATATTATTGGCGTTAGTGCGGACAGCGAAAAAATGCATCAAAAATTCATTGAGAAACAAAGTTTGCCTTTTCCATTAATCGCAGATGAGGATAAATCAATGACGAAAACTTTTGGTGTTTGGGGCGAGAAAAATTTTATGGGTCGCACATACGATGGAATTCATCGAACCACGTTTCTTATAAATGAAGAGGGTAAAATAATCGATATCATCGAGAAGCCCAAAACTACGGCTCATGCCCAAGAAATATTAGAAAGTTTCAAAAAAAATAGTTGAACGTAAATCGATTACGTTCTGCTCCCCCAAATTTGTACCATACAATTAATCATCCTGAACTAAATCAGGAAACTAAACATAAACCGATATGTCAGTTAAAGAAGTAAGCGCAGAAAAGTTAAAAGCACTCCAACTAACAATGGAGAAGCTTGAGAAAACCTACGGTAAAGGAACCGTAATGAAATTAGGCGACAGTCCAATCGCAGATGTAGAAGTCATCTCATCAGGGTCATTAACATTAGATCTTGCTCTTGGCATTCAAGGCTACCCGAAAGGAAGAGTTGTTGAAATTTACGGGCCAGAATCTTCAGGAAAAACAACTTTAGCTATTCATGCAATAGCTGAATGTCAAAAAGCTGGTGGAATAGCCGCATTTATTGATGCAGAACATGCATTCGATCAATTTTACGCCAAAAAACTAGGTGTTGATATAGAAAATCTAATCGTTTCACAGCCTGATAACGGCGAACAAGCACTTGAAATTGCAGATAATTTGATTCGTTCAGGCGCCGTCGATATCATTGTAATTGACTCTGTTGCTGCACTTACACCTAAAGCCGAAATCGAAGGCGAAATGGGTGATTCTCAAATGGGATTACAAGCTCGTTTGATGTCTAAAGCCTTGCGTAAATTGACCGGGTCAATAAACAAGGCTGGAACGTGCTGCATATTCATTAACCAATTGCGTGAAAAAATTGGTGTGATGTTCGGAAACCCAGAAACGACAACGGGAGGAAACGCTTTAAAGTTTTATGCTTCAGTTCGTTTGGACATACGTAGATCAACACAAATTAAAGATGGTGATGAAGCAATCGGGAATCGCGTGAAAGTGAAAGTTGTAAAAAACAAAGTAGCTCCACCTTTCAGAAGAGCTGAATTCGACATAATGTATGGAGAAGGTATCTCCAAAGTAGGAGAAATCATCGACTTGGGTGTAGAATTAAACATCATAAAGAAAAGTGGGTCCTGGTTCTCTTATGGCGAAACAAAATTGGGACAAGGAAGAGATTCAGTGAAGCAATTGGTGCTCGACAATCCAGAATTGATGGAAGAACTAGAACAAAAAATCAAAGACGCTCTTAGCCCAACTAGTATTCCGGTATTGATTGATTAAAGCTAACCGCATATCGGAAGGTGGCATCTGTTAATTCAGATGCCATTTTTTTTGGATTCAAAATACACAAATACATTTTGAGAATAATCGTTAAATTTGTTCAAAATGCATTTTTAAAGAAATATGAAATATTTTTATACTCTCCTCTGCACGGCTGTAATCTCCATTTCCTATTCGCAAATTTCCTTTTCACGCATCAACCCAAGTGAAACTCAAATTCAATCACGTGAAATTCAAGCTTCAAAAGCAATTTATTTCAATGTTAATCTACTTACAATCGAAAATACTGTTAAGCATCTGCACTATCGTGAAGATGAAGAATTAAAAAATTCCAACAATTACATTTCCATTCCAGATGAAAATGGCGCTCTTCAAACTTTCCGTATTCTTCGAAATAAAACAATGCATCCGGATTTGAATACTCTTTTCCCTAACATAATTTCTTTTGAAGGAGTCAGTATTGTAAATAATTCAATAAAAGGGAAATTTGACGTGACTCCTCAAGGGTTTCATGCAATGATTTATGGGCCAGATCGAAACACCCTTTTCATCGATCCTATATCTAGAAATGAGCCTTCAACCGTCTTGGTTTATTTCAAAAAAGATTTTTACACAAGCAAACAAATGACTTGTGCACTTCAAAACAGTGAGATTAACAGCGAAGAGTTTTTTGGAATAGGCTCACCTGTTAAAATTCCATATGGTAGTTGTCAACTTAGAACCTATAGACTAGCATTAGCTGGAACAGCAGAATATGTTGCTTATCACGGCTCTGTGACCTTGGCTGCTTCCAATCAAGTAACAACAATGAATAGAATTAATGGCGTATATGAGCGTGACATAGCCATTACAATGACTATAATCGCAAATAATAACAATTTACTGTACACCAATGCGGGTACTGATCCATATACCAATGGCAACGCAGGCGCTATGATTACTGAAAATCAGAATAACATAAATACTACAATAGGTTCAGCAAACTATGATATTGGGCATGTTTTTGGGACCAACTCAGGTGGTTTGGCAGGTTTAGGTGTAGTCTGCAGTAATTCAAATAAGGCAAGAGGTGTTACGGGCAGCAGCAATCCAATAGGTGACCCTTTTGATATCGATTATGTGGCACATGAAATGGGACATCAATTCAATGCTAATCATACACAAAATAATAATTGCAATAGAAATAATGCCACAGCTGTTGAACCAGGAAGTGCGAGCACTATTATGGGATATGCTGGGATTTGTTCGCCAAATGTTCAAAGTAACAGCGACGATCATTTTCACGGAATAAGTTTAAGTGAAATTTCAGATTTTATTACGGGAGGCGCACATACTTGTCCTGCAGTAACAGCTTTGACCAATAATCCGCCAACAATACTTAGCACAAATGGGAATGTCTCAATTCCCGCTAATACTCCTTTTGCCTTAACTGCAGTGGCAACTGATTTAGATTCTGACCCGCTTTCTTACAATTGGGAACAAACGAATAACCAAGTTAGCACTCAAGCACCCGTTGCAACCTCTACTTCTGGTCCAAATTTCCGAAGCAATCCTTCTTCTTTAAGTCCTACACGCTATTTTCCTGGTCTAGCCTCATTGAACACTGGCGGACCTTTTACATGGGAAGTTTTGCCTTCCGTTTCAAGGACAATGAACTTTAGAGTTTCCGTTAGAGATAATTCCTCCGGACCGGGTGGATGCTCAGACTACATGAACGTAACGGTTTCTACTTTAGCTTCTGCAGGGCCTTTTGTAGTATTGTATCCAAGCGTAACCGGAATTACTTGGGGAACCACTTCTACACAGACAGTTACGTGGTCAGTTGCCAACACAACATCTGCTCCAATTAATGCTGCAAATGTAAATATCTACTTATCAATTGATGGAGGCTTGACCTACCCAACTCTTTTAGCTTCAAATACACCCAACGACGGAAATCAAAATATCATAGTTCCAAGTACGCCTACGACAAGTGCTAAAATTATGGTAATGGCAGCAAATGGAACGTTTTTCGATATTTCGGATAATAATTTTATAATATCAGGGTCGCCATGTAATTCAGCATCTATTCCGACAATTACAGGTCCTACAGCAGTCTGTGGTGGTCAGCCAGCAACACTTGCTTTAACTGGAAACTTAAATGACGCTACAACTTGGCAGTGGTATTCTGGATCCTGTGGAGGTTCGCTCGTTGGAACCGGAACAATAATTAATGTTTTACCGGCTACCAATACCACCTATTTCGCGCGCGGAACAGGTGGTTGTGTGACTGGAGGGACGTGTGGTAGTCACGCCATTTCGGTAACAACTCTTAATACGAATACGACACAAAATGGAAGTTTATTAGCTTCATTGCAACCTAGTACTGGTACAACTTATCAATGGATATTGTGTTCAAGTGGGAACATCATAATTCCTGGGGCAACAAACCAAACACACCAAGTAACGGGGTTGTTAGGCTCTTATGCCGTCGAGATTTCTAAAAATGGCTGTGTGGATACTTCTTTGTGCATTGTCGTAAACACAGCTAATATTAACGAATTGGACAATAACAAATGGTTCTTCGCGCCAAATCCAACTTCAGAGACAACAGAGCTAACATGGTCACAAGAAAACTTTGTAGCCCGAATTACTATCTTAGATTCAAAAGGCCGGGAAGTACTTGAAATGAGTAATCTTAGCGGAAATAAAGCCACATTAAATCTACAACCTTTCGAATCTGCTATATACTTTGTTCACATTCATCACAAAAATGGTGTGAAAACAATAAAATTACTCAAAGAATAGAAAAGATATATTTAATCCCTCTAAGCATCAATTGAACGAATAGTACTCGTTTGAGATAATATTCTTTACTTTTGATGCTGTTATAATGGAAGATAAAAAGAAAATAGCCGTTATTGGTGGTGGAAGTTGGGCAACTGCTCTAGTTAAGATTTTGTGTAACAATACAGACTCCGTTAATTGGTGGATGCGGAGTAATGAATCTGTTCAACATATATTAAAATTTCGAAAGAACCCAAAGTACCTTCAGTCTGTTGAATTTGATTTAAACAAAATCAATGTAAGCACCGACCTTCGTGAAATCATGGGTCCTGCTGATATTATTATTATTGCTACACCATCAGCGTTTTTGACGGATATTTTTTCTTCCATCGACACAAAATTTCTCTCAAAAAAGATTGTTTACTCTGCCGTTAAAGGAATTATTCCTGAGTTTAATTCGATTCCCGCACGTTTCATTCATAAAACTTTTGGTACGCCCTACGACAAAATAGGTATTATTTGTGGTCCCTGTCATGCAGAAGAAGTCGCTCTTGAGCGTTTGAGTTATTTGACCATTGCTTGTCAAAATGACGTCTATGCTCAGCTTATGGCCGATGCTCTGAGTTGTCGTTATATCAAAACAACTATTTCTGACGATTTATTTGGGACAGAAATATCTGCAGTATTGAAAAATGTATACTCTTTAGCCTCAGGTATTTGTTCTGGACTAGGGTATGGTGATAACTTCCAGGCTGTTTTAATTTCAAATGCTATAATCGAAATAGAAAACTTCATCGATGTAGTTAGTCCAATCCACCGTGATGTGAAGTCCAGCGCATATTTAGGGGATTTACTCGTTACTGCTTATTCAAAATTCTCCAGGAACAGAACTTTTGGTTTTATGATAGGGAAAGGGTATTCCGTTAAAACGGCTCAATTAGAAATGGATATGATAGCCGAAGGTTACTACGCGACAAAAAGCGTAGTAGAAATGAATAAGAAATTTAAAGTTGACATGCCTATAATTGATGCCGTTTATAATGTCTTGTATGAGAAAATATCTCCTGCTATTGAGATGCGTATATTGTCGGACAAACTGAGTTAAAAATACACTATGAAAGTTTTTAAATTTGGAGGAGCTTCCGTAAAAGATGAAAATGCAGTAAGAAACGTATCTCGGATTTTACAACTTTACAAAGGAGAAAAAATCATTGTTATTTTTTCAGCAATGGGTAAAATAACCAATGCACTTGAGGAAGTTGCACAGTTTTTTTGGTCAAAAAATTCAGTTGCTTTCCTTGAAAAAATACAAGAAATCAAAGATTTTCATTACCTGTTGATAGATGAATTGTTTAGTTCAAATACAGATAAAATAAAAGCGATTTTGCAGACAGAATTTCTAAAATTGGTGAATTCCTTAGACAAAACTCACCGTAAATCATATGATTTTGAGTATGCTCAAATTGTATCATTAGGAGAAATTTTATCGACAAAAATTATTGCGGAGTTTCTAAAGCTCGAGGGATTGAATTCAAATTGGGCCGATGCAAGAAAGTTAATTCGCACAAATCACAATTACCGAGAAGCTGAAATTGATTGGAAAAGAACTGAAAATCTAATACAAGAAAATTTCTTGCCTGATTTTCAATCCTATGACATTCAAATTACACAAGGTTTCATAGGGCATACATCAGACAAATTTTCTACAACTTTAGGCCGTGAAGGGTCTGATTTTACGGCAGGAATATTTGCATTCTGTACAAATGCGGAAAGTGTTACAATTTGGAAAGATGTGCCAGGAATGTTAAACGCCGATCCAAAATTTTTTAAAAATACCATTAAATTAGATCAGATCTCGTTCCGTGAAGCGATCGAATTATCTTATTACGGAGCATCCGTGATTCACCCAAAAACAATTAAACCTCTTCAAAATAAGAAAATTCCACTTTACGTAAAATCTTTCATCAATCCTGAGGCTAAAGGCACGGTCATTCAATCTGCATCAGAATTTGACCACTTAATCCCTTCGTTTATTTTTAAGTTTAAACAAGTTCTCATTTCATTTACGCCAAAAGATTTTTCTTTCATTGTGGAAGAAAACTTAAGTGATATTTTTAATCGGCTTTCTCGTGCAAATGCTAAAATAAACTTGATGCAAAATTCAGCTCTGAGTTTTTCAGTATTGTTGGATGAAGAGAAAATAGACCTGCCGCAATTACTCGAACTCTTTGAAAACCAATATCGTGTCAAATTCAACCAAAATTTGGAATTGGTGACTATTCGTCATTATGATCAGAAAACTTTGGATTTAGTTACTGAAAATAAAGAGGTTTTCTTGGAGCAAAAAACAAGAGAGATGGCGCGCTTTGTGCTTAAACCGCTTTCCTGAAAAATTGAAAATAAATAAAAGGCACAAGCACTGCGCCCCAAAGAAGGATATAATCTTTTATTCCAAAAACAGTAGCGACTCCCAAACCAATTGCTACAACAGTCATGACGAATAAACGGTAATTGACATGCTCTTGCCACATTGCCGTCATTCTCGTTTTCAAGTGTTGGTTCATTTTTAAAAAATTCTGTTTGTATTGCATCCAAACATTGAGGATAATGAGTGGCAGTAATATTAGTCCTTGAGCTATTCCCATTTCTTTGTGACTTAAAAACAACCCAATTTCATTCATCAATGAAACATCCGGAGATCTCCAATATTGTAACACGTGTAATAAAACGAAAGTGAAAAGGCCAATTCCCACACTTTTTACACCTAATTTTTTCCACGTTATATGATTGCTTTCCCCCCCTTGCGTTTTATAAATTTTATTGGCTTGTAGGTGAAGGATTGTCTCTTTAGCTATTACATCAAGAATATAAAATAACAGTATAAAATACCAACTCCAATCCCAATAATAAAAGCCAAGGAGTGGCAGAATCGCTTCCGCTATACGTTGAGTAAATTTCTGCATTATCTTAACTTATTCGCTGCGTCGCGCGATTTTTGAAACTCCGGATTATATTTGAGTGCCTTTGAATAAGCTTGTAATGCTTGACTTTTATCTTTCTTGTCCTCGTAACAGAGACCCAAGTTGTGCCAAGCTTCAACAAATGTAGGTTCTTGTAATAGCGCTCTATCATAGAAAATAATTGCGCTGTCTATATCGGTCTGGTAGAATTGTTTGATAAAGCCTTGTTGAAATTGCGCCATAGAAAAGCTATCATCTATCTTGTACATTTCACGATATTTTTGCAAGGCTTCTTCCGATTTTCCAAAGTACTGTAAAGCATATGCTTCAAGATACAAAACGTTCATGTCTTTTGGTGCAATTGAGGAGGCTGTTGTATAATATTCCATGCAAATAGGATTATCTTCTTTTTGGTATAAATTTCCTAAAGCAACATACGCTTCATAGAATTTAGGGTCTTGTTGAACAGCCGTTTCATATGACGACTTCGCTAGTGAAATCTTATTCATTTGCAAATAATTGGTTCCCTTTAAAATATAAGCATCTCGGTATTTAGGGTCTATTCTCAAGGCCTCATTGATGTATTTAAATGACTGGTCGAAATCCTGCATTAAACTAAAGGTAGACGCCATACTAACGAGTGCCCTTTTGTTTTTTGGTTGTTTTTCAATGATATAGCCAAAGTGGCGCTGAGCAGTTACAACCTCTTCAATTGTTCGGCTCGGTCTATTGTTCAATACGTCTGCATATAGCATGCGCGCGGCAATATTTGTTGAATCTAATCGGAATGCTTTTGCCGCCGATGACAAAGCTTTATTGAAATTGTATTTTTTAAAATAATATCCCCCGTGTCGCACGAGTAGAGGAATACTATCAGGATATTTCATCAATAGCGAATCTATATTCTGAGTTCCCTTTTTCGAGATCGCTTCTTGTTCTCCTCCACAGCTATAAAGCAGCATTCCCAATAAACTGATAGTAATCGTTATTGTCCAAATTTTCATACGACAAATTTAGTAGAATTTCGTTCCATTCGGAATTCCATTTTAACGTAAATTAAACATGTCTACCCGAAATAAATGAGGGCATTATTCAAAAAGGTTGTAATTTTGTAATATGAAGACAACAGGAATGTTTTTAGTGCTCTTAATGGCTATTCCCATTGATGCTTATTCGCAAGGGTGTTCGCAATGTAAAATGTTAGCTGAACAATCCGCAGGTTTAGACGAAGCGTCATTCGGAAGCAACATCAATATGGGGATTTTATATTTGATGATTATACCTTATGTCCTTCTTTTCGTGCTTTTCAGAAAGAAAATTTTTTCTCTTTTTAAAAATTTAAAAAAAGGCAACTAGAATTAATAACGGTATTTTCGTCTTTGGCTGAAAAGCGCATCCTGAAAATTCGTGTAGGAAAGTGATAATTCCAAAGAGCCTCCTCCTTGTGCTTTTCTAAGTGCGGAAATTGTGGCATCATAAGACACCTCAAATCTAAACCCTTTCAGTTTAATCATCGCCGAAGGCACTATAGCGTCGAAGGTTCTCATGTGTAGTCCGAATCCAAGTTGAGAAGATCCTCCTAAATAATTTCCTCCATCAGAAAATTTATATTTAACCATTCCCCCAAAATAAGTCGACATTTGCTTTCCTTGAATAAATTGTGCTGCATCCAATTCAAATTGAATATCAGAATCAGGAATGTCTTTCCAGAATGAGGTGTGAAATACAAATTTTCTATTCAAAACACTTTCGCCCCCTGCAGTAAAATTAATTCTAGGTCTATTAAAATGATAAACCGCGGCACCTATTTGAAATTTCACATCACTTTTTCCAAAAAATGAGGTTGAGCCACCATTAAATTGATACAAAACTCCCGCGCTAACGTCTGCATAGGAATAGTGGTTTGACAATTGCTCCCCGGATAAAATAGTTTGGTCATATTCAGCTCCATTCCATTGGCTTTCGAATACTAAATTGGATTGATTCAAGGTCGTGCTTCCAAAACCTCCTTGCAAACCAGCTGAAATCGAATGCCCATTTCGGCCCAATGGAATAATACTGCTCAAGGACACGATGGCACTTTGTTGACCTATATTTCCATCACCAGCTACATCGCGCAAAAAATAAGCGCCTAATCCTATATATGCCCCAGATCCACTTTCCGATTTCATCAGATTCAAATCAAATGAAGCAATCGTATTATTGTACTTGCCATTAGATCCAACCCACTGATTTCTATGCTGGACAGCTACTCTTTCCCATCCGTCCATCAAGCCCGTGTTGGCAGGATTTAATAACATAGGGCTTTGGTTGACTTGTGAAAACATCATATCTTGAGAATGTCCTAATGTGGACAAACCAAAAACCAACACGTAAATTAGTAAACTACTTCTCATCTCACGACAGTTATGTTACCCGAAAGAACTTCCGTTGTTCGATCGAAATAGTTCACTTCTACAGTATAAACGTAAACACCGCCTTCAACATTCTTTCCTTTATACGTGCCGTCCCAAACAAATTTAGGTTCACTTGTATTTACAATAGAGTTTCCCCATCGATCAAATATTCTAAAGGTGAATGATTTTATATCGTAACCTACAACAAAGCGGAAAACCTCGTTTTTATTATCTCCATTAGGCGAAAACGCTGTTGGCAAGTGAAATCCTTTCACATTTCCAGAAGGGGGAGGAGTTGATGTGTTTGTTGATGTAAAGACAGCTCTTATAGTCCCTGGCCCCGCAAGAGTAATAGAATTATTTGAATTTGTTATTGCGCTATCAAGTGTCCCGTTTGTTGATTCCCAATGATCAAAAACATAGCCCGAATTTGCATTTTCATCTAATAAAGTGACAATGCCACCATAATAACTAGTTACCCAAGGATCGTTTGGGGCCCAAGTTGAATTCACCTTTATTGTTCCTGCACCATTCGGCACGACATCAAAGGAAGTAATATATGGGCCTGTTAAACCATAACAATCTATTAAGCCTTGTTGTAAAGCTGTGCAACGCAAATCGATAAAGTCTTTTAACTCTTGAACCGCGGCTTGCCATCCAGCATAAGTTCCACCCCACTTATTCACTTGTGCTTGCATTTCAGGCTGAATCTCCGAAATCATACTATCCAAAAGTTGATTCATATATGCACAAGAAAAGTTTGTGTTCACTAAATCTATATACCTGGTAATATAAAACTGTTCTACTTGCGGATTCTCGTCTAGCAGTTTTTTCAATACTGCTGTATGTCCTTGACCTCCTGGATCTGGTAAGTTCTCAACATTGCAAGGGTCTGCATTTGCACTTGGGTCAGGGATTCCGGTGTAATTAATATAATGACCAAAGGTAGCGTCCATATCCCACAAAGTATAGCGCCATTTCTTTTTATCTCCAACCGGATTCATGCCTCGAAACCATGCCGTATTCCAATTTAACCAATCCTGAGAAACGATGTAAGAATTAAACACGAAATAATCCACTAAAGATTTCCAATTCAGTAAGCTGTCGACATAATTAAAATTTGCTGGTACGCCCATATTATTGGCTGCCACATATGCCGTTAAATTATCCCAAGCAGGAAGAGCATTTGGAGCACCATATTCTTGCCAAGTCCCTCCCCAAGTTTTTAAATATTGTAAATTAAATTTATCCTGATTAAAATAATAATCTGTAAAATCACTATCATCCGCTTTTTCACGAATTTCATATACTCCCCAATACTCCCCATTCAAATAAACAATACATGGTCGCCATGTTCTTACTTCCAAACGCAAATCTGCACGAAGAGATAAAGTATGTGCAAACGCATCACGAATATGAGCTCCATTTTCAAAAGGATAATTATCATTTGCAGCTGGTTTCAAAATCAAACGTTGAAAATCTTCTCTTGTTTTTTCTTGGAATATTTTATGATGGATTTCGTTGTTATAGCCCATTTCATCGCGCATAATAAAATCGAAACCTCTTTGCGCATAAGCCCATGAATCATTTCCGTGTTTATTAAAATTTCCTTGACCTTCGTCCTTGAAACTTTTATCCTGTTCAAAAAGTTCAAAATGGCCAACTTTTTCTGGGCCTCCTTGATTACCATTTGCTATTAAATTGTAGACTGATTGACTACAAACGGACACAACAGGAAGACCATGGTTCACATTGATGAAATAGGTATTCGTTTCCATAAAACTAGGCAGATCTGAACTAAATGCCGCTGTCCGCAACACCGTAGTCGAAGAGATCGCAATTGGCCCTGAATATAAAGCTGATGTAGCTGTAACATCCGCTCCATTTACAGTATATCTGATAGTTGCAGAAGGGTTTGGGCACGAAATACTGACTGTCTGAGTGCTATTATAAAAACCTGGCGGCAAACTCATTGTTGGCTTTGCTGTATAATAATTTACTCCACCGGTATTTGCCGCATTAGGAGTAGGACTTGTGAACAAACTCCAAGTACTGGAGCCATTACTCGCTCTTCCATAAGAATTATTCGCTTTTGTTAAAAATCTCATTTTCAATGAATCTACTACATTTGCCAAAGGATCCGAAAGGATTATCCATTCATTTAGTGTTTGACTTAATGCAAAATTAGGGTGTAATTGTCCCGCTTGAACTAAATTTCTCTTAGAGAAATAAACTATGGTGTAGCCATTTGCTGGCACATTGCCACTCGGAACCAACCACTTAGTAACATTAGAAGCCTTGTCTGATAAAAAATATCCCGTCAGATCCACAGCTGTTGCAGAACCATTATAAATTTCCATCCAATCCTCTCGATTGCCAAAAGCATCCGTCGGTCCGTTCAAATTTGAGCAGGAGTATTCGTTTATAAATAACTGAGTAAAGGCGGTACATGATAAAAAAAAGGTGGAAATAAGGAGGCTCGTTTTCATAGTTTTATCTCTGATAATTAAATAAATATTACTGGAAAATTAAGAAAATTGATTCGCTTTCTGAAATAAATATTCTAATTCTTAGTCTATACGAGAATTAATATAGCTTTGTGGATGGAATTTACTGATAAAATAACTCATTAATGCTGTTAAAACTTTGTGAATCATCCACAATATTCAATTAATAAAACAGGATTTCAAAAATAATTTTAAATTTATACCATAATTTTCAGCCAATATTAAATTAATAATTTTATAGTATGTATTCTAAGAAACTCCTTTTCACATTTATTATTCTGCTAAGCCTATTGATTTCATCTTGTAAAAAAGTGGAAGGTTCTGGAGGTTCATCAAATATTAAAGGGAAAATAACCGCTCTGGATTATAATGGTGCGGGAGTTTATCAAAACAAAACATATGACGCCATGAATCATGATGTTTTTATAGTTTATGGAGAAGGAAATACAACTCACGACGACAAAATTGAAACAAGTTATGATGGAACTTTTGAATTTAAATACCTAGAAAAAGGGGTTTACACTATTTTCACTTACGAAAAATGCTTTGATGCTGCTTGTTCGTCGGGCACGGATGTGATTCTTAAAACAGTTACTATTTCGAAAAACAAAGAAACCGTGAATGTTGGTACAATTGAAATTAAAGATTGATGGGGAAAATTTTAATTTTTCTTAATTTAACGATGGTAACCAGTGTCTTTGCTCAAGTAGACAATGCTCTTTGGGTCTCTGGAGGCGCGAAATATGCCTACACCAAGAAGTTAGACTTTGCCGTGGAAATGAATTTCAGAATGGAGCCTGTTGTCTTGAATACCTTTTTCACAGAATTTACGGTAAAATATGAAGTTGCAAAATGGTTTAAGCCTTCATTCGATTATAGAGTAATTACAGATAGAAATGATTTTGGTAATTACCACCTATCTCAGCGCTTTAATTTAAATGCTAACCTTTCTCATAATTGGAATCGGTTCGAGCTTGGTGCGCGCGTTCGTTTACAAGGGTCTTTTACGAGAATACGCTCCACTGAAACTAGTTTTTCAGATATTGCGCCAGGCGTTCGAATAAAGCCTGAAATTCTTTACGACATCAATAACAGTGTCTTCTCTCCTACTGCTTCGTGTGAGTGGTTTTTTGACAACAATGTGTATTCTGGAATTTATGTAAATAAAATTCGTGCTTCTGTTGGGATGGATTTTGAAATGATCGGCCCGTACAATGTTTCTCTAAAATACATGTACGGAAAGTCTTTTGTTAAAGCCAAAAGCGAACACATCGTTTCGTTTTCTTTTACGCGAAAATACAAAAGGAAAAAGAAGAAAAATTAATTCATTTTACTGGAATCACACGAAGACCAATATCTAAAATTTCACCGACTGTCTTTTCAGTAATAGCTTGTTCTATTGTAAATTTATAATTCCCCTTTTCTGAGAATTTTCTACGTTTAAATAAAAGCTGATTTTCTACTATTGTTCCTGTTTTTGAACCTATCCATGTTCCATCGTCATTGGCAACTCTTATTTGAAATGGATCTCTTCCTGTCTGATGATTAGGAGTAGTCGTGTTCAAATATATCCACAGATTATTGAATTTATAGTCTGTAGTTGTCCGAATAGCAATTATAAAATCAAAGTATTGGTTCGTCTGCTCAACAGGAACAACGAATTCTGGTTTTAATCGCTGATTCCACGTTTTACCTTTAAACGAATATGTTTTATCATAATACGGTTTGGTCTCGCAAGAACTAAACACCACAAGACCGATTATCAATATCAAAATAAATTTACTGCTCACTTTGCGAGGATTCTGGACCTTTCGGTTTGTTATTTGGTTTTCTTCTTTTATTCGGTCGTATTTTTATCGGTTGACCTTCCGCACTTGTCAAAGATGCAGCAGGAGTATCTTCTTTTCGCTCACCTCCTTCTGCCGGTCGTGGATTTGGTTTTCTATTGTTATTGTTTTGAGTTTGATTCCGATTTGACCCACCTTGAGGACGAGACCTTGAGTCTGCGGGCTTGGATAAATTAGCCGCATTTTGTTCATTTAATGGGCCTTGTCCAACTGGGTTTTGCTTTCTCTTTTTCTTCTTTTTGGTCATTAAACCATCGAAACGATTCAAATCATCTTGACCAACAACATTAGAATAATCCGGTTCTTTTACAATAACTTTTTCAACGAATTCTTTTAAATCGTGTGGCTTCTGTTTGTCCTTGTTTAAAGCCACGATTTCACGAACTCGATCTGGATCTAACGCAATTAAACCTCCGCCGATTCCTCCTTCGTAAGCGAACCACATTTGACGTTTAAAAACATCTGTTTTAATGTGGTAAGCCATGCCCTTTTCCGTATACAGTTTTGTATCCGCTTTTGGAAATGATTTGATGGCATCCATATACATGTCTAACTCATAGTTCAAACAACATTTCAATTTTCCGCACTGGCCGGCTAATTTTTGTGGATTTAACGAGAGCTGCTGATAACGAGCTGCTGAAGTGGAAACGGAACGGAAATCTGTCAACCAAGTTGAACAACACAATTCACGGCCACAAGAACCAATTCCACCTAAACGCGCTGCTTCTTGGCGTGAACCAATTTGGCGCATTTCAATACGTATTTTGAAATTATCCGCCATATCTTTTATCAGCTGACGGAAATCTACACGCGCATCGGCAGTGTAATAAAAAGTTGCTTTTGATAAATCTCCTTGGTATTCAACATCAGAAATTTTCATTTCCAAGTTGATTTTCAATGCCAATGTTCTTGCTTCAAACATCACATCTTTTTCCAAAGTACGTGCAGATACCCATTTATCAATATCCTCTTGTTCCGCAACGCGGTATATCTTTTTAATCTCCATCGGCTTTAATCCGGGAGCCTTTTTCGCTACTTGTATTCTAGCCAATTCGCCTGTGGCAGAAACCACTCCAACATCGTAACCTGGACTTGCTTCCACAGCTACTACGTCGCCTGCTTGCAGGGACAAATTTTTTGCATTTCTGAAGAAATTCTTTCTACTATTCTTAAATCGAATTTCTACTATATCGTATGGTGCTTGACCGGCCGGCAGGGACATATTCCCTAGCCAATCGTACACTTCTAATTTATTGCAACCGCCAGAATTACAGGTACCGTTGTTTTTACATCCACGAGGCGTTCCGCCACCGCTGCTACAACTAGCACAACCCATAATTTTAATTTTACTTTTATTGAAATGTAAAAATACAAAAAATCAAGGACGTGGTTTTTTATCTTTATTAAGAAATGAAAAATGTTTAGACAGAAAATTCTGACAATTGTAGAAGTCGGCCTCAAAAAGTTTTGGATATATAGTCTAACAACTCCTCTTTCTGACCTGTTTCAAGTACATATTCTGGAAAAAAATCTCTCTCCATGAGTGCTTTTTCAGTGACGTAACCCCACGCAATAATTCGTGCATTTCGTGGGATTGTATTTTCTTTTAAAAATCCTTCTACATTGCTTGGACTTGAAAAAACATACAAGTCAGCTGTCGGTATTTTTTGAGAAACTATTTTCGTTTCATAAATAGACGCTGTGGATTTTTGATTGTCGGGAATCAAATTCGAAATAGAATGCAAGCTTGCATTACTTGTTGGGAAAAAAACATGTTTTTCACCGATAAATTTCAAGAACTCTTTTCCAACTGAAACAGGATTTCCACTGTTTTCGCCAACGAAAGCTGGTTCAATATTGTTTTTTCTCAAAACACGTGCAGTTTCTTTGCCGACACAAGCCGTCACACAACTTGCTGGCACTTCTGCTTGCTCCAAGAAATAACGAACACCGTTTTTTGAACTAAAAAAAATAACTTCTGTATTACTTGGGATTTCGAAGGACAATTCAGAAAAATCAATGAGCGATGTTGTATCGAGTGACCATTTGCGTTCTTCGCACAACGAATTTAGCCACAAACTATCTTCTAGCGTTTTTGAAATGAAAATTTTCATACGCAAACTATTTCAGTGTTGCCACTATTTTTTCGGCGATATCAAAAGCCCCATTGTGCTCAAAATGTGTGATTTTTGCGGCTTCATTCGCTGTTTTTGCATAAGAAACGTGTATTTTCGCATCAATATCGCAAAAAACCCCTAGAGGCAATTGGCAACCACCTTCCATCAGATTCAGCACTTTTCTTTCTATTCGAATCCGATTTGAAACTTCTTGGTTGTGCAGGCTTTTCATGATTTCAGCCATTCTTTCATCGCCTTGGCGAATCTGTAATCCTAAAACTCCTTGAGCCGGAGCTGGAACGAATTCTGAAGGATCCATAACATGAACATGAAAGTCGGAAAGATCGAATTTTAGTCGATCAACTCCAGCTTTAGCCAAAATAATTGCATCGTATTGTTCGTTTGCTAATTTTCCGATTCTTGTCGGAACATTTCCTCTTAAATCTTCAGTAGTACAGTCTGGTCGCAAAGCCATTACCAGTGATTTTCGTCGTGCAGAAGATGTTCCAATTACACCGTTTGCTTTCAATCCCCATTTTTCAGATTTGTCAACAGATGATTTTCTCACCAACAACAAATCGGCCGGGTTGTCTCTTTCTGAAACAGCAGCAATTACCAGCCCTGCTGGCGAATTCGTTTCCAAATCTTTATGTGAATGCACAGCTAAATCAATTGTTCCTGCTAACAATTCAGATTCAATTTCTTTGGTGAAAAAGCCTTTTCCTTCCATCTTATCGAAGCTTAAATCTTGAATCGCATCCCCTTGTGTAACAATGATTTTAATTTCCACTTCGTGGTTCAAATCTTCCAATTGCTTTTTGACATGGTTGGCTTGCCAAAGAGCTAAGTCGCTCCCTCTGGAGCCAATTATTACTTTCGACATGTTTTAATCTGATTTTAAAAGAATTTCTTTAGCCATTTTCATTGGCATACTCATGTATTTCTTTTCCATGTAGCCCATTATTTTCTCTAACACTTCTTTAGAGTTTACATCCAAATTTGCGATTTCATCTTTGAACACTTCGTTCATCGCCATGGACTTGATATCTTTTACTTTTTGAGGAACGGCGCGCATGGCCAATTCAACATTTCTTTCCTTATTTAATCGCTCAAATTGAAGCATTGAAAAGTCGATAAGCTCTTCTACGTGACATATTTCACTAGATCTTTCTTTCAAGTTCTTCTCAGAAATTTTCTGTAATGAAGATACCGATATATGAAAAACATCATGGTCTTTCAAGACTGTAGGATGCAAATCTTGCGGAATTGCAATGTCAATCACCAATTTTTTGTCGGTCTCATTGTGCAGCAAGCTTCGGTATATCTCAGGTGTTACAAGATGTGTATCTGTACCTGTACAAGATATTAAAACGTCAAACCCTTCTCTATACTCCGACAAAGAAGCGAAGGGCAAAGCTTTGCCGTGCAAAACATCTGCTAATTTTTGAGCTTTGGAAAATGTGCGGTTAAAAACAACGAAATTGGTATAACCATGTTTCTTCAAGAAACGACTCAGATTGGTATTTGTAACACCTGCGCCGATTATCACAATTCTCGCTTCCAAAGGAATATTTAAATCGCGCATTCTATGATAAGCCAATGAAACAACTGAAACTGGTTTTCTAGAAATCGCTGTCTCAGTATATACTTTCTTAGCCGTTTCTATCGTTTGTTTGATTGCCAAACGAAGAAAATCGCCAGACAACTTCATTTCTCGGCTTTGCTCAAATGCATTTCGCACTTGCGTAATAATTTCACGTTCGCCAACAACCATAGAATCGATTGAAGATGCGACGCGCAATAAATGATTCATTGCATTGTCGCCATGAAAATATGCTGTTGATTTAACAAATTGATCCGCCTTTTCGGGAGAAAAATTTGGATATAAGGTGCGGAAAAAAAGAGTTAATTCCTCAATTGTACTTGCTGGTTTCCCGCAGAACAGAAACTCAACACGGTTGCAAGTAGATAAGAAAATCAACTCGTCCCAACCTAACACTTCTTTTACAGCTGTCAAACGGACTTCCCGCTGATCTTCTTCAATTTGAAGCAAACCAATTTCCTCAACAGCTATATTGCTGTACGTGAAGGCGATAACTTGAAATTGACTGTATTTACTCATATATACTTCACAAAAGTACACCAGCATTGTCAGAATAGTGTCATTTCTTTGTCACAATAAGGCTTAACGCGTTATTTAGAATGCTTTTAAATAAGCTTTTTTTGGTGCGGAGAGGGTTAAAAAGAAAAGTGCTTAGACTAGAACTCTATACTTTTCACTTACCACTCCAAAAACGCTCCACTTTACTTATCTTTACACCATGGCTCATTTGATATTAGTTCCCACGCCCATTGGTAATCTTGAAGACATTACTTTACGAGCTATACGGATTTTGAAAGAAGCAGAAATTATTTTTGCTGAAGACACCCGGACAACAAAACGCTTGCTTAATCATTTGGATATTCACAAGCAATTAGTTCCATTTCACATGCACAATGAGCACAAAGCCTTGGAAAATACCGTCTCTAAAATTAAATCTGTAGGTTCGGCTGTATTGGTTTCTGATGCTGGAACACCGGGTATTTCTGATCCAGGTTTTTTATTGGTTCGCGCGTGCATAGATGAGGGAATTAAAGTAGAGTGTCTACCCGGCCCAACCGCAATAATTCCTGCACTTGTTGCAAGTGGATTTTCTTCTGGCCGTTTTTGTTTTGAGGGATTTTTACCCCACAAAAAAGGCCGTCAAACGAAGCTTATGGAGTTGGCGCAAGAAGATAGAACGGTCATTCTTTATGAATCCCCTCATCGTTTGGTTAAATGTTTGGAACAAATCGAAGAATTTATGGGCGCCGAAAGACGGGTTTGTGTTGTTCGTGAAATTTCAAAAATGTTCGAAACCTATCATAGAGGAACGGCTTTAGAATTAAAAAATTACTTTAATGAAACAACGCCGAAAGGAGAAATTGTGGTTTTAATCGAAGGTGTTTCGAAAGAGCAATTGAAGTTGAGAAAAAAATTAGAAAGAAAAAAATAGCGTTTCACTTTTGGCACAATAGCTCATTGCCAGGTGCAAATCGAAAAAAGAAATAAAAATGAAAACCGAAGCTATAGTTCTAGTTAAAAAAACAAAACCCGCGCAAGCGTTTGAACGACGAGAATGGTCGATTGCTGACTTAGAATCTAATCAAGTTGTTATCGAAAGTGAAGCATTTGGCCTCAATTATGCTGACGTAATGGCAAGTCAAGGTTTGTACCGCGAAGCTCCGCCAATGCCTTGTGTTATCGGTTACGAAGTCGTTGGGAAAGTCGTTGAAGTAGGTGCTGACATTGCTTCTTCTTGGTTGGGACAGCGTGTATTAGCATTTTGCCGATTTGGCGGTTATTCCAAGCATGTCATTACTGAAAATTTTGCTTTTATAGCAATCGATGCAACTCCAGCGGGCGAAGCTCTGGCATTATGTACACAAGGAGTAACGGCTTATTACATGTCACACTATTTAGCTCCTGTTCGGAAAAATGAAAAAGTGCTTATTCATGCCGCGGCAGGTGGAGTTGGGAGTTTATTGATTCAACTTTGCAAAATGAACGGAGCCGAGGTTTTCGCAAAAATTGGATCCTCGACTAAGGCGGATGTTGTCAGAAATTTTGGTGCTGATCATGTTATAGATTATTCACAATCTGATTATGCTGAACAAATTTCAAGTATCCTAGGTGAAGAACGTTTGGATGTTAGCTTCAATCCTGTTGCTGGCGACACATTTAAAAAGGACTTTAAACTACTTGGTTCTGGGGGTCGATTAATGCTATTTGGTGGTTCTCAGTTAAGCAGCGGTAAATGGGGAATTCTCTCCTCTCTGAATTTTATTCGAAAAATGGGCCTTATTTTGCCGATCGGATTGATGATGCGTTCCAAAAATACCTTAGGTATTAATATGCTCAAAATTGCCGATAACAAACCGATGATCATGTTCGATTGCTTAAACTCTGTTTTTGAATTGTACCGCGAAGGAAAACTCAAACCTGAGGTTGGAGGGTCTTTTGAAGTGGGAGACTTTTCAAAAGCATTTGAAAGTCTTGCATCTGGGAAAAGCGTTGGAAAAATTGGTGTTTATTGGGATTGAGATTTTAGTGTTACTTGCTGAAAGAAAGTTATGCTTTTCTTCCTTAATTTCAAATAGCTCGACAGAAAAGGGGTTTTGGCGTGAAGAATTTTGAACTTGCGCCCCTAATCTATAAACTAGTTCGACATTTTTACTATACAACGAAATCTTTTTTAAGCTTTTCCATTCGGAGTTTGTAATATTGCACTATGGCGGGTATCTATATCCATATTCCTTTTTGCAAACAGCGTTGTACCTATTGCGATTTTCATTTTTCCACAACTTTTGAATCGTACAGAGAAGAGATGATAACAGCAATGTGTCTCGAATTAAGTTCACGAGCTGCGGAACTGCATCTTGAAACAATCGATTCTGTCTATTTTGGCGGTGGAACGCCAAGTCTTCTTAAAGAAAACGAATTAGAACAGCTTTTTTATGCCATACGCAAGCATTATTCTTTGAACGAGAATATCGAAATCACACTTGAAGCCAATCCTGACGATATTAAAGTTAATTCGCTTCGGTCTTGGAAAAAATTGGGATTTAATCGCTTAAGCATAGGTATTCAGTCTTTTCGAGAGAAGGACCTAAAATGGATGAATCGGGCTCATACAGCTGAGGAGGCGAAAAACTGTGTTCAATTAGCGCAAAAAGAGGGGTTTGATGCCTTGTCTGTCGACCTAATCTATGGTTTGCCCGAGCTGGACATGGAAACATGGAAAAATCACATAAATACCCTTGCGAGCTTTGGTGTGGATCATATTTCAGCTTATTGTTTAACAATTGAAGAAAAAACAATACTTTATAAAAGAGTAAAAGACGGAGATCTCATTCCTTCCACTGAAGATGAACAATCTTTACAATTCGAGTTTTTGCGTTCTGAATTGCAAAAACTAGGCTATCTGCCTTATGAAATTTCCAATTTCTGTAAACCTGGGAAAGAAGCAAAACATAATTCCTCCTATTGGAAAGGGGTGAATTATCTCGGAATAGGACCGTCAGCACATAGCTACAATGGTATTTCTAGACGCTACAACATTGCAAATAATCCGCGCTATTTGAAATTAATTCGGGAAGAAAAAAAATATTTTGAAGAAGAAGTTCTCAGTGATAAAGATCGGTTTAACGAATTGTTGATGACGGGTTTGAGAACTTATTGGGGCGTTAATTTAGATCAATTAAATAATATTTTACCTTTAACGGTAAGCTTCAAAGAGCGAGTAACAAGTTTTATAGATAAAAATTTGATGGAACAAAAAAATGGCTCAATTTTTCTTACCAATGAAGGCTGTTTAATCGCTGACTACCTTGCCAGCGAATTGTTTGATATCTGATGCTTCCAAAATAACTTTTGAGCTACGAAAGAATTCAACATTTCAATACATCTATATTTTTGAATTGTTCTATGAACAGCGCAGTTGAACTATTATTTGCAACGAAAACATATAGAATATTATCTCTTTTACCGTTTCTTCCCGAAATTTGGTAATTTGGCTTCCAAAATTCTCAAATGAAGTTAGCTCTTATTGTCCTTTTGGTTTTGTTGACCACCAATTTGTTTTCTCAGAAAAAAGTTCTTGACCATACGGTTTATAATGACTGGAAATCACTTAAAAGTCAATCCGTTTCAGCCGATGGCCGCTATGTATCTTATGAAATAACACCTCATCGTGGAGATGGCTATTTGTACTTGTATGACAACAAAAAAAGCTCTTTGGACTCATTCTATAGAGGAACAGATGCTCAGTTTTCGAATACCAATGATTTCTTCGTATTCAAGAAAACTGCTGGATTTGATACGCTTCGTGCTTGTGAATTGAAAAAAGTAGACAAGAAAAAATGGCCCAAAGATTCATTATTTATTGTTCGATTAGCAGATAGAGATTTAAAAAGTGTTGCTCTACTTAAAGGCTTTTCAGTAAACGAAGAAACGAACTGGTTGGCTTATACAATTGACAGCAATTATGTAGAAGCAAAAACTGCTGACTCGAAAAAGAAGAAATGGTGCAATTGGCTCAAAAAGAAGAAACAAGAAGAGTCGAAAAAACCAAAAATCACTTCGGATGGAAATTACGTTTATCTCTTTCAGCCAACCACTGAAACAAAAATTGAATTCAAAAATGTGAAAGATTATCTTTTTTCACCCAACGGGCAATTTTTTATCTACGAACAACAACAAAAGATAGATGACGCAGAAGAATTCCACTTATTTGTCTATGATTTTGCGAAAGAAGAGTCGTTTATCATTGATTCCTTAAAAACTAATTTAAGCCAATTTTCCATAAGTAACAGTGATAAATTCTTAGCTTACCTCGGTTCGACAGATACGACAAAAGTCAAAAATAATACGTTTTATCTCTACGATTTGAAAGATCGTAAGAAATATGTGTATTTGGATAGTTCGTCCATCTACATTGATTCCAATATGTCGGTAAGCGAAAATCAATCGTTCGTTTTTACGGACAATGAAAAATACATGTTCTTGGGTCTCGATGAATTAAACATCAAAGAACCTGAAGACTCTTTACTTGAAACAGAAAAAGCAAAATTAGACGTTTGGCATTACCAAGAGAAAAGAAATCAGCCGATGCAGCTAGTTGACCTCAATCGCGACAAAAAGAAAAGTTTATTGCAAGCACTTAATCTTGCCACCTTCGAATTGGTATCTCTGGAAAATGATTCCATTAAAGCATCCAGTTCGAGCAATTTGGAAGGCGACTATATTTTGGGAAGTAACGATGCTCCTTATTCCGTTGATTTCAATTGGGACTTTCCCTTTGCGGCGGATCATTATCGAATTTCATTGATCGACGGGAACAAAGAATTAATTAAAAAACGCGTCTATTTTGGCGGTGAACTTTCACCAAAAGGAAAATACTATACTTATTTCGATAAAGGAACTCAGCAGCACTTTCTGATGGATTTAGACAATAAATCAGAAAAATGCATGACGTGCTCAAGCTCTAAAATAAACTGGCAGCAAGACGGAAATGGAACGCCTCATGTTCAATATCCTTTAGGTATTCTTGGCTGGAAACGTGGTGAAAATGACGTTTATATTCAGTCCGAATTCGACATGTGGAAATACGACGTAACAAAGGAAAGCTTGACATCTATCACGAATGGTGAAGGGAAAACTGAAAACATTGAATTTCGACCAAGAAATTGGGACAACGACAGTGTTTATGTTTCAGCTGAGAACACTTATTTATTGGCAACCAATAGAACGACGAAAGATGAAATGATTTACGAATGGATTGACAATGAAACCCACAACGATTTAATCAAAGTCTATCAAACTCCTCACGCAATAAATACGGTTCAACGTAGCGAAAATGATTCAACTATTATCCTTAGAAAATCAAGTGTAAGCGATTACGCTGATTTATTTTTGCTGGACAATAACTTCAAAAATGAAACGAGAATTAGTAGAACTAATCCGCAACAAAGCGAATACAATTGGACAACCGTAGAATTAATGGATTATACAAGCTACGATGGGCAAAAACTTCAAGCTCTACTGTATAAACCAGAAGACTTTGACGTTTACAAAAAGTATCCGTTACTCGTTTATTTCTATGAATTGTATACGGATAGATTTCACGCACATTACGCTCCAAAGCCGACGGCTTCTATCATTTTTCCAACTGAATATGCGTCTGCTGGTTACTGTGTTTTGATTCCAGATATTCGGTACAAATCAGGTCATCCTGCTCAATCGGCATACGATTGTATCATGGCTTCTACGGATGCGGCTTTGAAAAAATATTCAAATATTGATTCTACTCGAATGGGCCTACAAGGTCAAAGTTGGGGCGGCTACCAAACTGCGCAATTGGTCACCATGACAACTCGTTATGCTGCCGCTATGGCAGGAGCTCCGGTTTCAAATATGTTTAGTGCTTACGGTGGAATTCGTTGGGGAAGTGGAATGAATCGTCAGTTTCAATACGAAAGAACGCAAAGTAGAATCGGAAAAACGATTTGGGAAGCGCCTGAATTGTACGTGGAAAATTCACCTATTTTCCATTTGCCAAATGTAAAAACACCATTGCTAATTATGCACAACGATGAAGATGGAGCCGTTCCGTGGTATCAAGGAATTGAAATGTTCATGGGAATGAAGCGATTGGGAAAGCCTTGCTGGATGTTAAATTACAACGGTGACGATCACAACTTGATGAAAAATGCAAACCGTATTGATTTAAGCGTACGAATGCGTCAGTTTTTTGATTATTATTTATTGGGCGCTCCAGCTCCAAAATGGTTGATTGACGGAATTCCTGCTTTGGAAAAAGGCAAGGAATATCGTTTGGAATTGATCGAGGAGTGAATTAACCGAAGTGAGGATTAAACGCGGAGAATGTACTGAGGTTTTCGATAATTAAATTCTAACGCCAAAGAAACAGCCTGCTTTTCTATTCTTTAATCCATCGTTTAGTTCCTGCGTTCCCCGTTTGGTCTGTTATTCGCACCAAATATATTCCTGCGGGAAGGTGATGTAAATCCATTTCAGTTTTATTTCCAGTATGAATAATTTTCCCCATTGGGTCGAGAATTTCAACTTTATTTATGTTTGTTCCTTTTATAGATAAGTTGCCTTTTGATGGGTTGGGGGAAATTTGTATTTTTTCTGAGAATATATCGTTTTCATTTATCGAAGCAATTCCATCTAGTTTTGCCAAACGATTTACGCTTTGGGTATCCCAAGTGAAGGAGCCTCCAGCCAAATTAGAGCTGAAATCACCTGCGGTAAATAAAGTTTGACCAGAACTCCCAATAGTATAAACTGTATTGTCAAAATATCCAAGAGTTTCAATATATGCGGAACTGGGGTGAAAAAGACCAACGTTTTTGATCCAATATGGAATCCAATGTGTTTCAAAATTTCCAGAAATATAAATCGAATTATCATCATTTGTTTTCATGTCATAAACAGCATATTTTGCTGTCGAGTCAAGATCTGATATTGTAAGAAGCGGTTGTGCAATTCCATTAAGAATACTCGATACCAATGCCCCACTTGAACCGATATGTGTTGAAGTGCTTCCTCCAACATAGATAACATTATTGATTTTCGTAAACGCAAAGATAGTGTCAGGAACTATTCCAGAAATAGTTTGATAATAACCTGTGTTAGCCATTATAAAAACATTTTTTGAGTTGTAATTTACCCAAGTATTATTTTCATAAACTTCGGCCGATTCGAAGGCTCCAAAAAAACTTCCGCCTTCATCTATTTCAAAAACCTTTCCATGAACAGTGGCAACAAGGCTCCAGTTGCCGTAAATTGACTTCCATACTTCTTGATCTCCAGCAATTGTAGGATGATCAATTGCAACATATGCTCCGTACGTATAAACTAATGCCGAAGCAGTTGCTCGAGCATTTGGACGATTAGGAATAGAATCAAAGGTCCACGTATTATTTATTAAAGTAGCTAAAGGATAGTAAATTCCGTTGTGCAAGAAATGTCCCGTTGCTTTTATTCCTTTGGTTTGATGATAATCTAAATCATTTACTTCTCCATCCAAACCACTTGCCAAACAACTCAATTGACCGTTTTCATATTTGCCTATTTTTAAACATGGAAGATTATCCAAACTGTCGAATTCTCCACTAAAAAACCATTGCGGACCATACATTTCAGAATGGGTAACTTTACCATTTGCACCTTGTCCTATCTGAGAATAAGATTGTGAAGGCGCATAACCTGGCTGAATCCATGCCAATTCCTCCAAAGTAAAACCAAAAACCTTACTCCATTGTGCCAAATCTGGCGAAACTATTTCTCGTACGTACGCAAAATTTTGCTTTTCGGCTATTGCTTTGGAAATGTCACCAAAACCTGATTTTTTTACTAAAAATCCAACGGCGCAATGTGTTCCAAAATTGTCTATAAAGTAGGGTTGACGAACTGAATGTCCTGTATTTATTGGGAATAGTTTATTCAAAGCATACGAATGAAGAACGCCCAACATGTCCACTCGATTCAATTTTTGCTTTTCAGAAAGATGCTTAGTTGATTTCGCGAGAAGTGCTTGTTCAACAAACAATAGATGCATTTGAATTCTATCGATATCCGATTCAAAAGAAATTAATTGATTGTAATTTTGAGCATGGCCTTTTTGCCAGTTTTTGTTTATCTCTAGCATATGCTCGTAAACAGAGCTTGTATTCTTATGCTGCAAAGCAAAAGCACTAGCTGAAACTGAAAAAATTAAGACAACAAAGAGTAGCGCTTTTTTCATAATGAGGTTCTTTTTCTACGAATTATTAAACCAAGGTATGAAAATTACTATTTGTAAACAAAAATATTTTGATTCCAATAATCACCGTTTCAAACAAGTTTTATTCAGATTGATTAAACGATTTTTTATTTTAATCCTTTCAGTATTTTACTTACGTCTTCTTCGGTCGAACTCAATTTCTCTTTGCAGATTTTAATCAATTCCGAAGCGCGTTTAACTTTAATGGAAAGTTCATCGACACCAATTTCCCCTTCTTCCATATCTGAAACAATTTGTTGCAATTCGTCAAATGCTTTGTCGTAGGAAATTTCTTTACTCATCGTCTGTTTTTTTCAATTCTTTGATTTCGCTTTCCAGTTCAAAATCATGTGTGAAGGTACTAATTTTGTCGCCTTTTTTAGCGGGATTTTCCATGGAAATAACTTTTCCCTGGACTCGAGTAATAGAATAACCTCGTTTCAAGACCATTTTTGGACTGAGCAATTCAACATTTCTCGAGCTAACCCCTAGTCTTTCGTTTTGTTGACGTAAACTTCGCTCAATCGCAGGTTTTAGCTTATCTACAGGCAACTCCAACCTTTGTCTATAATTGTGGAGTAGAAACTGTGCTTCACGCACTAATCGCTCACTTTCGTGCTTTATTTCTTTCGCTTTTAATGCATTCCAATCCTTAAATGACCTGAAAATATCCTTTTCTATTTCTTTTACTGCCATTCGGTTTTTTGAGAATTTTGAAGTAACAAGCGCCACAAATAGTTTCTGAGCATGACTTAAATTCTGGCCTGCATTTAACAAAACATTTTCCGAGGTGCGAATCACTATTTTTCTTGCATCATCTAGCGGAACAGCGAAATCATGGAAGCTGCGAATGAGCATTTCTGCCAATTCCGTTGGTGTAATTCCGTTTCGATAAGCAATCATTTCGGCAACTGTCAAGTTTGTGCTGTGACCAATTCCTGTCAAAACAGGTAAAGGGAAGGTTACGATTGCGCGACACAATTCAAAATTGTTGTAGCACGTCATACTAACTTCTCCGCCGCCACCGCGCACGATGACAACTATATCAAAATAATCTTTGACTTGCTCGATAATTCGCAGTTGTTTTTGGATCGAATTTGGAGCAATGTCACCTTGCAAAGCCGCTGGAAACAAATGGGTATAAAAACGGTAACCGTATTCATTGCTTTCCAGCACGTTCATAAAATCCGACAATCCTTTACTCGTGTCGGCTGAGATTATTGCAATTCTTTTCGGCAATAAAGGAAAAGGTAAATTTTGATTGTTGTTGAGAATTCCCTCCTTCGTCAATCGTTTCAGGGTTTCTTCCCGCTCACGCTGTAATTCGCCTAACACAAAATTGGGATCAACATCCAAAATCTGTAGACTTAAACCATATTTTTCACTGAAGGTTACTTTCACTAAAAGCAACAAATTCGTTCCCTCTTTTAAGGGTTCTTTCAGCAATTCCATGAACGATTTATTGACTCTGTCCATAACAGTTTTCCAAATAATTCCAGAAAGTTGCGCTACAATTTTTCCGTCTTCTTTTTGCACCAATTCGGGGAAACAATGTCCGCTCGGAAAACGATTTAACTTGTGCATTTCCGCTTTTACCCAATACGCCATTTTATAGCGCTCGTCGATTGTTTTCTTTATCGAAGAAACGACTTGTTTTAGGGTGAAAATTTGTTTTTCGGACATCTAGGAATAAAGATAGCGATAAATTGTTCTTTTTCTACAAGAGTTTAAATTGATCTAGTATTGTTCATGCCAATCGAATTTGTCATTTAAAATGTTCGCTTTTTCCTTTTTTAAATCCGTTAAAAATGCATTTGCCACTGGAGATAATTTCTTGCCTTTTAGCCAAATTAAACTCCATGTTGTTTTAATAGGAAGTCCTTTGGTAGGAATAATATGTAATTCTTTGTTGAAAAGTTCATTCCGGATACCAATGAGTGGCATTATTGAGTAACCTAAGCCGGCTAATAAGGCCTGTTTAACGGCTTCATTTGAAGTTAGTTCCATTTTTTTTAGACTTGCAATATTATTTTCCTTAAAAAAGCCTTCCATTATTTGTCTTGTGCCGGATCCTTTTTCCCTAAAAATTATCGGCAAGGTTTTAAAGTTTTCGTTTAGGTCTTTTACTTTCTTAAATTTTATATCCGTTTGACCTACCAAGTATAACTTGTTCTGAAGAAGATCCAATTTTTCAATATTCATCGTCTCAGGCAATATAGACACAAGAGCAAAGTCAACCTCGTTCTTTTCAAGGCTTTTGATCACTTTACTTTTATTCGTAACATCCATCAATAGTTCGACACCCGCATTTTGATTCATAAAATCGGCGAGAAAAAAAGGCATTACATATTTTCCTGTAGACACCACTGACATTTTTAATCGTCCCGTTAATTGACCCTTATGGGCCATCGTTTTATAGTTGATCTCGTGAACTTGGTTGATAATGTTCTCTGCTGCTTCGGCGATCTCTTTGCCAAAATCAGTAATATAAATTTTTCTCCCAACCAGTTCAGTTAAAGGAATATCGAACTGGTCCTGAAAATTTCTTAATTGTATCGAAACTGCAGGTTGTGTCAAATGTAGTTCTTCAGCGGCTTTGGTAACGCTTTGCATTTGAACAACCTTCAAGAAAATTTGTAACTGATTTAAGGTGTAATTCATAAAATTTACTTATGTATTTCATTACAAATATAAATGAAAATATATGGAATTTGATTCCGAATTTTGTGTCTTCATAAGAGCGGTTCGAAAATGCCTCGCTAAATGACTTTTAGTCGATGCAAAATACAGAAAGAATTATAAAAAAACAGGATGATTAAAAACAAATCTATTCCTCTTATTGGCTTGGGAATGATGCTTACCTTCTTTGCATTGGGCTTCCTATCCAACGATGTTTTGAAAAGCGGCCTTTTTACATCTATCGCAATTTTTTCGGGTCTAATAACCTTTAAGTTAATTACAAAAAATGAAAGATCAACAAAAATTTAGTCTCATAGACGGCCTATTTTCTTCTCAAGATAGCAAGGAAATATTAACGAGCATTTATTCAAGTAAAATCCAATTTCATCAACGTAAAAACTTCAGTACTGAAGAGCGATTCGGCAAAGCAGATGAAACGGCATTAAATAGAATTCCTGAGCTTAAAAAAAATATAGAACGAATTCTCCAAATCCTTGAAGAAACAGAATCTAGCGGTTTGAATCTTGAAATAAAAGCAGATATCACCATCAATTTTCTGCAGTCTTAATCCATGTTTCTCAATCGAGTCCTTGTTATCGCAACTATGCATGAAAAGGAAAAGATAATCGCTCCTATTCTAGAGAAATATTTGGGTGTTAAGTGCACCGTAACTACAAATTTTAACACAGATGAACTAGGCACTTTTTCTGGAGAAGTTGAGCGAAAACTTGATCCCATCTCTACGGCAAGAGAAAAATGTTTAGCTGCGTTAAAATTAACCGGTCATGATTTAGCTGTTGCGAGCGAAGGTTCTTTTGGCCCTCATCCGGCCCTCTATTTTGTGCAATCAGATGACGAATTTTTATTCTTTCTGGATAAAAAAAATAATTTAGAGATTATTGTTCGTGAATTAAGTACCAACACAAATTTTAATGGCTCAATCATTCAATCAAAAGAAGAATTAGTTGATTTTGCAGAAAAAGCACTTTTCCCTTCGCACGGCTTAATCCTTCGTAAAAACAAACAAGATTTCACTGCAATAAAAAAAGGAATTACAGACTGGGAAATTTTGTATAAAATATATAATGAAATAAAGGGAAGTGACGGTTTAGCTTACATTGAAACAGACATGCGAGCTCAATTTAATCCTACTAGAATGAACATCATTGGGGATTTAGCAAAAAAATTAGCCGACAAAATAAATTCACATTGCCCAAAATGTGAAACTCCCGGCTTTGACATAACTGAAGTTATTAAAGGTCTGCCATGCGAATTGTGTTATTCTCCAACTAATTCAGCATTAAAATATTTATCTCGCTGTAAAAAATGTGATTTTACCCGAGAAGATCAATTTCCGAATAAAATACGTTTCGAAGACCCGATGTACTGCGATAAATGCAATCCTTAAAACTTCCCGTTTTGATAACTAAAGACACCAATCAGGCAAAAGAAGCACTTGTCGCCAAAGAAATAATTGCTATTCCCACAGAAACTGTATACGGACTTGCAGGAAATGCCTTTGATGAAAATGCAATAAGAAAAATATTTTTACTGAAAAATCGACCACTACACAACCCTTTGATTGTCCACATCAAGTCCGTGGATTACTTAAAAGAAATAG
>Ga0209284_10001364_pt1 | contig 37765 bp, 21 predicted proteins | sample FRY03_FD_187211 | JGI IMG/M metagenome (GOLD analysis project Ga0209284, IMG submission 187211) | Freshwater microbial communities from Lake Fryxell liftoff mats and glacier meltwater in Antarctica - FRY-03 (SPAdes) (version 2) | ecosystem: Environmental > Aquatic > Freshwater > Ice > Glacier... | reverse complement strand
AGAATAGAGCCTCACGATGCCCATGTGGTCTTTTTGAAAGGCCTCTATAATCTGACAAAAGAGAATGAAAAGTTCAGAATATTGCTGAATCCAGATGCCAAACGGTTTCAAACCAAGTACAAAAAGATATCCCCGGCTATGAAACAGGGGCTCGTGAACCAAATCTACCCCTTGGAGGACCTCCTGTTAATGAAGCCCTTAATGTTTACCATAGATTAAATGCCCAGTACCAAATTTGCCGCCTTTCTCTCAATTCTCATATCAAATGCCGCACCTTAATTTTCTTGAACTTTTTCCCCATGCCCAACTGAATCGCCAGAGCATCCTTAATAATCAACTCTCCTTTTTGCAGCCCCGAAATAGCCTCCCGAACTTCTTGCAGTTCTTTGCCCGCTACGCCAAATAAATCCTTAATGACGCTGTCGTTGATGGATTGCTGCTTCATGATCAGCGGGTACTGGGCGTTGGCGTAAAAATCGAAATGGTCGCTCTTGTAGCTGTCCATGTTTTGCGTGGCTAGGATGATGGACAGCCCTTTGTTACGGCCTACGGCAATGAGGTCGCGGAGGGGTTTGTTGTCAAAGCCCAGCATGTAGTGCGCTTCGTCGATGATGGTGAAGTGGCGGAGTTCTACGCCGTTTTCATCCATAGCTTGTTTGGGAAGGCGCTCGTAGATGGTGTTGAGCTTCGATACAATGAAGTAGACTATCGCCTTAGCTACGGGTCCATCTTTGGGGAACGAGTCCATTTTGATGATGTAGCTGTCCTTAACGAGGTCAATGCGGTCGTCGGGAGTAAAGAGGTTGTTCCGGATTAATTGCTTAAATACAGATTTAATACTGTCGTCTTTGTCCTTTTCCTTGTCGGGTTGGAGTACTGTGTACTCTTTAAGAATAAGATCAAACGTAATGGGTAAATTCTGGGTGCGCTTGTAGGCGTTGATGATAGCCTCCGAAAGACGGTTGCTCATGTTGGCGCTGATGCGTGCGTTGTCAATGGCGCACAGGGCGTTGGCTAGTTCAGTAGAATAGAGGTTGATCTCGTTTTGAGTGCGGCCGGTAAAGTCCTTGAAAGGTGAAAAGGGTAAAGGCGCTTTAATCGGGTCGAGAATGGCGGTGCGGTTTACTTCGAAGAACCCCAGCCAGGCGTTGTTGGCCGGATCGGCAAATTCACCTTTGTAGTCGAACAGTAAAAAGTTGACCGGATAGGTACTGTCGATAGACAGGCTTCTGATCTCGTTGATCAGCACGGCCAGCAGGTTAGATTTGCCCGAACCCGTGGTGCCTGCAATCAGGATTTGGGTGTTGGCAATGTCTTTGCCGTTGAGGTTGAGCGTAGCCGGAATGTCATCTTCGTAGGTACCTACATTCAGGTTCAGTACCGGAATAACCCCGGCCCGATTTCCGCCGCCAGGTAGGGTAGTGTTGAGCAGCCACTCGTCGAGCACGTTGCTTTTTTGCAAAAACTCACCGCCCCGAACTATTTCGGCGTTGATGATTTTACTTTTAAGGACCGTGTTTTCCCAGTCCACGTTCAAACCCTGATAGCGTAGTTTTAGTAAAGCTGAGTAGACCGTGCTAAGATTATGCAGGGTAAAGAGTGTTTCAAAAATACGGCTACTGTTTTTTGATAAGGCAATTTGCTCAATCTCCCCAAGATCACGAGGCTCTTTACTCGATAAGCCCGCAAGCAGGCAGATACGCATCACCTTGGTGTTGCTGATTGTGACTGGCTTTTGATGGGCGCTGTACTTAGTCAGGTTCAGCCGAAGTTCAAGCCGGGTTTTGCTCTCTAAAAGCAGGTCGTTGATTCCTTCGGCCTGCCGGATATTTTGTAGGTTTACGACGCTCATGGCTGGTGCTATTAATGGATTGAAATACCAAAGTACCCTTCTTGCACGCGGGTGAGCTGCTGCTCGCGGTCGCGTTCGAGGGTGTAGGCTTTGGATATAAAAGGTTCAATTTTTTCCAGATCGTGACCTGGGCGGATTTCGCTGTCGGAGCTGAACAGGATGGTTTGGTCGGAGAGTTCGGGGAAATAGTTTTCCAGTACCGTCGTCCGGCTGGTTTCGTCCAGAACTCCCATCACGGTGTCGATCATCACGGGCGGCTCGTAGTCGCCAAATTCGTGCAGTGCTTTGAGCAGTACCTGCACCACTACCTGCTTGGATGCCGTGTTGAGCTGGTTGAGATACAGTTCGTTTCCGGCTTTGTGAAATATCTTGAAAGTCAGATTGGATAGGTTTTCTGATAACTCTACCCGGTCGATGACATCCCGGTAAGCGGCCAGGTTGATGTTCAGGTCGTCTTTCATGCGTAGCTCGATTTCCTGCTTTTTGCTTTTTAGTAATTTGTCGGCCACATCTTCGAAAAAGCCTTTCAATCTACCCAGTGCTTCGTACTTGGGGTCGGGCTCCTGGGTGGTTTGAATATCGAATTGGTGCAATCGTTTTTCTACCTTGATGATCTCCGTTTTTACTTCCTGTATCTGTACTTCCAGGTTACGGAGTTTGGTTTCGTTTTCCTCGTAGGTTTTGAGCAGAGTGTAATCCTGGCCCGCCAACTGAGCCTTCATTTGCTCGATTTGCGTTTCGAGCAAGGGTACCTGACTCAGCCCGATGTTGAGTTCGATTTGCTGCTGATTCAGTACCGGAAAGGCATTGGAGGTTTTGGTGTTGAGCAGGCCTTCGAGGGCTTTTACTTCCGAAAAATCCAGGAAACCGTACGGGTCGGTATGCAGGCCGTTACGGGATGACGCGAGTACGTAGCCCACGATTTCATCCAGACTAATGCCCTGGATGGGTTGGTTTTTCTTTTCAAAATAACTCAGGATGGCCTGACTGATCGCTTCCACTTGCTCGGGCTGCATCGTGGCTCGGTTGTTTTGCTCCTGTTCGTGCTTGCTTTTCAAAATCAGGTGTACCTCCGATTTTACGGCTTCCGCAACTTTCGGTACGCACACCATCAGCTCGATGTCTTTCACGAAGCCGTCGAGTTCATTGCGGTACAGACTTTCTTTTTTCAGAATGCCGTCAATCTGCGCGCGGGTTTGTTCTATTTTATTCTGGATTGTGGTTTCCTGATTCAGGCCACTGCGGAGGTTGTCGTAGAGTTCCTTGTTGGCCACCGAATACTGGAGCGCGTCCTGCAACCGCTGGTTGAGGGCGGTCTTCTTTTCTTCGAGTTGTTTTTTCTCGGCCAGTAATTGCAGGTATTCCTGCTTCTCGTTTTCGACTTGTAGGCGTTGGGCGGTTTGCTGCTGGTACAGGCTCTCGGCGGCTTTGGCCAATTGCAGGTACTTATTGAAGCCCATCACGTTTTCGATGTTTTCCTTGATTACGCGGTTGAGCTGATCCTCTTTGAGCAGGTTGCCCGCTTCCATGGCGTCGAAGAGAAAGTATCGGCTGAGCTCCTGAGGTAGGTTGGCTTTGATGATTTTGTTAACCTGCGCTTCCTGTTCGGCTCGTTGGGCGGGCGGCGTGGCCGTACCGTACTGAAAAATCATCCCATTCATGTTGAGCCGGACACTCTCAACCGTATGTTGCGCGCTATTGAGGGCAAACGTCCGGGTCAGGATGTACTGCTGCTCCTGATTGAGTACCTTGCCGGAGAAATGCAGTTCGAGCATGATCTTAGCCTCTTCGCGGCCCAAAGCCCCGGCGTTGAGTAGCTCTTTAAACTGCCGGGCCGAATTGATTTTGAGGCCGTAAAGTGCTCCGTAAATGGCCTCGAACAGCGTGGTTTTGCCGCCGCCATTTTTGCCACCGATGAGGATAATGGGCTTGTCGTCCGCTACTGATAGATCCAGGTCTAGATCGAGGTAGGTTTTGAAATTTTTGGCTTTGATCCGTTTGATTAGCATGGCTTACTTGATTTTTTGGAGGGCTTTTTCGATCAGTTTTTCGGTGGTTTTCTCCGTGATGTCCTTGTTGCTGATACGCATCTCGTGGTACTCTTTGAGCAAATCCTCTTTGATCCAGTCAAATTCAAGCTGATGCTCGATGCTGATCGCTTCGATGAGGCCCATATCGGGCTTGCGAATGCCGTAATGGATGAAGGTGGTGTCGAGTCCTTTTTTGGCCATGGTGGTGGGTGGGTTAAAGGGTTTAAAATTGTACGGGATTAATTTATCTCTAGCAGTGCCGGATTGAAAAAATCCCAGCCTTTCAAATCGTCACCGGGTGCGATGCGGTTGCGGCAGTAGCGCCAGGTAATAGTACCACTCGTGTCTTTTGGAATAATCAGACTCCCGATTGTGGGTTTACTCGCCTGAATCCTTTTTTCCATAAAGGCAAGTAGCGCGTTGTGCTTCACCGCGGCTTGCGGATCGCTGTGCAGGGTTTTGGTGTCGAACAGGCACGTGATTCCTGTCTTTGTCAGCATTACAAAATCCACGTAGAATAGCCGTACGGTACCTTTGGCGTCGGTGTAGGGTACCGCGAAATGTTCCTTGCCGCTGTCGCCGTTTTTGTACCACCACGCCAGATATGCTTTGTTTTGTTCCAAGAATTCGGCAAAAAGAATTTCGGGCTTGGAGGCCCGTTTCAATTGGAAGAAGGGTTCCAACACGTGGCTTGGTTTGGGATTGGCCTCGTAGGTATCGTTGTAGATCCGCTCAGCGGGTACTTCCCAGGCGTAAGGTACCACGTCTTTTTTGGCCTGATTGGCTAGTTGCTGGAGTATTTGTTCATAAACTTCCAATGCCCGCTCGATCAGCTCGATGAAGGAGGGTTTATTTAACTCATACAGCACTACCTTTACGGCCTCATATTCGCTCATGGCTAGGTACTCTTCAAAGAGTAGTTTTAGGGCCATTTCCAATTGAGGTGTGGAGTCCACGGGCGCGTAGCTACCCACGTTGGCCCGGCAGAATTGCCGGAATAGCGTTGTTAGCTCGGTCTGGGTCTTGGCAAAGCGAGCGGTTTCGTTTACTTGTACTACTTCAATACCTCCGCTTAGGTGCACGTTTTCCGGTACAACGATTTCAATCTTGCTTACATCCAACTCAATAAGCCGTTGGGCTAGTTTCTGACTATTTTCGTCCGTGTAGCTAGTGCTCCCTAGGTCGCGGTGAACCCCCCACAGGGCTTCGGCGGCCTGGTACATGGCTAGTCGAAACTTAGACCCGAGACGATTTCGGTCGATTCGGGTGTTGATGAAGCTCGATTCTAGTAGTACGGGCAGGTAATCGGCCTTGCGTACGGCCCGCTCCATGCTGATGTAGCTCATGTCGTCCTGTACGATTTCGATGCGGTCTTTGCTAAGGTTGGTATACACGTACCCTTGGTTGAGCAGGGCGTCGGGGTAGTGCTTTTGTTCGGGCATTCGCAGAATACGCCCCACCGTCTGGATAGTGAAAGTAGTACTGTTTAGCTCACGGAATATTACCAGTACCGCCGCTCGCGGACAGTCCCAGCCCAGCGCGATGGCCTGCTTAAATAGCAATACTTCCACCATATTGTCGGGCGCTTCGATGCCTTCCAAATTGTCTTTCTTGCCCGATAGCCACACGGCTAGCTTGTGGTTGCTGGTTGTGATGTCTTTGCTCTCGAGGTAGTACGTCACCATTTCGATGTACTTTTTGTCCTCCACACTCTCCGTTTCACTCGTATCGTTGGGTAGCTGAATGAGCAGCAAGGGGTTGATGTTCAGGCCTAGTTTTTGGTACGCCTGCCTGATTTCCTCCTGTTTGTCGAGCGCAATATCCATCAGGATTTGTTCCAGCGACTTGCCGCCCGCCTGCTCGTACTGATCCAGAGCGGGGTTCAGGATGATGCCCTCCTTGATCATCTCGTCTTTCACTACCTCGTGGCGCTCTACCATCACTTTATAATCACTCGGTGTGGTGGGCGTGGCTGATACCCTGATTTCGAGCTTGGGGTAAATTCCCTGCAATACCTCGGCGGCGCGTTTGGCGGTACGGGCGTTGGCGAACATGTGTTCTTCGTCGATGATGACGATGATTTCGATGTCATGGAGCCGCGCCTGATCCACGTAGTTGTAGAGCGTGCGGCCCTGCTCGTTGGGTTTCACCATCCGGTTCTTTTCCTTGTTAATGCTCTCCCAGTTCACAAACAGGATGTCGTTGGGTTGGAGGGCGTCGCCGCTGATGTCGTCAAAGAAAACGGGCCGCAGCGACCGCAGTTCGGCGAAGTAGTCTTTGAGGGCTCGGTAACTCTGTATGTAAAGTTTGTTGGGGGCGATCCAGATAAAGGCCGCCTGCCTCTTTTCGAGGTCGAGGCGGTCGGGGAGTTCTTCGCAGAATTTGTTCAGGAAAGCCGCCATCATGATGGTTTTGCCCGCGCCTGTGGGAGCTTTGAACACCAGCGGATGCTGCGCGCCGGGGCGTTTGAGCAGCTTGAAGGTGCTGGTGGTGAGGCTATTGACAGCTTCTTCCTGATAGGGTTTGAGGTGGATCATGAATCAGTTTATAGTGATATTTGTAAATAATTTGTGGGTTATGTTAGTCAGAATATATCGTTTCTATATGGATTTGGCTACTTCTACCAATTCTTCTACTGTATCAAGGTCTTTGATAAATTTTACCACTGCTGGATCTATCCATTGGAGTATTCTAGTCAGCGATGCGTAGGCTTCTATTACTTTGGTGAAATCCATACAATTGTCTATGAAACAGATCGGTTCATTATGATATATCCTATTTCTGATGAGGCGTACCCTTTCCAGTTCATCGTTAATTTCTTTGCGCCCGTAGCTCGGCGGTAGGGTTTTAAATATTTGTATGGGTTTTCCTTTCAACAACTTATAGTGATTTAGATAAAACAGGCTGTTCCAGAAACCTAGCGTCTGTTCTGTGATGATTTTCCCTGACGTGACGGGTGTATTGCTTTTTCGAAGTTTTTTCTCGGCCTTGGTTACCTCCATTTTTAGATACTCATTGGTGGTTAGCTGTTTTTTTTTCTTATCATAGTAAGTCAGGCTCGGGTCACTCATGAAGCCATTCTTCTGGTTAATTATCCAGTTCGTATCATCAAAGTGTTCGGACAACACGTCATTGATCCGGTTTCGGAGTACCACTTCCAGAATGCTCAGCAACGGATGGAAGGCCTGGCACAGTTTGAGATTTAACTTGTATAGCTCAATAGCCCTTGGCGCAGAATGTTGCGTGGCTTGTAGATAGCGTTCAACCCGAAGGGCTGAAAAGTGATATTTTATCGCGTCGATTTGCATTTTAAAACAAAAGCATGTATTTTTGTGACGTTATGCTTAGTCAAGCCTCTTGCCCTAGGGCAACGTAATTAAGTCAAAAGATTAAAAGACTTGCTGGAAACAGCAGGTCTTTTTTCGTTTAGGGGCATTTAACCGACTATTTGGTTGAATAAGTCAAGTTCCTGCGGCTCGTCCGCAGGCCGCACCGGGGCTTGCTCGGCGGGGAGTACCTGGCGGTAGGCTTTGTAGAGGGCGTCGGGTAGGGCACAGAGCGTGACGTACGGCAGCACTTCCTCAAACTCCTCGGTGTAGGGATACTGTCCGTTGCTGAATACGTACACCCGGAAGCGGGCGTCAGGCTCGGTTGCTACGGTCTGGCGGATGAGCGTGACGGCTTCGTCAATGCACAGGTCGTCGTAGATGATGAGCAGGTACCTCGCGTCCTGACCGGACGCCGGGCCGCCGCCATACCCACGAATTTGAGTACCCACGCTGAGGGCGGGCCTCGTCAGGCTGGGTACCTCGTGGTACAGCCCTTCTTTGATGCAGAGCAATTCCGTGGCCCGCTGCATCAGCAGGCGCTTGGCGGGGAGGGTAGTCTCACGGGGCACCGTCTCGCAGCGGTAGTACCGGAGGCTATTATTGGTAAGCCCCGGCACCGCCTGCCCTTTGGCATTCCCGGATCGCCGGCCGGTATAGCCCTGTATCACCCGCTTGTTGCGCTCGTAGCAGACTTCCTCGGCGATGTTGTTTTCGTTGTTGGTGACCAGGATGCACTGCCGGGTACCGCCATCCTCAGCGTTGAGCTGCATGGTGGCGTGGAGGGAAGTGCCGCTGCCCGCGAAGAAGTCTAGGATGAGGGCGTTTTTTTTTGGTGTCAGCGCCAGAAAATACTTTATCATTTCTAGGTTTTTAGGGTTGTTGAATTTACCCGACACTCCTAAAACTTCATTCAAAATACTTGTCCCGTCATTTGTTGAGTAATCTAAAATACTCCTTGAATTACCTTCTGTTTTAGTATCGAAATATAGTTTTCCTTTTCTTTGACTCACTAATTCTTTCGCAACAAAAGTTCGCTTTTTTACAGCATAAGAGCCTGGTTTGCCTGTAACTATTAAGTCATTTTTATCTTCGTTGATTTTATCCAATGACCAAGTCCAACAACCTAGTTTTCCTCTAACTTTTGGAGGTCTTATCGCTTCATAGCCTTTTGAAATTAGATCTTTATCTATTGAATATATCTTCTTAAAATCGTTTGATGTTTTTGCAAGCTCCACATCATAATCACATACAGCGATTTTATCTTTGGTTTCAGGGTTGTAATATATAGTATGGCCGAGGTTTGGCCGAGCGTTTAAAACGCCACCTTCACCTCTTGTTGTTATAGCATCATTCAAGTAATAGTAAATATCTTCTTCCTCGTAAATATCCCTAGTTTTAAAATCTGAGTTTATCAGGGAAGGAATTACTTTGCTACCTTGCATGATAGTTACTTTTCGATAGACTAAGATATGTTCATGGTTTTTCTGAATATTAACTGTGTCATTTTTAGCGTTTTGCTTATTTTGAATTATGGGGCCAATTAAATTCTCCTCCCCAAACACCTCATCACACAGCATCTTCAACTGGGCCTGTTCGTTGTCGTCGATGGAGATAAAGATCACGCCGGTCTCGGCCAATAGCCGCTTGGCAATGAGCAACCGCTTGTGCATGAAGCTCAGCCATTTGGAGTGGCGGTAGGCGTCCTCGCGGTCCACGAAGCGGTCGTTGTACTTGAAGTCCTTGTTACCGGTGTTGTAGGGCGGGTCAATGTAGATCACATCCACGCGGCCTTCGTGGGTGAAGGTCAGGGCCGTGAGGGCGTGGAGGTTGTCGCCTTCGATCAGGAGGTGGTCTGGCAGGGTTGAGGCCATGGCTTGCGCTGTTGGGGCGGCTTCAACGTCCGCTGGTTTTGGCTCCGCAAAGGTAAGGGAAGCCTGGGTGGTGCTTTGGGCTGCCTTGGCCGGTACCGGCTCGGCAGGTTGGTGGGGCATGGCCAGGATGCGCCGCTCGGGTACCTCGGTCAATACGGGTAGGTGCTGGCGGAGGAGTTCTTCGACGTCCTCGGGCTTGTCTTCCCACACGAGGCCGTATTTTTTCTTGGTATTGACGAGGTCGATGAGGTAGCTCTTCTGGTCGGCGGTGAGGGCGTCGAGGTTTTTGAGGGCACTGATGAGTTCTTGTTTGTTCATGGTTGGCGTTGTGTAGGCAAGGTACTGGCCCGGCGGGATGTAGTGCCGGAGTTTCAAAGTAAGCAAAAGTTTGGGGAAGTTTACCCCACGATGCATGCAAAATTTTAGGGATACAAAGCGAAGGAGGAAGAAAGCCCAACCCGAGCGCCGCCTGCGCTCGGCTTTGTCGAGTGAATAGTATCGTAGCGTCCTCTGGACGTTAGAAAGAAAAAGCGCCTGAGCCGGTATCCCAGCCGCTCGTGCAATAGCCAGGCTAGTGGGAAGTCGTATAATAGCCACCCGTTTTCCGACTGCCAATGCGTTCAATATAGTGTTGGTCAGTCAGGGTTTTTATTTGCTTTTCAACCGTTTTAATAGATCGGTTCAGTTGCCCGGAAATGTCCTTGGCCTGAATGCCGGGCTGTTGCTGAATCAGGACCAAAACGGTTTTTAATCCCTCGTTTAATCCCTCGTTTAATCCCTCATTTAATCCCTCATTTAATCCCTCATTTAATCCCTCATTTAACCCGCCATTTAATCCGCCATTGGTAGCGGCGCGGGATTCGGGCGTGTAAACGATCATCCGAAACACCGGCCCCTCGATGAATTGTGGGGATTTCTTGCCCGAATAAATCGAACCCAACCGACTGACTTTAAGTACACCCGAACCCAATTCATCGGCCCAGCCCAACTGAATAAAGAACTTAACCAGCGAAGGGTTCTTAGGAAAGGGAGCAAAGTGAAGGGGGTCAATGGGTCCCTCACCGTGGGGATTGTTGGCATTCTCGGCCTGCACCCGATCCTTGTGAATTACGAACGTACAGGGATGGGCGTTGATGTATTCCCGGTGAACAATGAGGTTGGCAACGATCTCGCGAAATATTTTAGCGCGAAGGCTCATCCGCTGGTCACCTTCCATGTAGAAAGGATCAGGCAGATGCTTTTCCACGAAGTCCATAAGCTGCTCGTAGGCCTCAATCAGGTTGGTCTGAATATAGGCCCGGTCATCGTAGCGTTCAGTATTCTGAATCCGTACCAGTGCATCTATTTTGTAGTGGGGCAAAATACTCTGGATAACCTGATCGGTACCGAAAAGTAAAGCGGCGGCCAGAGTATAACCCTCTTGCCCGGTCTGCCAGTCACTACGCCACAGCCCCGCCACCATCATTAGCTGATGATCATCGAGCGTTAGCCAGGGATGATTGAAATTATTGCTACGAATCAAGTTCCTGACCTTCGGAAATAGATCTGCTTTGAAGTCCACTAACCGGAGAGCCGGGTAAATTATCCCCTCGGAATAATGGGTACGTTTGCGGTTAAATATACCCGCGATCTGGTGTGGCTGGGTAACTTTAAAATCTCCATCGTGGCTACGGTCATAAATAGCCCCGTTGGTTTTATGCACCTGTGAACTAGCCGGTACCTGGATATGAATTACCCGCTTGCCTTCGAGCTCATACACCATCGGAAACAGAATAAAGGGAGGATCGAGCTTTTGGGGATTGTTGGATAGATTAACCAGGTTGGTCACCATCGCAGCCGAATGACTTTCGGATACTCCCGTCACTTCACCCCGGTTATTGGCCCCCAGCACAATATCACCCCCATCGCGGTTGAGCATGGCGCATACCGTTTCGAAGAGGTTTTTTGGCAAATCGGTAGCGGCCTCCTTGAATTCAAGGCGGATGTTCTCGGGTTGGTGAAGGAGTTGGTTCAGGCGTTGCAGGCTCATAAACTAGTATCAGAAAAGTTCTTTGGTTTTGGGTAGCAAAATATAAACCCCCATTACGTCCGGCGGCAGTACCGGATGTACGGCCTCGTAGCGCTTGCCTCCTACCAGTTCTTTAAAACTACCGTGGGCCTCTACCAGCTTCATGGCCCGGAGTTCGGCCAGCGAACGAAAAGCGGGTTCCAGTACGCCAAACTGCTTCATTTCGTCCTCAAACATACGTTGTTGAAAGTCAAGCAGTAGGCCGGAGGCAGACTGGGCCGTGGTCAGCAACTCGCGGGCTTCGGCGTAGGTGAGGGTATCCTGAGCGGAACCATTGCGGTAGCCCCAGAGGTACATTTCCTCGGAGATGACCTCCCGGCTGCTGTCTACTTCCTTGATGACATTGCGTACTCGAAACTGAATCAGGGTGGTACGGGTAGCTACCTTGTCGGTCCGGATGACAGACGACCGGGCTACTTTTTTGTACCGATCGTGGCCTTCAAAAGCCAGGGAGAGCATAAACTGGCACAGTTGTTCGGTAAACAAGTGATTACGGCCCAGGTAGGTATAGCCCAGGGGCGTAGGGGATTCAAAACTGATGCGTAGGCCACTCTTAACCGCAAAATGGGCGTGCAGATGTGGCGGCAGGTTCGTGATATCCATCCGGTAGCCCATCCCGTCGGGCGTAACGGCCCCGGCCAGATGCTCCACGGAAAGCTTGACAAAATTTTCCACGGCTTGCATATCGCCAATGGCCTCGTCCACCTCATCGAGGCTCTTTTCTATTTCCTGGGGCGAAATACTCTCCTGAGCAAAAATACTCCGCAGGTTTTCGGCCTTTTTTCGGGCTTGTTCGATCTCGTTGGAGACTAACTCCTTGGCAAAAATACCCAGCTGACGTCCATCGGAAGCCTTACTTTCCTGATTGAGAAGTACGTCTTTGATCAACTGATTCATCAACGAAGAGTTTTCTTCCCCGATACTGATGCTGACCCCCGTGGCGCGTTGAATGTCCCGGATTTTTTTGATGATGACATCCAGCACAATCAAATCAATGGGATTGTCTTCCCCGTAGAGCAGGGCGGTCTTGACCACCGGCGATTCCTGTCCAAACCGGTCCACCCGGCCTTCGCGCTGTTCGATGCGGTTGGGGTTCCAGGGTAGGTCGTAGTGCAGTACTGCCGTAAAGAGTGATTGCAGGTTAATTCCCTCACTGAGGCAATCAGTAGCTACCAACACGCGCTGAGAAGAACTTTCCATAAGATTGATTTTCTCACGGCGTTGCTCATCGGCTAGCTCGGAAGTCACTACCTGCACGTCGACTTTATTGGGCAATGCTTCCCGGACAAGCTGCCCCAGGTAGCGGGCGGTAGCGATGTACTTGCAGAAAATAATGGGGTTAAGTCCTTCTTTTAGCCACTTTTTTACTACCTCAATGGCTTCGCTGGCCTTCCAGTCATAGGTAAGGGTTTGTAATTTTTCCACCTTATCGCAAAGTACTTCGATACGTTGCCGCTCGTTGTCGTCCAGGTCGGCGTTGTCGATGTACTCAATGGGATCAGCGTCGCTATCTTCGCCCGATTGCTCAAAGAGGGGCAACGATTGGGAGGCAAAAGCGACTTTTTCTTCCTCATCCATCTGGCGAACCATCCGGTTTTTGAGCATGGCCACGCCCGATGCCGGACTAGACATAATGCCGCGTAGCAAGGCCAAAGCCGCCCAGTAGCGGATGGTAGAAGACTTGATGTGGGTACCCTCTTCGCTGATGCCTCGGGCAAAGTCGCGCACCTCTGTAAACATCTCCTCGTATTCTTTCGAAATTACGTAGCCGATCTCCTTGGACTCCCGGCGGGGGAAAGGCGTTTTTTCGTCGCCGTTTTTACGCTGCCAGCGGGCAATGTTCTCCCGCTTTCTTTGAATAAAGAATTCAGCAATCTTCCGGCGTTGGTTCTGGTCGATTTTTTCCAGGTCAAGCGTTTCAAATTCTTTATTAAGCAAGCCCAACAACGACTGGAACTCGGGGTCTTTGCCGCTGTGGGGGGTGGCGGTCAGAAGCACCAGATGTTGCTTAGGGTTTTTGGCAATGTCGTACAGGAGGTGGTAACGTTGCTGTTGCGAAACAGAGGTAGCCGCGGCGGGCCGGGTACAGGTATGGGCTTCGTCTACCACCACCAGATCGGGACAATCTGATAGGAAGAGCCCCCGTCGGCGGTCGGACTTGATGTAGTCAATCGAGATCACCTGATAGGGAATATGATAAAATACTGATCGGTCGTCGGGAAGCCGGCGCTCCAACGAAGCGGCAGTACTCGACCGGATTATTTCGGCCTCGATTCCCATCTTGTCCTTGATTTCCTGCTGCCACTGCTCACATAGGTGAGGCAGGCAGACTATTGCGAAGTTTTTGATCTCGCCGCGTTCCAGTTGCTCTTTGATAATTAACAGGGCTTCGATCGTCTTTCCAATTCCTACGTCGTCAGCAATCAGTAGGCGAACTACCTGTTGTTTCAGGGCCATCACCAGAGGCACGATCTGGTACGCGCGGGGGCGAAAAGAAAGCCGGGCCATGCAGCGAAAAGGGCCGCTTGCATTTCGAAACGAGAGTCGGGTGGCGTCAAAAAGCAACTTGGCCGACTCGAAGTCATCAATGTCGTCAGGTGAAGGTTTTGGGAATGTTGCCTCCCGGACGCGGTCATTCACGGCGTTGAGCGGAAGAAAAATCCCCATGGTTTCTTCATCCGATCCTCCCAGGGGTTTGAGCATGAGCAGGTCTGCATCCGCCGAAGGGAGTACTACCCAGTCGCGCTGACGAAAGGTGACCAGTTTGCCCGGTTGGAAAGTTTGGGTTGCCATACAAGGTGTAGATTATATAATTTTTCTAAAAACGTCTTTTCGCCGCGCCACCAGCACTTCAACGGGCTCGGTATAGTGCCACTCAATCACATCATAGCCGGCGTTGCGGCAATGGTTACGTTTGTGCTCATCCTGCTGTCGCTGTTCGGGGCCGTCGTGTACGCTACCATCACAGAAAATAAGGGAATATCCATTGGGCGTTTTATACACAAAGTCCGCGCTCACGTACAAATCAGGCAGGTTTACCTGGGCTCGGTCGGGTAGCGTGTATCCGTTTTGGTAAAGATAGTGAAGTAATATTTTTTCCGTAGCGGCAGTAGGGTCGGATGCTGCTAGTAGTGATTGAAAATGCTCATCAATGGACACATTACCTTTTTTCTGACTTGCCTGGCATTTGATGAGGCGTTCGAGCGCGGGCTTGACTACAAACCGGTCCAGCTTGTCGTGGTAGCGTTGGTTATAGTACGAGAGCAGATCATCGTAAGAGGCCTTGGGTATGTCGGTACGGGTATCTTCAAACGTCTCTGGATCAAAATGTAGAATCTGAGCTGCTGTTTTGAAGATATTCTGTAAGGTAGTCGCGTTTTCTACGATTTGGGATAGAATCCCCAAGCTACCTTCAGCCGATTCAAAGAGTAAAATATTCTTCTGCTCTCCTGATCCTAATAGCCATACATCAATCTCCCTTTCTTCAATCTGGAAATACATTTCGATGGCTCGCTTAATCGAGTAAGCCAACGTAATAACTCCATCTTCTTCCAATTGAAGAGCGGCCACAGGCTGTATGTAGAGGATGTCAGCCGTATTGGTGGCAAAAGGACGGACATTGACGATGGGGTCTTGCAGGTTCGGTGCGCTGTCATCCTTGGCTTTTTTCCATTTTCCGGTAATACTGCCCATCGCGAAACCATCATTGTTAGTCGAAATTCGCCATTTTTTGTTGACTTGGGTCAGCCGGGCTGAGCTGTCAAAGATCAGGTCTAGCAGAGGCTCGCCGGCTTCTTGAATGGTGGTGCGCTTGATATTCTTGCCACCCTCTTTGAATGTAAAGAATTGCGCAATGTCATAACCGGTAGACATACGCTCTTCTTCCTCGGAGGAAATTCTTTCCTGAGGTCTTCCTTGCGACTCCGTAAGCTCAATCAAATTATTGTAGGATTGAACAGCGTCTCCTTTCAGCGTTTTGTTGGTTATAGGATCGTTATTGATGCCTTTTCCCTCCTCATTTAGGAAGGCATAGCCGGTATGCGCCGAAATACGAATAGATTGATTGGTCTGATCCTTTCCGTACAGTTCTGCCTTGTGAATCCGGTACTTGCCACCGTTGTGATACACCAGATTTTGGGGCCCAAATTCACGTAAGCCAATGAATCGGGAACGCGACACATAGGTACCTTTATCCTGATTGCGGTGCCCCAAAAATACCCGGACGGGTAAGCGGGTAAAGCCATAGCCTGGTAGAAAGCCCGAAGCAGCCAAGTAGCGAAAAATATAAAATTCGGATTCACTGTTTCGTGAGTTGGTGCTACTATTTAATAGAACTTCCCGTTGTCTTTTGCCGGTTCTTTCCTCGCCTTGGGCCATTCTTTTTTCGGGGCTATCACTTTTTAAAGTCGGATCATCAATTTTTAACCGGGCGTTATCAATTAGGGTTTGAGCATTATTGTACATATACCGCCATCGGTCGAAGCTTTTGTCAAATCGAGTATAGAAACCCTCGATTTGTTGACTTACCCACTGATCAGAAAACCAATAGGTATCATTTATCCCTTCAACGCCATTGAATAAAACGGCCATTTCCTGCGCCAAGCTACTGCCGAAACGGCTGAGCTGGTCTTTGATTTGGTGCTGAAAATCCTGCTTGATGGGGTACTTTTCCTGATTTAGATCGAGCACTTCACTGACGGAAGATGCCACATGTAGCCCCAACTCCATAAACATGTAGGCGTTTAGGTGCGTAAGGAGTAGCTCTTCATTGAGGAGGTCTATTCTAGGAGGCTGAACCACCCCGCTTACCATCTGATTGTTGTGCGCGAAGTAGTTGCGGTCGTGCGGTGAAGTAGCCGAGCAATAAGTAAAAACCAACGCGGCTTGCCCGCTTCGGCCCGCTCGTCCGCTCCGTTGGGCATAGTTGGCCGGACTCGGAGGGACATTTCGCATGTGTACGATATTGAGTTCGGATATATCAATGCCTAACTCCATGGTAGGTGAGCAGAAAAGAGCAGCCAGTTTACCTGATTTGAATTCTGTTTCCCGTATTTCTCTATCTGCACTGGAAAGCTGCCCCGTATGTTCCCGTCCTTCGAGAGTTCTGGCAAAGCGATTGAAATCCTGCTTATAAAACTCTTGAAAAAACCTATTTGGTTTGGTTTCGTATCCCTTATAGGTCAGATTCCGTATGTCGTCGGGAATGATCGCTTTTTCATTGCCAAGTTTCCAGATGACACTATCCAGGCGAAGCCGATAACCTTTGGCCGTTGCTCTTTTACCTTTCACTTCTTCCTTGGATAAGAAGTCTTTGGATGCCAGCAGACCACACACTTTCTCAATATAGTCCTGATGATCGTCCTTTCGCCAGGCAGAAGTATCAATTTGTTTTTCAGCCAAAAGTCTTTTGAGGTACTTCCCAAAGTAGCTCGATGGCCCGATACTCGCTACGTAGGTACTTCTGGTTGTTTCGCCTACGGTTCGGGCAGTTAACACAAAAGGAACCTCAATTTTTTCTTCCTCATCCAACGACCATAGCTTTTCAGGGTCGAGCCGGTTTCTGATTTTATCTTCTGTTTCTCCTCGGTTTTGAAGCAGTTTATAGTGATCAAAAGCATACGAGGTTCGGAAGTAGTTCAATAACTGCGTAAAAATTGAAAACCGTTCTTCGGGGGAAAGAATATCAAACAGTTCTAGCTTATCAAAAAAGTCTTCCCGCTCACAAAATGCGGTGAGGCGGTCGTAACTAATTTGGGTTAGGCCTGCCTGCTCCAAATTAGGAGTAACAAATCGCCATCCCCTTTTTAAATCATACAAGATGCGGATTAGTAGATATTCTTTAAGAGCTTTCTCATTTTCGGGGTTACCCCAAGTTGGGTCGTCAGAAGGGTAGCGGGCATATTCTACTTCTTTCAGTTTAATCTTTTGAAATACCTTTTCCGTAATTTCATCCAAACCCAGTTGATGGGAAGGCATATCCAGCAAAGCATGGTAAATGGCTGAACGAAGCCGACCTACCATCAGAAAATCATTGAAATGCCCGGCTTGCAAGGATGCATCCTGTCGATTGTCGGTGAAGCTTAGTAGCTTTTGGTTTTTCTTAGCTACCCCTTGATTATGTAGAGCATTTACGATATTGTATGAAGTTATAGTGGTAGCGGTACTACGACCTTCATTACCTAACCTCATTAGCTTGGTGTTCTCACTCGTTTTGAGATCAAAGATGGTACCGGAAGTAGGATCTAATAAGAGCCTCGCCGGAATAAACCACCCTTCAATAGGGTACTCAGGCTTTTCAGAATAATGCCCTGACTGATCAAAATAGATTTTTTGCGGTACTCTGAATTCATAGAAGTTATCCAGTACATCTTGTCCACCAACGTTTCTGAACCACGATTCAGGTAAATAGTCTTCGTCCTCTTTTTTCCAGACACTTGCGTTTGGGAAGTCTAGTAAAATATAGCCATCGGAGAAGTCATCTGTCGTAAGTACCGTTTTTGACTTCCCTGTTTTTTTGTCTGCCTTCAGACTTTCCTTGGTGATCTTCTCAGGTAGTTCGTCTGAATTTCTGGGAAGAAGTATAGTATTCGAAAAATCTTTCCGTACACAAATGAAATCATGGCCTGACTGTCGGCTGAACAGAACTGGGTAAAGGAATACATCTTTTTGGTTTACTTTAATATAACGCGCCGTTTGTAAAGTGGCTATTCTATTTTCTCGCGTATCCAGAGTCACGAACACATTACCCGTTTGAGAAATAAACTGGTGGATTTTATAGGGAAGAAATGATTGCCTTGGTGTTTGCCTAGCCCCTTCAATATTCAGTTTTTCTGCCCACCTTAATAGAGTTGTTAGAACAGGTCGACACAGTTCATCATCAGCCTTTGTATATTCACATAGTTTCTGACAAATCTGATCGAATGTAGTAGGCTGTGCTCTTTTCCAGTAGGGGGTATCCGCATAGGATTCCTTTTCCAAAGCAATTATTGTTTCTAGCCAAGTAGCCAGAGGATGGGCCAAGAAAAGGGAGGAATCCCCATCAATTGAGATAGGACTATGCAGAGACTTGGCTACCAGAGTCGGGTCTATTGTCAGCCCATTTGTACAGGTGGTAAGGGATTCGCCAATAATATTTTCGACCCTAAAAGGATGATCAAATATTTTGGAGGCTACTTCGGCTACGGCCTCTTTTCGCTCTTTTACTGAGCCCTCACTAGCCATAGTAGCCGAGGTGCCTATACTAACTATGGGTTGAGTACACCGCTTCTTAATCCTTCGTATTAGCATAGATACATCGGCTCCCTGGCGTCCACGATAGGTATGCAGCTCATCAAAAACGAGATATTTTAAACTGTCTTGGAGGGATTCCCTGAGCCAACCTTCACTCTGACGCGTCATGATTAGTTCCAGCATCATGTAATTAGTCAGGATGATACTGGGTTGATCGTGTTGGATCGCACGTCTTTTTTCCTCATTTTCCTGCCCTGTGTAGCGGGCATACGTCACAGGAAATCGTTGATTTGTTTTTGCTTTCAAGTCCTCAATGGACTCCTTTAAAGATTTTTGATCAGACAAGCGATAACCCGGAACGAAGGATTTCAAGTAGTTGATCTCATATTTTATGATCTCCTCTTCCTGAGAATTAATCAGGGCATTCATGGGGTAAACCAGGATTGCCGTTATTCCTTTTTTCTTCTTCTGTTTAAAGAGATGATCGAAAATGGTACCTAAGAAAGTGAGAGACTTACCCGAGCCGGTACCTGATGTTACCACGAAACTTTCACCCTTAATACCTTTCTTCAGGGCTTCTACCTGATGATAATATAGATTATAGTTTCCAAATACCTTCGGGAGGTCAGGGTGTACCATATTTTGGATTGCCAGATCACTTAGTGATTCTCCCAACTTGTAAGAAGGGTTGAACTGGATTAGCGGTTCCTTAATAAATCGGCTTTCCTTTATTTCCTTGTCGACGAGAGTTCTGACCTTTTCATCCCTAATATTAATGAACGAGTCGAGATAGGATTTATAGTCTTGGATAATGGAGCTGTGTAACTCGAAGATGTTCATATATGTGGATTACTATTTGAGGATATAAAATTTCTCGTCAATTATTCTAGTAAAGTAATGAACTGATGATTACTAACGATGGAGTCAGAAGTAAATTCGTGGAGATCACTAGTATTGAAGACCGAGACTTGATATTTCAAATTTACCGAAAATTTGGAATTGCAATAGAAGGGACTTGAAAAATTGGTAGTTGGCAAAGAATAATTCATAAGTTGACTTAACTAGCGGATTAGCTTTCTGGTTAAATTTAGGCCAACCTGAACTGATCGAAGGACCGGTATTCAAAGTACGCATTCCATTACCGGAGTATGGGAAAGCAGGGAATAGCACGGGTCAGGAAGAGGATGAGAAGGTACTTGGTACTATTCTGATCTTACTCAATGAGGGATTAAAAAACTCTGGTGACGGTGTAAATAAAACAGATGATACTGTAAATGATACTGTAAACGAGATTAATGATACTGTAAATGATACTGATGGAATAAGCAGAGAAGTAAAAGTAGAAATAGCCAAGGTAATTGTGTTAATCAGTACTGATGAAGGCTTAAATATGAAGGATATCGTTGCCAGAAGCAAAAAGTCAAGAGCGAGTATTGCTAGATACCTCCGCCTAGCCCGCGCTGCCCACCTTATCGAGTTCGTAGGTGCACCCAAAACGGGCGGCTACCACCTTACCGCAAAAATCAAGACGCTCCTGCACTAGTCTTCCTGATTCTTTGAAAGTAGTCAGGGCGAAAGAAGAATCTGCTTGCCACGGGTCTATACAAACTACCCCAAAAGTACCTGTGCCGGTATCCCTAGCCGCTCGTGAAATAGCTTGGCCAGGCGAAGGGTTAGTGGTTTTTTTCGATTCAATAGGGCTGAGACGTAACTTTTACTCCCCACCCAAACAGCGAGATCCTTACTTTTGAGGCTCTTTTCTTTCATTTTTATAGCTTCAATTGGATCGGGGAAAGGAATTTGATGATGTTCGTCTTCGTAGGATTTTATCAGCAACAATGCGATTTGCAACTTATGTCCTTCCGGACTATTGGTATCTGGTTTGTGGTCGAACTGATTATCAACCCAGTCCAGCAAGGTGTCGTATTCCTGTTCGGTTTGGATTGGTTTTAATTCCATTTTTACTGATTCTTTGAGAAGCTGAGGACAAGTTATTGCACAATAGTTGAATCAGAATATTGCAACCCGGCTCCAAACCACGGGGCTACATCTCCACCCGCACCAAATCTTGAATTTCCTTCCCCTCCTGCATAAACCGCCCCAGAAAATAGACCGTGCCATCGGCACCCACGGCCAATGAATTGACGTAGGTAGGCCGGCAACCGTCGGCGTAGAAAATGGGGCCGTGGTCGCGGTAGGTGCGGGTGGGGATATGGAAGGTGACGAGGTGGAGGTTTTCTAGCCCTTTGGCACCTCCTTTCGCGATTTCATCGAGCCCTTTGACCCGTTGGCCATTTTCGTAGATGGGCCCGCCCGTGAGGTAGTACATGGTGTGCCCGTCGGGCCCCAACTGAAAACCCAGGTACCCGTAGCTAAACTGATCGAACATACCGCTCCGGCGCGAGGGCTCGGAGGTGAGGCGTTCCACGAGTTCGATGCCGGGCTGCCGGGGATCGAACCGGAAGAGGTACCCGGAGTTGCCGTGGATGCCGTAGGCTACCTGCTCGGGTGCGTACCAGAAAATCTTGCGCCAGTTGTAGCCCATGCTACCGGGACGGGTGGGGTCGTAGCGGCCGAAGTAGTCGATCCGTAGGTCGGCGTTTTCCACGGTATCAAGCCTACCCGTTTCGGGCAGGTAGCGGCCGATGGTACCTTCGGCGGTGGAGTAGCACACGGCCCCGTCGTGCGGGTCTACGAACATAGAGCGGCACAGAACCCGGTAATCTTGGCCCGGTACACCTGCTTCGCCTTGGGCAGAGACCGGTCCCCGGTTGTGTAGGGTATTCGTCCGTGGGTCGTAATGTAGGAAGTATCCCACGGGCCAGGTGATGGCGTAGAGATCGCCACGGTCTTTGTCCAGGGTCATGGTCAGGATACCTTCGCCGTGGGGGGCGAGGGCCAGGTCTTCAAATTGTCCGGTGGTCAGGTCGTACGACAAAAAATGGCCGCCGGGGTAAAGCCCTAACCCCTCGGGTGGGTGTACGGGCAGGCACTCCATGCCGTTGATTATTTCGTAATAACCCACGTGGGTAGCGAAGTACAGCTTACCCCGTCGCTCGTAAAAACGCACGTGGCTTTTGCCTTGTACAATGGCACCCTTTTCGCCGCAAATCTCGGTCAGGTCGGCGAGGTAGTGGGTGCGGTCGGTGGCCGGGTCATAGCGGTACATGCGTCCGCCGACCGTGGGGGAGTCGGAGCAGAGCACGTAGTAGATGTTACCGTCGCTGGCGGCGGTGATGGCGTTGTAGGTGTCGTGGGCTAGGGGGAAGCCAGAGTAGTAGGGGGTGGCGACGAGGTGTTTTGGGGACATTGGTTTGAGAGTTTTTGCTTTAATAGAGACATTGCGTTGTTACACCTCCCTCTAACCCCGTAGCGGCGGCCGCTCCTTGATAGGAGGGAAATTAGAGCAGGATCTGAAAATTTATTTTCTTTTTGAGATACCTACCTTCTCGGCCAGTTTCTCTACTTCGTTCAAAATGTGTTGTTGCAGGCCGGGGGCCCAGGGGGCGGGGTGGCCGTAGACCATTTGGGAGGAGGCACCTTCGTAACCGCCTTCTTTCAGGATGGTCTCGGAGGGGATGTATGCCATGACGTCGTTGGAGTAGCCTAATACGAAGGCCTCCGGCCCAAAGCGCTTTTTGACTTCTAAAGCATACGCTACTACTAATTCACCACCAAAACTGAATAGGGCCTGATCGCCCAATCGCCATACCTGTACGGGGTAGGGGTAAGACGTTGGGAGTGGCTTACCCGCTTGCCGTTGGGCCAACATACGCCGGGCCCAGCGCTGCTGGTAGGGTTCGTGTTGGCCGATAATTTTGGTTAGTTCGGCATCCGTCGGCGGGGGTGATAACGCTAAATCTATTTCGGAGTAGGCTACGGAGAGTTGGGGGGCGAGTGAACGCATGGGTTCATCGAGGACACGTTGCACGGCGGCGGACAGCTCACGGCCAAATTGCTGCGCCAAAGGCACCGTGCGGCGGGGCATAGGGTTCTGGTCGGCTCCGGCTCCCTGAAAATAGAGGGCGGTGGCTTTGGGATAGGCTTTTTCGAGTTCCAGTTGGGCAAAACCGGCGTAGTCGCCCGAGAACTTGTACTGGTCCAGAACGGTGTTGTGGCAGGCATAGCCAAATACCACGGCTTTGACGGCCCCGCTGGCATCGGTAATTTTGAGGACCGGCACGGCATAGTCGTTGGGTCCTTTTAATTCGGACTGTTCGAGCAGGGCACCTTCTTTATTATTCCGTCGGTTGACCTGAAAACGGGTGACGCCGTTGGCCGCCGACAGGGTAGCGGATTCCAGGTTTTTGAAGGCCTCCTGCACTAGTTGGATCAGCTGTGCTTCCAACTGCCGGGTGTAAATGTCAATTTTCTGTTGCTCCGCCGCATTTAGGGGGTATATGTCCACCAGCGCATTGGAAAGTACCGGTCCGGAGTGGGTATGGGAGCTATTGAGGATGATCTGGGCTTTGGACAGGCTGAGGTTTTTTTGTAGCTCGGTGCGTATCCGGTCAGAAACCGCTTTGGGAATACCGAGCAGATCGGTAGTAACGAGCACGGCCCGGTTGCCTTTTTCATCTTCGAGCGCTACGGCCTTGGCCCAAAGGTCGTGCAAAGTCCCCTCGGAGGCGTGGGTACGAGCGGCGTAGCCCGCCTGCCATAAAGGTTGTTGGGGTGTAATCACAACGCGGGCTACGCCCGCTTTCCAGCCCGCTGCTACGCCCAGAGCCGGGAGAAGCAGCCAGCAAATTAGAACAAACCAGAAGGGTATCTTCTTTTTCATTTTTTGAGTCCTAGTTGTTCGGCCTGACCATGAATTTTTTCAATGGCGTTGGCAATATCGTCCATATCCGCCCGGCTGCCCAGGAGCATACTCTGCGATAGCCAAACGGCTTCCTGACACAGCTGATCGTTGGCCGGGCATTGGTTGTTTTCGAGGTACCGGTCGTAGTTCAGTTGCTTCCGGGAGTACATCTTCCGGTAGTTTTTTGACTTAAAAGTATCACTGAGGTAGGGCATTTTGTTGAGGGGAGTATACCCGCCCGAGCAGGGGATACCTTCGGCGGAAAGAGCTTTCAGAAACTGCTCGCGTGGCAATCCTTTGAAAGCCTCTGGTTGGTAGCGGAACGGAAACAGGTGGTAGGCGGCCCGCGTTACGTCGTCGTAGAGGCGGTAGGGTAGGATACCGGGAATCTTCTCAATTTTGGCTTTCAGGTAGGCGGCGTTCTCGTTGCGGAGGGTGGTTTGCTGGTCGAGGCGGGTGAGCTGGGCTAGTCCGATGGCCGCCTGGTACTCGGTTAGGCGGAGCTTGGTACCCTGAATCAGCGTACCGATGCCGATGATGCCGGACACGGTGCCGTACGGATTGCCGTAGTTGTGGTACGAAAAACAGCGGTCCATGAAGGCGTCGTTGTCACTCACAATGGCCCCTGCTTCGCCGATGGCCAGATTTTTGGAATTCTGAAAGCTGAAACAACCGGCATCGCCCAGGGTTCCTACCTGCTTGTGGTTGATTTCGGCCATGTGGGCCTGACAGGCATCCTCAATTACTATCAAGTTGTGCTTGCGAGCAATGGGCATAATACGTGTCATGTCGGACGGTAGGCCCAGAATATGCACGGGTATAATGGCTTTGGTACGGGGGGTAATTCTGGCTTCTATTTTGGCGGGGTCCATCTGAAAGGTATCCGGCTCTACATCCACAAATATGGGCATGGCCCCCATTGCCAGGACGGGTGCGACGGTTCCGATAAAAGTATAAGCGGGTACTAGCACTTCATCACCACCCTGAATGCCGAACTGCGCCAGCGAGGCAATGAGGGCGTTGGTGCCGTTCACGACTGACAGGCATCGTTTGGCGCCCACCGTAGCGGCCCATTTTTCTTCAAATTCGGTCACCATAGCCGCCCGTGACCAAACGCCGCTTCTGATTGCTTCCAGCAGACGCTTTTCGTCGGTTTCGGGGTTCCAGATGGGCCATGCTGGCCAGGGTTTGGAACGAATGGGGCTTCCTCCCAGTGCAGCGAGCGGTGTGGTTTGGGAGGGAATCACCGCGATGATTTGTGGTGGCACCATAGTCAATGGAGTTGTTTCGGCTAGCAAGGTTGGGGTCAGCATAGCGCCCAAGCCAGTGAGGGAGTTGCGCCGGAGAAATTCGCGTCGGGAAAGACTCATAGAACAAGGTAGTTTAGAAATAGAAAAGCGACCACATTTCTATAAAGTAAGAAAGGAAGGGTTGTTACTTAAAACCAGAGCAAGGCTCCGCCCACGGCCTTATAGTCTCAGACGGGCCCGAGAGGTATCCTGCCTTGCCGTAGTCACTCCTGCCAGGTAGTGGAGTAACCGCTTTTTTTGAAATAACCTATATGTTACAGGTTTCCCTAGCCCATTTTTTTCTTTTCTGAGAGGCTGGGTGATAAAGTAGTTGTGCGGGTAAAATAACACAGCAGTCCACCTAATACAGCCCTATGAGGAAGTAATAGCTTCCCACTTCACTCCTGCGTTTGTCGAGGGAACACTATCCCGTATGCGAGTAAAATCTGGTCTATCGAAACAGCAAAAGGAGTATAATGATACCATTCAATACTAATACCCAAATAATACTATTAGTAGAGGTTTTGATTTCACCTAGTCCTTTTTTGGAGGTATCAAAAAGGTCCGTTAAGGCCGCTTGTAGTCCCTGTTGATTAGCCATTATGCTTTTATCGCTACGTGCCATGATTGACAACTCATCTTTGGCGTATTTATATAATCCTTTTACCTGGGTAGTGATTTCCATTACTTCCTGGCCTATTTCCTTGGTTGAAGAGTCAATCTTGTTAGTAAGCAGCTCGGCTATCTTTTGATTATCTTGTTTTAAGCTGGCTAATTTTTTGGCGTTTTCTCGATTTGCAGTTTCGATGACGTTTAGGGCTCCATGAAGCTCCTGTACTTGATTATGAAAATTTGCGGTCAGTTCAGAGAACTTATCTGTTAAGTTCAATCGGGGTAATTCCCCATTCAGCTTGTTTATAGCAGCAATCATTTCACTGTTGTTCTGTACAAACTCCGTGACTTGCCTTTGGGTATCCTGCATTTGGGAGAAGGATTCTCCAAATTTTTCATCGATGGTAGTGAGTTGCTCGCGTGAGGTATCCCGAATTAAGGTATTATTTTGTTCCAAGTACTCTTTCATGGCCCCCTGCAAGTCTTGAAAACCATTGGCTAAGGTCTGAGCCATATTCTGGATATTATCCAGATTTTCCCGGGCCGACCTAATCGTTTTTATTTCGGTTTCAATCTGATTTTTAGTATCTACAATTTGCTGGGCGAGTTCTTGAATATTATACATAGTCGTTGTGGGATAATGTTTGATTGAGGGATTTCAGGGCGATCAAAAGATCATTATAGTTATTTAGTAGCTCCTTAGAACCCAAGGATGACAATAGCTCGTCGATCATTGTTTCGAGCCGAGGATCGGAAGAGTTTTGAAGGAGCAGTTTCTTGAATTTTCTTACGTGTTGCTCCCATTCTGTTTCATCTACCTGAGCACTCAACAGGCCGAACCCCTTTACCAGATCACTCTTTCCTTCATCTAGTAATTTGGGGTTCGGGTTATCTATTTCCAGAATAAAGAGTGAAAACGCCCGCAAGAGCAGTAAGGTAAAGTTATCTGGGGCAGTTACGAGTAAGCGAGTACAAGCCCCGCGAAGGTGTTTTAGGTTATTAATCTGACCCCCGCTCTTGTCAATATTGACTATCTCCATGAATTCCCAAACCCAGTCTATATTTTGCTCAACTCCCTGGCTGGTCCGATCGGACAAAGATTTGTTTCTACCATCGACGGTATAGTCAGGTCGTGCATATTTGGAATTGAAGTACATATCCAGAAACTCACTAAACTTCTGGCTTCCATTTTCTTCTAGCCCTTTGTAGCAGGCTTCTTTCATGACGTCAATGGCCAATCGGCGTTTCTTTTCAATTTCCCGGTACACAAAATCTACGAGGTAGTTGAGCAGACTTTTTAGGGGAGATCCTGTTCTGGTAAGAGTCTTTTCGAAATTTTGAATTTCCTGGTTCGTCCGGGTCTCTGAATAGTACTGGCGGATATAGTTTTTGAGATGTAGTGTATACTCATCCTTGGTTTTCTTGATGCTGTAAAGAGTGAAAGTTTTAGCGTTATAATCTACGGTATAATCGTCTATGACGCCTATCGTCGAAAGCCGGTAAATAGCTTTTTCGGTGTCCTGTTTGTCGGCAATGAGTTCTCCACCTCCTATTTTCCACTTGTTTCTGAACCCGATGGTAAGCTCGGTCGATTTGCCGGTTTTGATATCTTTCAAACGCTCTTCCAGTCCTTTCTCAACCGTCTCGGTGGTCAGCCATCGAACTAGGTCAGTTCCCCTTGGTTTGCTATTTAGAAACTCCAAAGCAAGGGGCTTGATTCGCATAGCGGTACTGTAATCAACGGTTTTGTCGGTATACACGGCCTGATTGACGAGCCCAATATTCAGGTAATCTTCCTTAAATGCCCGTGAAATAGTAATGTACCAAGCCCCCGTCCTTGACTGCCACATACTAACCTTTACTTCTAATTCTAATCGTTCGGCGATCAAATCGGACAACTCGGTAGTTTTGGTGCCTCTGGAAATACTTTGCAGCAAACAGTGGAGAATTTCCTTTTCAGGGTCAGGCCCTTTGAATGAATTTTTATGGAAAAAGAGGAGATGATCTTTATCAACCTCAGTAACCCCATTTTTATGCCTAACCTGCTGATCGTTGAACAGGATCACGCAGTGCGCTTGTTTGCCGTCCCTGCCCGCTCTTCCGGCCTCCTGCACGTAACTTTCCAGGGAATTAGGGTAGTTTATATGAACGGTATAACGGATGTTGGGCTTGTCAATCCCCATTCCAAAAGCTTTGGTAGCTACCAAGAGATTGAGCCGATTTTCAATGAAATTGGTCTGATTTTTCATCATTTCCTCTTCCATCTCAGCCTGCAATTCTGTATCGTCGTCATTGGCACCCCGAAAAATGCCAACTTTTAGATGAGGTATTTCGGGTAAATTGTCGGCTATACCCTGACGCTGGGTTACGGGGTTTCCGTCCTTATCTTTCTTGTAGCGATCCGTTACTCCGAATAATCCTTGTGTGTGAGGGCAAAATATAAGCCCGCCACTTTTCATGTCCTCCGTAATCAGCTCAGCTTTTTCTAATTCTTCAAATAAACCATTGAGAAGGCGCTTCTTCTCGGAGCTTACTTTCTTTTTGATTGTCCATTCGTTTTCATTACTATCAACCGCTATTTTTGCATTACGAATGTGGAAGGTTAATTCGGGACGGTTCACGTTTTCACTTCGGACTATGGCATCTTCGCCCAGCCGCTGACCAAGCGTGGATAACTCCCGCTGGACATCAGCCAATACGTCAAAGGAGGCAGTCGCCGTGAGCCCAAATAGAGGCAAGAAAGCCAGGTTTTTGGGTTTACAGTGTTTTAGCGCGTTCTCCCCTAGTCTCAGGTACGATGTTCTAAAATCATGGCCCCATTCGGACACACAGTGGGCTTCGTCAATAACGCAGTAATTGAAATAAACCTTCTCCTTGTACATAGCCGACAGCGCATCCCTGAATTCCTGAATTTGCAGACGTTCGGGCGAAATGAAGGTAAAGAGAGCTTCTCCATTCTTCATGCGGGCGATGATCCGGTTTCTCTCTTCGGGGGTTTTGATGGAAGAGTTTATGAAAACGCAGGCGTCAACTCGGTTCTTAATGAGATTATGTACTTGGTCTTTCATCAACGATTTCAGGGGGTCGACTACCAACGAAACACCCGGTTGCAGCAGCACGGCAAGTTGATAGGTGAGTGACTTACCCCCACCCGTCGGCAGAAGACCTATCACACTTTGTACTTGCAAGGCCCGATCGAGGATCTCCAATTGTCCTGATCTGAATTGCTCTTTACGAAAAACGGATTGCAAGAAGTAGTGTAGTGCCTGTTGTTTGGATGGGGACTCAGCTATTTCCCCGTAGTTAATCAAATCCGACGTGTAGAATTTTCTTTTGGTATGGACATGGTGAGAAGACCTGATGGCAATCGAGTGCTGGTAGCGAATATCCGGGAGCTGGTACTTTTGCACTTTGGACCTCATTAGCATCGAAATATCAATCAATACATCGCAAGAATAGGAAGAGGGTACTTCTGACACGAAGATCGTATTAATGCCTTCGTTGATTGCGCACGATTTAAACTCCGGCGTGGTAATGATCAACAGTTCTATTTCAGGTAGTTGAACCTCCTTTCCCGCCAATTGAAAAACATTAAAAAGCTGGCTACGCAGATCTTCTATTGCCCAATGGGCGCAGGGAACATCTCGCTCGTAAATAACAATTTTCCATTTGGGCGAGCTAATCTTCAAAACCCCTTTGATCAGGAGTTCAAGGAGTACTTTTTGGATACGGGCAATGGCCACTGGGCTCAATGCCAACTGCAAGCCAGTAAGTCTGTTTGTGTCAAACTGCTTATTTTGAAAATTACTGGAAAGTGTCTGTACGTACTGTTCTTGTACTAGTTTTTCTATGGTTCCTGGTGAATCCTTGCTGTTGGTAATTCGGTGAACTTGCCATTTTGAATTATTAACGGCGACATCCCTGTTCTGATCCAGAATTTGTTGCGAGACTTTTGCCGCATGGTGAGGGCCATCTATTTCAATTAAATGGCCATTTTTTGAGTTTGAGTAGGGCAGTTCTAAGGTGAAATCAGCCCGTTGTCGAGAGAAATTATAAGGGGGCTTGATGATCGAATCCAGCTCGCGTTGGGGTTCGAGTATTTGTAAAAGAAAATTGTTCAGATCATCTATTTGATTGAACAGGAAATCCTTTTCGAAGCTACTGCATTTTTGTCCGTATGAGTTTTTTTTGATCGTGACTCGTGGCTCAATGATATGGAGTGCCCTGAAAATTTGATAGTTGAGATCAGTTTTATCGAATAGTTCATAGGAGATGGTTCCATAAGAACTCTTTTTTTTAGCATATTGGAAAGTATCAACGAACCGTTGTTCTAGTTCCAGCGACATGCGAGTAGGAAGCCCTCGGCATAAGATATTATTGAGTACCGATAAAGAGGGGTCTGGCTCAGAAATAGCGCTTTTTAAACTAATAGTGCTTTCTACGTCAAACCAGGCTAGCGGCTTCAATAATTTATCTAAAAATACCTTTCCATTAGGATAGCCTATTTTATTTTGGATCGCCTCAACGAGGCACTCAATCAAATAACTGGCTTGAAACTGGTGTGAATTCATGGTAGTGGAGGGGTGAAATTGGAATAGCTAGATTTATGCCTAATAATTGTTTGCCTACTCTCAAACGAGTATTACTTATACTGCTTTGTAGATATTGTACATTTTGATACTGTTTGTGGTAAGGAGTTTATAAACTTTGGTTTTCTAAATTTAAAAGAAAAAACAAGTATGTTTATACTTTCGAATAAGATGTTCAAAGGTTTCTTCGCTAGGCTTAGTCGAGTTATCCTAGCTTCCTTGGGAAGCTAGCACGAGCACCGCAGGTACTGTACCACGGGTCGTTTCGACTTCTTTCAAACGAAAGTACCTCCCTCGCTTATTTTGGCAGGAGGTACCGCTAATAAGTATTACCAAGTAAAGAATAAGAAGTTGGACGGTCTTTTGGCGGGTATATCGGGTAAGCATTACATTTAAAGGTTTTCGGTCAATAAGGGGGTCGGGCCGTTCAAAATGGAGAACGGACTACTTTGAGTAAAAATCTATTTTTCTATCCAAAGTAGTTACAAGTACTAATCATCTTTTGATATATATTTTCATTAGAAAGCCAGATGTTGATTCTACCTAAGAAGGTGTTAACAATCCAATGTCAGCTATCTTTTTGAATAAAGAATCACTACCTCGAATCGCTTCTATTTTCATGGCTTGGACTTCTACTTATTCATCACCGCTTACCTATGGGCAGGCTGCCCATCTACTTCGAAGGGCGTCTTTTGGCCCAACGCCTGAGCAGTTAAAAGCTTTTTCCGGCAAGAGTGCTTCCGACGTGCTTACGGTGCTAATGAAGGCCACCCCGGCGGAGCATCCTACTGATCAGGCCGGTAAAACCTTTCATGATCTTTCGTTCGGTGCACCCGAAACGGAGGCTGTGAAACAAAACACCCTGGATGAACAACGAGCGGTCTTGGTGAAGCAGTGGTGGCTAGGTCTAATGCTTGATCCGGCCCGCGGTTTTTTTGAAAAGCTAAGCCTATTCTGGCAAAATCATTTTGTGATTGCTACCACCGATGTCAATGACGTCCGGTACGTATATACCTACCTAACTACCATCCGGCAGAACGCATTGGGTAGCTTCCGGAACTTTGTGGTGGAAGTCACCAAAGATCCGGCCATGCTGCGCTACCTCAATGGAAACGAGAATCTGGTGGGGCGTCCCAACGAAAACTACGCCCGGGAGCTAATGGAATTGTTCGCCTTAGGCCGTGATAACTATACCGAAAATGATATTAAAGAAGCGGCCCGAGCACTGACCGGTTGGCAGGTACTTAATTATCGCAGCACCCGTACTGCCGAAATCGGCTCCCAATTTAATCTACAACGGCACGATAAGGAGGGAAAGATTTTTTCGGATAATTTTCAAAAATTTGAAATTAAAGGAAGAGATAATGGTACTGCTGGGGATGACGAGCTGCAAGAATTAGTGGATATGCTACTGCGTCATCCGGAGTCAGCCCGCTTCATTGTCAGGAAGTTCTACCGGTGGTACTTTACGGCTGAGATCAGCGAGGAGGTAGAGAAGAATTTTATTGAGCCAATGGCCATAGAGTTCAGAAAAACCTTTGAGATTGCTCCGTTACTCAAAAAAATGCTGACGAGTGACCACTTTTTTGATCCGGCCATTCAGGCGGCTCAGATTCGCTCACCCCTTGATTTTGTGATGGGCACACTTCTGCTAGTAGGTAATGAGGTACCCAACGCTACCTCAGACCGACGCATATATGACCTACTGACCAATACCATTTTCAGAAGAGCGAGAGTACTGGAGATGGATGTATTGGACCAACCAACCGTATTTGGCTGGCGACCTTACTATGATGCGGGTTACTATAAAATATGGATCAACGGCACTACGCTGGGCTTGCGGGGCGAGTTTGCGGAACAAGCTGTCAAGGGTGCCAATGCTCAGGGATTGCGCCCCGATGTAGTACGCTTAGTGAATACTCTAAGCGTACCGGGAGATGCCTTGGAGTTAGTGAAAGGTCTGTGGGCCCTGTTGATGGCGGTGCCACCTAGCCAGGAACAACTCGACAACGTGATTGATGAGGTACTCCTGGAAGGAATACCCCGCTACGAATGGACCGAGATTTGGAATACCTACCGGGCTAATCAAAATGATAATACAGCCATAAATAATGTGCGGTTTCGGGTGGAGTCCGTCCTGGCTTATTTGATGCGCATGGCCGAATACCAGATAGGATAAACTCTTTACCCTTACTATTTACTAACGGATATGAATCGTCGTTCGTTTCTTGAAAAAAGCACCTTCGGTGCTATGTTACCCTGGGCGCTCAATGGATTGGGTGCTCGTGCGTTTGGCCATGATGCTTCGGCGTTCCTGAAAGCGCTTTCCACTACTGCTGATGTAAACGACCGGGTTTTGGTGGTTATTCAACTCAACGGAGGTAACGATGGCCTGAACACCGTGATTCCGTTGGATCAAATGGGTAGATACAAGAGCCTCAGAACCAATGTGGCTATTCCGGAAGAGAAGGTACTTAAAATCAGGTACCGCGAGCAGGCGGGACTACACCCTTCCTTGACGGGCTTTCAAAACCTATATAACGATGGACGATTGTCTATTTTAGAAAACGTGGGTTACGCAAATCCTAGCTTTTCACACTTTCAGGCCAATGACATTTGGTTTAGGGGAGTAACCAAAGAGAAGGGGACTGATTCAGGTTGGCTGGGGCGCTACCTCGACTCCCGGTTTACCAATTACCCCAAGGACTACCCAAATACCCAAATGCCCGACCCACTCGCCATTCAGATCAGCGCGGTAGCATCCACCGCTCTTTTAGGTCCCAATCAATCAGTTGCCCTGGCGATTCAGGACGTGGATACCTTCGCCCGATTAATCGGGGAAAAGCCCATGGCCCAAATCAATCCTGCGTTGAACACCGTAGCCAAAGAGTACGTATCGTTTGTCCGGGAGCAGCAAACCATTTCGGTAGCCTATGCCGATCAGCTCAAATCGGCCGCCGGTAAAGGTACAAACCGTGTTACTTATCCGGCTGGAAACCGTCTGGCCGATCAGCTCAAAATAGTAGCGCGACTCATACAAGGGGGATTACAGACCAAGGTATACTACGTGACCCTTGGTGGATTTGACACCCACTCCAATCAGGTAAACGTAACGGATACCGCCACGGGAACCCACGCTAACCTCATGAAGCAACTCGGGGATGCCGTAAAAGTATTTTTGGATGATCTGAAAGCTTCCAAGATGGACGACCGGGTTGTAGGGATGACTTTCTCGGAGTTTGGCCGACGGGCGCTTGCCAACGGTAGCCGGGGAACCGATCACGGCTGGGCTTCCCCGCAGTTTGTATTTGGGCAGGGCATCCGGACCCAATGGATCGGGTCAACTCCTAACTTAACCAATCTGGTAAATAACAACGTAGCCATTGAATACGATTTTCGGCAAATGTACGCCAGCCTGCTCCGCGATTGGTTTGGTGTAGATGAAGCTACGGTACGTACCATTTTGCTCGGGAAAGACTATGAGGTACTACCCATTTTCCGGGAAACGATTACCTCCCTTGAATCAGAATCAGTGGCTATGACAGTTTATCCCAATCCGGCTAGTGACCAAGCCGTGGTTCGATGGCCTTTGGGGGAAGAACTACGAGAAGTCAAGGTCATTGATCTTGCCGGTAGGCCGCTGAAGGTCCCGGTGCAGCTTCTTCATTCTGATCAGGCGGTATTGGATTTACGTAGACTCCCCGCTGCCAGTTATATTCTTCATCTGGAAACCAATCAGGCCCGGTATACAAAACAATTACTCGTTAGATAATCACCTTATTTTGTCAAGGAGGGAGGGGTACTGTCAATGGCAGTGCCCCATTCTTTATTGGGGGCTTTCCCCATCACAAGAGTCAGCTTTCCCCCCGCTGTGATTTCGTCGTGGGTAAGGTAGGTACGTGTAAAGGTTTTGCCGTTGAGTTTGGCTGACTGGATGTAGGGTGTATCTGCGTTGTTTCCTTTGCAAACAATCTGAAAAGTTTTGCCATTGGCTTGTTGCAGACTAACCTGATCGAATACCGGACTACCCAGCACATAGTAGGGGCTACCAGGACAAACCGGATAAAAACCTACCATGCTGAAAGCCAGCCAAGCCGACATTTGTCCGCCATCTTCGTTGCCACTCAACCCGCCGGGGGTAGTAGCGTATTCTTGATAGATAATCTTTCGAACCTGATTCTGGGTTTTCCAATGCTGCCCGGCGTAGGCGTACAGGTACGAAATCTGATGGCTAGGCTCGTTGCCGTGCCAATAGTATCCTTGTCCAAAAAGGGTATCCAATTTATTGACAAACGAAGCTTTTCCGCCCATACTTTTCATCAGACCTGCTACGTCCTGAGGGACAAAAAAAGTATACTGAGCCGGGGAGCCTTCGGTGATAAAGCTGGCCCTTTTGGCAAACGGGTCAAATCCTTCGATCCATTTACCGCTGGCGTATCGTCCACGAGCGTAGCCGGAAATGGGGTCGATAACATTTCGGTAGTTCAAGGCCCTTTTTTGGAGTAGAGCGGCATCCTCTTGATGCCCCAGGCTTATGGCTAGGGTAGATAAGCAATAATCATCGTAGGCGTATTCAAGCGTGCGGGAGACTTGTTCCTGCTTATGAAAGGCATCGAGCACCTTATCTTCTAGCGGTATGTAGCCGTATTTTAAATAGGAATCCAACGCCCGGCGGCCTTTTCCCGCTACGTAGCTCTCCCGGTCGGTGTTGGGTTTAAAGGCATTCTTACGTAAGTAGGAGTACGCACTTTGGATATCAAAATTCTGTACTCCTTTGGCGTATGCGTCCGCCATGACACTTAGTACGTGATCCCCGATCATGGCGGCGGTATACTGATTCCAACAAGGAAAAATGGGCATCCAGCCCCCTTGTTCGGCCTTTTTGGTGAGCGATTGCATCATATCGGCAGTTTTGCTTGGTTCCAGTAGTATGTGCAGGGGCATGGCACCCCGGAAGGTATCCCACAAACTAAAATCACAATAATAATCAAAGCCATCCGCCTTTTGGATGGGAATACCTCCGGCAAAAGAGGGGTAGCTACCATCCACATCCGAGAATAAGCGGGGAGTGAGCTTAGTACGATACAGAGTACTATATAGTAGAACTTTGTCTTGTTGTGTTCCTTTTACCTTTACCTTACCTAGTGCAGTATTCCACACGGCTTCATTAGATTTTTGAATTGCTTCGAACGTTTTACTTTCGGTTTCAGCTTTCAGGTTTTGGCGGGCAGCTTCAATGCTGGTAAACGAAGTACCTACGCGAGCCGTGACTGTAATTTTACCGGTTCCGAAACTCGCAAAGGCACCGGTACTTTGATTGCGACTTTCGGCTTTACTTGCGGTAGAACCAGACTGTATGGTAGTTCCTTTCCAGGTACCGTGGTTTGTAAAAGGGACATCAAACTGAATAACAAAGTAGCCGCTGAATCCGGCGGATTGTCCTGAGCCCTGATAAATCCGGTGCACGGGATTATACCCAACAATCTCTCTCTTTTCCGGAAATATCTCCACGAATCCTTCTCCTTCATCGCTATTGGGCTCAACAACTATAAAATGCTCTTCCGCATTATCAAATCGAAAACGTAACATACCTGAGCGGGCGGTGGATGTCATCTCGGCTTTGATGGCGTAATCGTCCAGATATACCTGGTAGTAGGCCGGGGTCGATACTTCCCGGCTATGCTGATAAGCAGAAGCCCGCTGTTCCGCTGTTATTTTGAGCGTACCCGATAATGGCATGATCGTGACCGATCCATAATCCTGCACGCAGGAGCCGTTGAGCCAATGTGTACCCCGAAATCCCTGAATCTTGGGATCATTGTAGTAGTAGGGGGCAATGCACTTTGTTTCGGTGGCTCGGGTTTGGGCTGTCCATTGGGTCATGGCGTAAGGGGTGCTTACGGCCGGTATAGTTTGTCCTTTCAATTCGCTTCCGGCTTCGCTGTGGCTACGGGCGCTTTCGGTGGTGGCCGGGGCCGTTCCAATCAAAGTGTTTACGAAGCTGATTGGCGTAGATTGGGCGTGTAGAATAGTAGGTGCCCATGCTAGTGCTGATAGTAAAAGAAACGAAAGAAAGTATTTCATGAGGATCAAAATAGTTATGTATTCAAAAGCCGCTGGCTGAAAAATAATGATTTGCTTATCTTGCAGCATCATCTTTGTTCATCGACGACTAATTAAGCTACTTGCCATGAATATACGCATCATCAATACCGGATTTTTTAAGTTAGACGGCGGAGCCATGTTTGGGGTAGTACCCAAACCTCTGTGGAGTAAGCAGAATCCGGCCGATGAAAGAAACCGATGTACCTGGGCGATGAGGTGCTTATTGATTGAGGAGGGAAATCGCCTTGTACTGGTAGATACCGGAATGGGCAATAAACAGGATGCTAAGTTTTTTGGGCATTACGATCCCCACGGCGAGGATACTTTGGTTGGTTCCATCCACAAAGCTGGTTTCAAACCAGAAGATATCACCGACGTATTACTCACCCATCTTCATTTTGACCACGTTGGAGGCGCGGTTATAAATAATTCAAATGGTCCGGCCTTAACGTTTCCTAATGCAACCTACTGGTCAGACTCAGATCATTGGCAGTGGGCCATGCATCCCAACTCCCGCGAGAAGGCGTCTTTCTTAAAGGAGAATCTTTTGCCAATTCATGAATCGGGTCAGCTACGCTATGTTGAGAAGGATTCATCCCCTTTTCCCAACCTGAATTTTATCCGGGTGAACGGCCATACTGAGCAAATGATGTTGCCTGTGATACGGTATAAAGATCAGACAATTATCTACGCCGCTGATTTGCTGCCTTCCTCGGCTCACGTACCCATGCCGTGGGTCATGGCCTATGACGTGCGCCCCCTACTGACGATGGAAGAAAAAGAACAGGTACTACGCCGCGCGGTAGACGAAAAGTGCATTCTTCTTTTTGAGCATGATCCTGTTTATGAAGCCGCAATAGTTGAAAATACTGAAAAAGGAATCAGGATACGCGAGCGGGGGCCACTTTCTGGTTTTCTATAAACTATCCCGGTAGAGCGCACGTTATAGCATCATATAGAGTTGGTTGTAGCTAGCCAGTTTCTTCACTAATTAGCTTATCTATGAAGATCGGACTTGTTTTATCGGGAGGAGGAGCACGGGGAATTGCCCACTTGGGCGCAGTGAAAGCACTGGCCGAGCGTGGCATTAAGCCAGATATTATCAGTGGTACCAGCGCCGGAGCTATTGCGGGTGGTATGCTGGCCTATGGATACACGCCCGATGAGATTCTGGAAATTATCATAGAAACTAATTTTGTCCGGCATGTCCGGCCTACCTTTCGGGGTAACGGTATTCTTCGGATGGACGGTCTGCAAGAGGTATTTCAGAAACACATTCCGGAAAATACTTTTGAAGCGCTTAAAATTCCGCTTATTGTTGCCACTACCGATGTATACGCCGGCGAGACGATTTATTTCCGAAAAGGGGAGCTGATTCGCCCTATATTGGCGTCCAGTTGTCTTCCGGGCCTGTTTGAGCCCATCCACTTTCAAAATCGGTACCTGGTTGATGGTGGGGTAATGAATAACATGCCGGTTGAGCCACTAGTCGGAATCGTCGACTATATTATTGGTGTTCATTGCAACCCATTTCAACTAAAAGATCCTCCCAAAAGTACCCGGGAAGTACTGGCCCGTAGCCTTATTTTGGCGGTACATTCCAAAACCAAAGAGCGATTTAGTAAGTGCCAACTTCTAATCGAACCTCCCGAACTGGGGGATTATTCGGTCTACGACCTTCGCAAAGCCAGAGAACTTTTTGTACTGGGGTACAAGTACACCCGTAAACTTCTTCAAGATATCCCTGTACTAGTTTAGTTTTTTTTATCGATCGCACCTGCCCACTCGCTATTAAATAGCGAGTGGGCTTTTTTGTACATTTTCAATACATGGCACCACTTGATGTATATGATTTTTTGTACTGTACCCTACTAAAATGAAAGGATTAAATGGGAAAATCGGATTTTTGTAGTTCCTCAACAACAAATCTCCTTTTTTCCCATGAAGCAGAGCCTCATCGACGAAATTACGAAAGTTCTAAAAAGA
>Ga0209284_10001354_pt1 | contig 37889 bp, 31 predicted proteins | sample FRY03_FD_187211 | JGI IMG/M metagenome (GOLD analysis project Ga0209284, IMG submission 187211) | Freshwater microbial communities from Lake Fryxell liftoff mats and glacier meltwater in Antarctica - FRY-03 (SPAdes) (version 2) | ecosystem: Environmental > Aquatic > Freshwater > Ice > Glacier... | reverse complement strand
GGGGGGGGGGGTATGAGCCGCAGAACCGCAATCACCTAGCCGACGCCTTATGATGAACATCCGCCATTCCCTCCGATCCACCAAAGGTCAGACGCCATTCCTCGCCACAGCCCTGTCAATCGGGTTCTTGCTGCTTTCGGGCCTCCATTCACAGGCAGCACCGTCGGTTGATAGGTCAAACTCTGCGGCTCGGTGGGGTGGGGTGGGGCACGGGATGGTTTATGAGAACAAAGGCGAGAAGAGCACCAAGAACTCGGATGGGTCCACGACGATCACGCACAACATATACAACACCGGCGCGGGTTACGGCGTTGCCGAGGTGAGAGACAAGAATGGCAATGTGGTGGACCAGGTGGTGATCAGCCCGAACAAGGTGGGGGTCAGTCTCTACGAGGTGGCGGGCGAGATGAAGGATGTTGTCAAAGGTTACTGGGATGGACTCTCCATGTTTGACTCGCGCGCGGCCGCGAATTCGGAGAAATCAACGCTCAGATACACCGTTCCAGAAGGCGGAAGCGTCACCTTTACCAAAGGATCGTACCTCGCCGCCACTCTCAACACTCTGGCAACTGTGCTTGATGTGGTGGGATACGTTGCGAGCGCCAAGGATATGAAACTACTGGGTACCAAGCTGCTCGCTGCGGGTATAGAGACCTGGACGAAGATTGAGAAAGGTGACCGCGCCGAGCTCGACAGGGTGTTTGGCTTGATTACGACGAATGCGGTCGGTGCCGGGCTTTCCTATGGACTAGATAAAGCTGTTAAGGCGGGATTGCTTACATTGGGACCTCCGGGCAAAGCGGTGATTGTAATGGAGAGGTTCAGGAAGGTAATCATTACCAGCGGCAATTCGCACAATGCGACCAGGGATTGGCGAAAAGCACGCAAGGAGGGCGCGGATGCCTACATTATTGGACCCAATGGATTGATGAATTCACGATGCATTCATCCCACCCCGTCGTCATTCTTGACAGGACAAGCTGGCCCTAACAACACCGGCCTGAACCAAACGACAACCGAGCGCTCGCAGATTCAGGCGCGGAAACAGGGGGAAGAGAGTGCCACGAGCGACGATGGCAATTATGCGCTCGTCAGCCACCCATGGTATCTGATCGGCACGCCCGAGTCCGGCGATCTCAGAGCGATACCAGTCGCAGAGACAAATCCATACACACAGACCGGCAGCTCAACTTACACGCAATGGGGTTATTGGTATGATGCAGCGGGCGGCCCGCTCACTACCGGTCCAGGGATAGGCGGCGGCGGCACCCCCGCGTTCTGGATCGCCGGCCAGATCACGCCCGCGCATGCGGTGCCGACCACCGGCACGGCCACCTACACCGGGACGCTGGAGGGCTCGGCACACACTTACGTGTTTGCCACGGACACGCGGAGCAACTCGCAACTTGTCTCGGGCACTTTCGCCCTCACGGCGGCCTTTGCGGCACGTACGCTCGACGGCAGTTTCAGCTTCACCAGCGGCTTCCTGCCAGGCACCGCTCTCACTGCCGCCGGAGGATGGGGTGCGGGTTCGGTGGTACATTTCGGTACTCTGACTGCTCCGGGCGTGTATCAAGGCAACTTCGCCGGCTACTTATTTGGTCCTGACGCCTCGGGAATCGGCGGAGTGTGGAATGCCAAAACGGCCACGGGTGCTGCTCCGGGCAGTGAGATCAAAGCTTACGGTACCTACAATGGGACACGCGGCGCGATCACCCCCTAACTGCACCCGCCAAGTCCAGCGCTGCCGCCCGCTATCTCGCGGGATCAACTACCCTCTTTTTTCTTCTCCCATTCATGAAACATTCGTTCCTTGCCACCATTCTCCTGTCGTTCACGCTCGTTACGAGCACCGCCATGGCCGCCATCACCACAGATCCAGTCGAGGCTGCCTTTCAGCAGGCCCTCATGCTGCGCGGCTCCGGCCAAGCTGCCGACGCGGCGGTGCTGCTGGAAAGCTTGCTGGCCCAAGACCCCGCCTTGCAGCGGGTGCGCCTAGAGCTGGCCGTCTGCCACGAGCAGCTCGGCCACGCCACCCAGGCCGGCCGCCTGTACCAGGAAGTGCTGGCCGCTAACCCACCGCCTGCCGTGCGGCGGAATGTGCAGACCCGGCTCAACGCGCTGGCCGCCGGTATGATGATCCAGCCAACTGCCGATAGCGACTGGCGGGCCAGCAGGACGGCGACAGCGCCGCCTAACATTCCCGGCGGGAGCAGTGCCGCCGCCGCAGTCGTCATGGCGGACCCGGGCCAGCAGCAGCTCCGCCTGAACGGCAGCATCGCCGCAGGGATGATCTATGACACGAACGTCAACGCCGGGCCATCATCCGGCACGGTGACCATTTTCAATGTGCCCTTCGTGCTTGATCCCACGGCCAGGCCCACCGCCGACTGGGGCCACCAGGCGCGGGCCAATCTGCAGGCCACCTATGGCCTGGACCGCCAGTGGAGCATCATGTCCTCCATCAGCTATGACCGCATGGATTACTTCGTGCAGAACCGCTTTGATTTCGACCGCGTCGCGGGCTCCATCGGCCCGGTGCTCACTGGAGCCACCTGGCAGACGGCCCTGCTGGCAGGCTATGGGGCAAACTGGCTTGGGCGGCAGCTCTACAGCCAGGACGTGAGCCTGACACCGCAGTGGACCTGGCAGTTCCGCCCGCAGTGGACTTCCACCCTCACCGCCGCTTCCGCCATCGGCCTGAACAACCAGAACAGCGGCTTCACTGGCACGTCCTTCTTCCTGAGTGAATCCGTGCAATGGACCAGCCAGGACGGCAAGACCTTCGTGCGGCCGCGGCTGTTTTACACCCGGAACAATGCGGATGCGGAATTCCTCGCCAGCCACCAGGCGGGCGGCGGACTGGGCTTCTTCACCATGCTGCCTGGGGGCATCAGCTTCTATGTGGAACCCTCCGCCCAACTGGCGCAGTACGACGGGGTGGAGCCGCTTTATGGAAAAACACGGCGTGAACCGCAGTTCGTGCTGAACGTGAATCTGTCCCGACCGCTCGGCTTCTGGGGGCTGGAAGCCGCGCTCGGCTACACCACCACCCGCAACAAGAGCAACGTGGAGCAGTTCGACTATGTGCGCAGCCAGTACACTTTCCTGATCAGGAAGGGCTGGTAGCATGTCGATGTAGTGGAAACGGGGTCATTGCGCCAGGATAAACACAGATAAGGAGGACATCAGACAAACAGTAAAATGAAAGTTAGAACATCGAAACCTTATATCGCAGCCCAGCGGGTAAGAACCCCGCGCGGTAAAGTCTGGAGCCAGACAGCCGGAAGCGAGTCATGCATCGTCAGTCGTGAGGCTGGCATGAGCCGGAGCGTAGCGGAGACAGCCAGCCACAGGCTGCCCGCAGGGCGAGCGCAGCGAGGCAACCGTTGACAGCGAGCACTAAAGCCGTGGAATTGAGCCTCGAAAGTTTTTCCTCGTGGATTGCCCTCGTTCCTCGGGCCATGCAATAGGGCTTCGCAGGAGTGATGCCGCTTACGCGGCAGGGCGTTGTCTTCGCCGTTGACCCAGCGGGGACCAGTGCGCACATCGCGTCAAAAGGCCAGCGATGGGCGAGCCACCGGGGTCCGAGACCAGGGCAGAGGTGCATGACAAGGGAAGCCTGTGAGCCGAGCAGCAGCGAGACAGACAGCCACAGGCTGCCCGAAGGGTGAGCGAGAGCGAATCAACTTGGGAGAGCTCTCATCGGAGCCTCTGTTGCAACAAAAGCCGGACAATGGACGACACCGGCAGACGAACGTCCAGGCATGAACGGGGAGCATCGACCACGAGCATGAGCGAAGCCAAAGATGCAGCAACAGTAAGCCGGAGCGAGCCTATGAAGCAAGCCGAGGTGAGGGGCCAGAGCAGTCGTAGTGTGCCCGTAGAATCGAGCGGAGCGAGATAGCCAGCCCGCAGGGCTGCCCTGGAGCGGCAGCGGAAGGGTGAGCGCCGAGGGGCGGCGCGAAGCAACCGTTTGAAACGTGGCGAACTGTAACCGACAGGAGCCACGGAGTAGCGAGCCGAGCGGAGCGAGACAGCCAGCGAAGCAAATCAAAATGAAGGCTGGCAACGAGCGCACCCGGCAAAAGGAGGAACCGTTGGACGGAAACACCGTGGGACTTCGTGCCCAGGAAAGTGTCAACGTAAGCTCAACGGATAGCAGAACTTGCCCAGCAAATGAGCGGCAGGAGGACGGAAGTTGGCAATACGGAATCGCGGCTTGCTCTTTGCACCGCCAATCGTCATCATTGTCCGCATGACTCGCACCATCCTCGCCATCGGCGCGCATTACGATGACTGTCCTTTCGGTATTCCTGGCACCTTGTTGCGCGCGGTGCAGAAGCATCAGCGGGTGGTGATCCTGAGCTTGATCGGCGATTATACGAACTGGCCGCCGGTCAAAGGACGCGAGCAGGGATTGCTCGATCTCTCGAAGCAACTGGCCGCCGAGAATGGCATGGAGATGCGGTTTCTGCCGTTCAAGAGCATGGGTTTCGAGCCGACGCTGGCAACGAAGCGTGCGGTGGCGGAGGTGGTGGCGGACGTGAAGCCGGACACGGCCTTCATGCTGTGGCCGCGTGACCGGCACCCTGACCACGAGGCGGCGAGCGCGATCTGCCATGCGGCCTTGTATCAACCCGCACGGCTGCTAGGGCGCGACGAGGTGAGAGCGCCCTCGCGGGTGTATTGGTATGACAATGGGCCGGGGCACACCATCGGCTTCGAGCCGGACACGTATGTGGATGTTTCGGCTGAATGGCAGGCCGCCAGTGCATGGCTGGGACGTTTGATGGCCTTTGTGCGCCAAGAAAACTACGATCCCGCCAAGAATGATGCGGCGATGGACACGAAGACGGTGCTGGCGCGGTATCGTGGTCTCGCCTGTGGTGCCAGATATGCGGAGGCGCTGAAAAGCGTCCGTCCGCTGGTCAATCCCGACCTTTAAGGTCGCATCTGCTTGCGCCAAGTGGTACCCCCGGTAGGATTCGAACCTACGACAAATTGATTAAGAGTCAACTGCTCTACCAACTGAGCTACGGAGGCGTGTTTGAAACCAAACAGCGTTGGAGGGGGCGAGTTTTAATCGTGTCTGCGTCCTGTGCAAGTGCGTTTTGCCCTCAGCGGGCAACTTTCAGGTGCTGGAGCAGGAACTGCACGGCATCGGGTTTCGGTTCGGCGGGATCCTGGGCCAGCACGCAGAGGACATGGTCGGCGGCGCATTCCTTCTGCACTTCACGGGCATGATGGATGCAGTGCAGCCACTCGCCGCGATTCGTGGGCGCGGCGACGACCTGCGGGTTGTTCAGAAACAGCGGCGGATCGTCCGGGGTGATCCATGAGAGCATGTCGCACTCCTTCAATACAGCCTTGCCCTGCTCGGTGGCAAAATCGGCGTTGGAGGGCAGGCGGTAGAACAGCGCGGCTTCGGCCGCGCTGGTGCGGAACTCGGGTTGCGCCGGGCCGAGGAAGGATTCCCAGCGCGTGACATCATACGTGGCCTGCGTGCTGTTGCACACGGCGCAGACGAGGCGGGTGGACTCGCGCAGCACCGGGTCTTCGGCTGCCGGGTCGGCCAGATCATCATGGGTGGCCAGCCAGAGCGAGGTACCCGCGCCGGCAGAGCCGCCCATGGCGGCGAAGCGGGTCTTGTCCAGTTTCCACTGGTCAGCTTTTGACCGCGTGAACTGCACAGCGAGTGCGCACTGGCGCAGGATGTCCTGGATCGGCAGCGTGTCGAGAAACGGGTAGTTCACCGCCACGCACGACACGCCGCTGGCGAGGAGCTGGCTCATTTGCTTGTCCGTGGCCCAGCGGCTCTTGTCCCCATTGCGGAAACCGCCGCCATGGATCATGAACACCACCGGTGTCGGCTGCTCCGATTTTGCCAGGTAAAGATCGATCTTGTTGCGCTCATGCGGTCCGTAGTCCACGTCGGCGAAGTCGGGCTTGAGGCCGATTGCGGTCGGTTTCGCCTCGCTCGGCGATTTTTCCCGCATCTTGGCGAGGTAAGCGCGGCCTTCCTCCATGGTGAGGATGCCGTCCTTGTTGGTGTCCGCCTCGGGATAGCGCTGGAGGCCGTCCCGTAGCGTTTTGTTGTTTTCCGAAGTGACTTGGGCGGGCAGAGTAGTGGCAAAACAGAGCAGTAGGAGGGTGGCGCGGTGCATGGCAGAGCTTTGGAATGTCAGGTGTTGGCAGGAACGAGCTGTCGGGAAACCGTCCCAGCCCATGAAAGTAGCGCTGAGATTTTTCACATGTCATCCAGTGCTGGTGCGGTTTATTGGGGCATGCGCCTGCTATCGTTTCTTGTTCTTGTCCCAGCGACGTGCTGTTTTGCGGTGGATCTTCCGTTCGGTGTCGCCATCGCTGGCAAAGCGGGTTCGTACACCCAGGAGCGTTGGAAGAGCGACTTTCCGGGCTGTGAGTTTGAAGGCGGCATCCAGGAAGGCCGTATCGCTGTCGTCGAGCACGACGGGCTGAAATGGCTGCGGGTGAATTTCGCTATCGGCAAGATTGGTCCCGAGGCGGGTGGCGCGGGTTGGCGCATGCCGTTTGTGCGGCAGGCGGCGGCGGAATTGCGCTACACGTTGCGCTTCAGTGAGAACTTCGATTTTGTCAAAGGTGGCAAGCTGCCAGGACTCTGCGGCGGGCCGGAAAATGTGAGCGGTGGCCGACCTGCGAACGGTGTGAACGGCTTTTCCGCCCGCTTGATGTGGCGCAAGGACGGACGCGGTGAAGCCTATGTGTATCACAAGAACCAGCAGGGTAATTATGGCGATAGCTTTGCCTTCCCTGCGGATTTTCGTTTTCCCACAAACGAACCGGCGCAGGTGCGGCTGGCGGTGACGATGAACACGCCGGGCAAACGCGATGGCACATTGCGTGTGTGGCTTACGCTGCAAGGCCGACCGGAGCAGCGTATGGTCGAGCGCACCGACTTGGAATGGCGCACGGCGGACACCTTCGGCGTGGACGGACTCTACTTTGAAACTTTTCACGGTGGTGGCGATGCCTCATGGGCACCCACACGGGCCTGTTGGGTGGAGTTTGCCGGGATGAAAATTGATCGCGTGCGATGATAAAAAAGGCCGGACTGATGATTCAGCCCGGCCCCGAAGTTCGCAGGAAATAAAATCCTGAGTGATCAATGCTCGTAGCCAGCCTCGCCGTGTTCGGCGAGGTCGAGGCCCTGGCTTTCGACTTCTGGCTCGACGTGGAGACCGACCACGACCTTGACGATGAGGGCGATGACCAGCGTGGCGATGACGCTCCAGACGATAGTGAGGCCGACGGCCTTGAGTTGGTTCATGAGCAGGCCTTCCTTGAGACCGGCGACGACGGAGTTGGCCTTCTCATCAGCAAACACGCCGGTGAGGATGGCACCAAGCGTGCCGCCGATGCCGTGGATGCCGAAGGTGTCCAGTGCGTCATCGTAGCCGAGGATTCTCTTGAGGTAGGCGACGGCGAGGAAAGGAATCACCCCGGCGAGCACACCAATGATGACCGCAGAAGTGGCGGTGACGAAACCGGCACCCGGAGTGATGACCACGAGACCGGCGACAATGCCCGAGCAGAAGCCTAGCACGGAGGGCTTGCCACGCAGAATCCATTCGGCGACCGCCCAGACGAAGCCAGCGGTGGCTGCGGCGAGTGTGGTGGTGGTGAAGGCGTTGGCGGCGATGCCGTCCGCGCCGAGGGCGGAACCGGCATTGAAGCCGTACCAGCCGACCCAGAGCATGCCGGTGCCGATGGCGCACATGACCATGCTGTGTGGGGCCATCTGGTCCTTGCCGTAGCCTTTGCGCTTGCCGAGGATGATGCAGAGCACCAAGGCACTCCAGCCGGAGGTCATGTGAACGACCGTGCCGCCGGCAAAGTCGATGGCCTTGATGCTTGCGTCAGGATTGAGCGGACCGCACATGAAGCCAGTGGCCGCCCAGACCATGTGGGCGAAGGGGAAATAGACCGCGAACATCCACAGGGCGACGAAAACGAGCACGGCGATGAACTTCATGCGCTCGGCGATGGCACCCACGATGAGGGCTGGGGTGATGATGGCGAAGCTGAGCTGGAACATGGCCCACATGGAGTCGGAGATCCACCAGTAGCCGGCGCCCGAGGCGTATGGCGACACTCCATCCAGCATTTTATACTGAAGGTCGCCGATGAAGGCATTGCCAGCACCGAAGGACAGGCTGTAACCGCAGGCCCACCAAAGAATGGTGACGAGGCCGGCGATGCCCATGCATTGCGCGATGACGGAGAGGACGTTCTTTTTGCGGACCAGGCCGCCGTAGAACAAGGCGAGACCGGGCAGCGTCATGAAAATGACCAAGGCGGTGCTGACCATCTGCCAGGCGTTGTGGCCTGGACCAGGCCCGGCGATGTTGGACTTCCATTCCGTGTCCCCATCCTTGCCGGCCTGGCCGTTAGTGATGTATTTTTCCAGGTCAAAAATGCGCTGCTCGATGGTGGGACCCGCAGGTTCAGGCGCGGCCGGGGCGGCGGCGGGAGCGGGTGCCTCAACGGGAGGCGCAGCCGCCGCATTCTGGGCCTGGGTGAAATGGGTGCCTATGGAGGAGAGCGCAAGACCGCCACAAAGGGCGAGGGCGCGCCAGCGCGGATGGTTGAGTGTCATGGTTGTGGAATGGTGTGGTGGTGAGAAACCCCGGAAGTGAGGTCTGATTAAGCGCACGAAGCAGGGGCTGTGCCAATCGCGCCACTTAATTTTCATCGGCAACAAAAAAGCCGCCCCAGATGGGGCGGCCTTCGTGATGTTACAGCAGGAGCAGAGTGGCTCAGCCCAATTCTGTGGCGTCCTGGCCGAAGTGGTAGGCGGGTGAGCCGTGTTCTTCGACATCCAGACCCCGCATTTCTTCTTCGGCGCTCACGCGGATGCCGATGGTGACCTTCAGCGCGATGGCGAGGATGAGGGAGAAGACAAAGGCAAAGGCACTGACGGAGAAGGTGCCCAATGCCTGCTTGGCGACCGTGTGTGCTTCATTCATCGAGAAGATACCGACTGCGAGGGTGCCCCAGATGCCGCAGACGCCGTGGACTGAGATAGCACCGACTGGATCGTCGATTTTGATTTTGTCGAAGAAGAGCACCGAGAAAACCACGATCACACCGGCGATGGCACCGATGAGGGCGGCGGAACCGACGCCGACGGTGTCTGCACCGGCGGTGATGCCGACCAAGCCGGCGAGGATGCCGTTCAGTGCCATGGAGAGGTCAGGCTTTTTGAGCAGAATCCATGAGGCAAAGATGGCGGCGATACCACCCGCACAACCGGCGAGCGTCGTGGTGACGAAGACGAGGGAGACCGGTCCAGGGGAGGCACTGAGGACCGAACCGCCGTTGAATCCGAACCAGCCGAGGAACAGGAGGAAGACGCCGATGGTGGCCAGCGGCAGGGAGTGCGGCAGGATGGGCTTCACACGGCCGTCAGAGAGGAATTTGCCTTTGCGTGGGCCGAGGACGATCACTGCGGCGAGAGCGGCAAAACCGCCGAAGGCATGCACGAGAGTAGAACCGGCGAAGTCTTTGAAGCCAGCGTCAGCGAGCCAGCCTGCGCCCCACTGCCAGGAACCGGTGACCGGATAAGCGAAGGTGACGAGCAGCACGGCGTAGATCATGAAACTGCCCAGTTTGACACGCTCGGCGACCGCGCCGGAGACGATGGTGGCGGCAGTGGCGGCGAACATCGCCTGGAACAGGAAATCCGTGAGCTGCGTCATGCAGAGCGCGGTCTTGCCGTAGTCGTAAGTAAGAGCGGAGCCAGTCCAAGTTTCAATAGGCTTGCCCATGGCGAAGAATTCGCCCAAGGCCCAGCCATCGCCGGGATACATGGCGTTGTAACCCCACACCGCGTAGCTGAGCACGCCCATGCAGACGATGAAGACGTTCTTGAACAGGATGTTGTTGGTGTTCTTCGACTGGCACAGACCGCTTTCCACCGTGGAGAAGCCGAGATGCATGATGAACACGAGGGCGGCGGACAACAGGAGCCACAGGTTCGATATGGTGAAGAAATCGAACGCGGGGCCTTGTTCCGCCATCAGGGCTGCGAGAGCCTCGTCAGGAGTTCCAGGAGGGGCTTCTGCGGCAGCGACCTCGGCGGGCGCAGCAGGTGCTGCTGGCTCTGGAGCGGCGGCGGTGACAGCGGCGGGCGCTGGTGCGGGTGTGGCATCTTGCGCTTGGAGATCACCAAGGCTGAATGCGATGCAGGAGAAGGCGGCTGCAGCGGTCATCGCTAGGCCGCGCCAGTTTTGAGTGTGTGTGTGTTTGAGCATAAGTCGGTGATTGGATGAACTCCAATTCCCTTCCCTAGCATCGTGCGTGCCAAGTCTGGTTTTGATTTGCCAGAGCAGACGCCGCCGCGTCTGCCAAGTGGGCAATCACAGAAGAAATCGCCCTGCGACCGGGCACAAAAAAAGCGGATGGCATGACCATCCGCTTTGATTGGTGGACTGAATTTTTCGTGCCGTCCTATTTCGCAAATGGGCTGAGAGCGAGCTGCTTGAAGACCTCTGCCAGCGTGGCGACCTGATCCTTCGGGCCGGTGAGCTTGATGAAGACGTTGTTTTCACCGGCCGGAATGATGGCACCGAGCATGGTGTAGCCAGTCTTGGGCGTTTTGGCACCCATCGGCGGACCGTCATTGTAGGTGCCGGTGGCGGTGACGAGAGTGACTTTGACGCCACCAGCGTCGAGTTCCTCGATCTTGGATTCAAGCTTCGGCTCTGGGGCGAACTGGCCGAGCCAGCGGTCCACATTGGCCTGCACGCCACCGGCGGCACCGAAGCTGAAGAAGGCGACTTCAAGGGGCTTCTCAGCACCCTCGACCTTGGCTTCCAAAGTCGCGACACGCATCATGCTGGTGGTGGCGGACTTGGTCCAGGCGGACGGATACTTGAAGGTGAGACCGGAAGCCTCCAGGGGAGTCGTGTCAGCGGCAAGCACGGCGGCGGTGAGGCCGAGTGCGATGAAGGTGGTGGTGAGCAGGTGTTTCATGGGTGCGCGTTGGTTGGAGAACAATTACTTACTTGGTGACGTGCATGACACCACGCATGAGCATCCAATGACCGGGGAAGGTGCAGATGTAGGGATAGTCGCCAGCTTCCGCTGGAGCGGTGAACTCGATGGTTTCGCTCTGGTTCGGCTGCACCAGCTTGGTGTTGACGAGGATGTCGGGCTTGGCGGCCTCGGGGATGTAGCTCTTGGCCATGCCCTGAGGATCAGCGAGCATCGCATTGGCCTGCGCACCGACGGCGTCGAGCTTGCCGGGCTTGAGCAAGAGGAAATTGTGCGGCTGGGGCAGTATGCCACCGGTGTTGTTGAGCGTGAGCTTCACTTTTTGGCCGGCTTTGACGGAGAGCTCGGTTTTTTCATAAGCCAGCGGGCTGGAGGCATTGGCGCTGGGCTTGAGTTCGATGACGGCAACGTCTGCATCCTGCGCGAGGGCGGGAAGGGTGATTGCAGCAATAGTGATGGCGAGGAGGCAGGTGAACTTCATGTTTTTATGGGTAGTATTGCGGGGGAGCACTAATCGGGCTGTGACGACGATGAATTTCAACTACTTTCGCTGAGATGCTGGCATTGGCGGTGTTACTCTGGCACGAAAGTTTCTTCCCGGCCTCATCGTAGTCACCATGCATGAATGAATTTCGCGCCACCTCCCTCGCCGCCCATTCGCTCAGCCGCCGCCATGTGTTGCGGGGGCTGGGTTCGATGATTTCATTGCCGTTTCTGGAGTCTTTCGGCACGCGGGCTTTTGCGGCTGCCAAACCCGCCGCCAAGCCGATGCGGGCGGCGTGGCTCTACATTCCGAACGGGGTGAATGTGGGGCAGTGGATGCCCACAGGGGAGGGGAACAGTTATGAGATGTCCGCGTCGCTGAAAGTGATCGAAAAGAACCGCCAGGATTTCATGGTGGTGTCGGGATTGATGCAGGATTTTGCGCGTAGCCACGGCAACGGCGGTGGTGATCATGCGCGTGCCACGGCGACTTTCCTCACCGGCTGCATGCCGAAGAAAACCGCCGGCGCGGACATCCAACTGGGCATCTCCGTGGATCAGATCGCGGCGCAGAAAATCGGTCATTTGACACGTCTGCCATCTTTGGAATTGAGCACGGACGGCCAGCGCAGTTCCGGCAAGTGTGACTCGGGTTATTCCTGTGCTTATCAGTACAATCTGGCCTGGAAAAATGAAACGATGCCGATGGCTCCCGAAATGGACCCCAGGCTGGTGTTTGAGCGCCTGTTTGGCCTGGGAGCGACGGCGGGCAATGGACCCGAGGCCGCGCGGGCGAAACGCATGCAGAGCAGCATTCTCGACACCGTGCTGGATGAGGCCAAAAGCCTGCAAGGCAGGGTGAACGCGGGCGACCGCCGCAAGTTGGACGAGTATTTTTCATCCGTGCGTGACATCGAGCAGCGCATCGAGCGCGCGGAGAAATTTTCCGCCCAAATGCCGGACACGAAAATCCCGGAGGGCATCCCGGACACCTATGAGGAGCACATCCGCACGATGTTTGACCTGATGGTGTTGGCGTTCCAGACGGATGCGACGCGGCTTTCCACTTTCATGCTCGCGCATGATGGCAGCAATCGCAGCTTCCCGGACCTCGGTGTGCCTGACGCGCACCATTCGCTCTCGCATCATCAAAGTGATCCGGTGAAACTGGAGAAGATCGCTAAAATCGACCAGTTTTACTTGCGCCAGTTCGGCTACTTCCTCGACAAGATGAAATCGGTCAAAGAAGGCGATGCCACGCTGCTGGATAACTCGATGATCGTGTTCGGTGGTGGCATCGGCGACGGCAATCGCCACAACCACGACGATCTGCCCATCCTGCTGGCCGGACGCGCAGGCGGCACCTTCACACCGGGCAAACGCATGGTGTTGCCAGGCGAAACGCCGATGACGAACCTCTATCTCTCCATGCTGGATCGCTTTGGGGTGCCAGCTGAAAAAGTGGGCGACAGCACGGGCAGGCTGGAAGTGATCTGAACGCTTTTTCTCATCAACGTCCGGCAGGCAGCGGTCGCTTGATGGTGGAAGGGATGTTGGGATCGGACTTTTTGATACCTGGAGGAGGCGTGTTTCCGCCGGATTTGCCATTGCCGACACCATTTTTAGAAATCCCAGGGGGCATGGTTTCAGCTTCCTTGGCTTTCTGTGGGGTGGAGATCTGGCGAGGGCCGGCTGGCAGTGAATACCAGTGCAACTGTGGCACGGCACTGAGTTCGACCCACTGCTGCGAGCCGAGTTTTTTCCATTCAAGCTCGACGACGGCCCAGACATGCGTTTCCCACGGCAGGCGCACACGCAACTCCTGTGAGAGTTTGGAGTCTTTGTCGAGGAAGACGGATGCCTGGAAGGAATTGGGCGGTGCCGGGCTGACGCGGAAGGCATCTTTGCGATCCAGGTTTGGGATGCCATCTTCAAAATAGTGATGGCGGATGATACCGACGTGGAATCGTGCCGGTCCTTCTTGATAAGCCTGGAAATACTTCTCCAGCAGGCGGTCTTTGAATTCAACAAAAGCGAGCCAGTCCACTTTGAAGCCATCAGACTGCTCTTCCAGCATCACTGGCACCGGAAACTCCCAGGTTTTGTTTTCCAGACTGAAGATGCAGTGTTTGCCGGAGCCGAGTTCGGGATTTGGATCCATGCGCACAAACTGGATACGGTCCACACTGACCGGGCCGTCGGCCGAACGTGAGTAGTAGAGCTCCATCAGCGGTTTCATATGCTCGGTGCCGAGAGTGTATTGGAGACGTTCGGTGAGAGAATTGGCGGCGAGAAATTTTTTCAACGCCTCAACGGCTGGTCTGGCTTCTGGCGGGGCGTCGTCCTCTGCCAGCATGCGGCCCGCAGTCGGATCGGCCAGCGGAGCAGATGACGCCACGTTTGCGGCGGAACTAGGGGGGACCTCAAGCAGCGTGCCGGAGGATGCGGACATGCTGGGAGTGGTTTGAACCCGTGCGTCAGGTGTGAGGGGAGGATTGGCAGACCCGGTGACAACTTCGGGTGAAATGGCGGGCTGCGCCTTCAGGGTCGTCGGTTCTGTAGGGTTAAAACCACCAATCATGAGGGGTGGTTTGCTGGTTTCCGCAATGAGCGAAGGTGCGGGAGTGGTATCACTCATCCGGGGAGTCTGATCAGGAGATGGCGCAGTTGTTGGGGCTGGCAAGTGAGCTTTGGCACCAGTCTCCACCTCATCCTGGGCAGCTAGGTTGGGAAAGATGTCGGGAAGATAGTCCTTCAGCAGAAACCCCACAAGACCGAGGAATCCCAGCAGGAACACAGCGGCAAAAGCCAGCCGGATGAAATTGGTTCCGCGTGGTGTCCGCAAATTGGCGATATGGCGTCCTGCTGGCATCGAGGCTGCTGCGGGAGGTTGTCCACCTGCGCCACCGAGGATGAGTGAGGGGGCACCGCCAGCATGCAGGGGAAGGGTGGTGGGGGAAATCGGTGCCGCAGGGATGTCTCTGCCGAGTAGGGAACCCCCAGCCGGAATGCCCGCCATTGCTGCCATGCCGCCCAAGATTGTGCTGCCCGCAGGCAGCATGTTCGCCAACGCCGGGGCACCGGGGATGAGCCGTGAATGATTGGGTATGGCACCACTGGAAAGGCCACCTGCTGGGGAGTCCATGGGACCGGGCGCTGGCATTCCTGCCAATGGAACGGAGGACCAAGGCATCTGACCAGCTCCACCGAGTGCTGCCGTGACAGGGGCCTGACCAGGAGCGCGTTTTGGCGGCAGTCCCATGCTAGGCGTTGGGGATGTAACACCTGCACCTGCCATGCCATCCACTATGGGAGATTGGGGTGGCGGCGTCCAAACAGGCGGAGCCGCAGGAACTTGCGCTACGGCAGGTACTTGAGGCCACTGCTGCGGTGCCTGTGATACCGCAGGCATTGGTGAAGTGACTGTCTGCCCACAATAAGGGCACGGCCCAGAGACACCGCCCATTTGAGCAGGTACGGTCAGTGTGGTGTGGCAGAAGCCACATTGGAACTGGAGAATGTCCGGGTTCATCCCATCAAGTCATTATGTCAATTTCAGCAATTATCATTCAAGGATTGGTTTTGACAAATTGAAGTTCTAAAAGACTTACTTGAGGCGATGGCCATTACGCTTGGAATTCATGAATAACGCATCATGCCACCGCCGCCACCGGTAAAGGCTCCGCCGAGCCGAGGAACGGTTTCAGGTTCTGGCAGAACCCAGACGTGGTTTTGCTGCCTAAGCCGCCGGTGAAGGTGAAACTTCCAGCCAGCGGCACCAATGAACCCAAGCACCAGCAGACCACCGCCGCCCCCTATCATGAGGGAGTGTAATCCGACGGAGCCAGCCGCAGGCATGGTTGCAGTTTCTGGTGCGATTTCGGCCAGGGTCTGCGTTTTGACCAGCGTGTTTGCAAGAGTGGGACGGAGTGCTTTTTGCAGCCAGAACAGGCGTGTCGAAAGATGCACGGCGTAGCGGTGCAGTTGATCGTGAACATCGCTGCTTTGCAGTGCTTCGCGCATGCAGGCTTGGACTGTCTCGGTGAGGAACGCCGCAGAAGTCTGGTCATGCACGGTCTTGCTGACAAACAACCGTGCCCGCCACGGCTCTGCCAGTGGATAGACGAGCAGGCAGGCTTCAGCTTGGAGCAGGCTGCCGGAAGCAATTTTATCCAGATCAGCCCCCTTTGGCAGTTTGCTGTCATGCGCGATGATCAAAACATGCAGCTTGATGCGTGAATCGCGGGCGTGAAATTCGAGAAAACGCATCATGTCATGGTGAGGCATCTCCGGCACGAGCAGGTCTGGGTCGATCAGATAATCTTTGGGCAGAGCCTGCGCGCACACAGCCAGGAACTCGGGGGTTACTTCTTTTAGCGAGGAGAGCGGGGTGGGCATTCGTTCGCTGTTTGTCTGCCCTTGCGTGGGCAACCCGAGAATAGATGCAGGCAGAAACAGCCGCATGTCCTCTGGCTGCAGGCGGGGGGGGATTTCGCCATCCTGCCCGGTGAACAGGTGGTCCAGACGCGGGCCGCTGGGAATCGGCGTGCGGAGCAGCTCGTTGATGTCGGTGACCTGCCTGCCTGTTTCAGGCAGCAGTGCTCCTGGCCCACTCGTCGCCTGAAGACTCTCCCGAAACGTCCTGAGTTCTTGTTCGCTCCAGCGTGGCAGTGGTAGAGCTTCTGATCCGCTCTGCGGATCAGAGGCGATGGCATCCAGGCAGAGCAGTGAGATCATCGCCAACACGAGAATCTCTCGCGGTGGTGGCGCATGCGCTGCTGATCTGGTGGCTGCCTTGGTCATGACCTTGGGTGGGAAAATCCCGCCAGGGGCCGTGAGGTCGGTTTGTGACCTCCGCGCAACGGCTGAAGCCCCATGTCGGGCGTCGCACCAGCTTCAGGGCTAGCCTCAGGTTTCCAGGTGATGCGGCGGGCATGCTTGCGCAGCACTTCACCGCAGTGGGTGCAGGCGGCTTCTATTGCCATGCCAAAGGCTCCTTTGGACAGGTGGCTGCCGGCGGCCTGCAAAATGCGGGAGATGGTGCCAGCGTCGAAATATCCTTCGATGGCATATCCCAGCGTGATGCCGATGATCTGGGTTGCCGGGTCTGCCACGAGCACAATCCCAAAGTCGTTGCGCCGACTGACGGAGTGGGTGTTGAAAGCCCCTTGGTTCAGCAGCCAGAACCCCAATTCCACGACGTTCAGGCCAGTCGGCAGTACGCCTAGGTAAGAGGCAAAAAACGATTGTGGGAAACTTCGTTCGAAATCGTCCAAAATAACTTCTGCTTTGCGGGTGTCCTCCAATCGCAGGCAGTGTGCGGCATCCGTGATGCGTTCTAGCCTAACCCATTGATTGCCAAGATAATTGTGCAGCACCATGGCAGAAAAGCCACAAGCAGAACAGGAGTTCTGTAGTGGGATAATGGGTGCGCCGCAATGAGGGCAGTTCATTGTTCTAAAATATATGGATATTACAACTATTCAAGACCAATCTTCACGAATCATCACAGAAAAAAGGTTTACACCGAACGGTCTTTATGGTGTAACATGTTGTATATCCAATAAATAAAAACGAACGCTGATTTTGTCTGGCGCTCTAACGCCAGTTGAAAGCACTTAATTTTCAAAACAATCGACTCATGAAGAACGCAGCCTCCATCGTCACCCTTGCCTGCCTTGTAGCAGTCAGTTCCACCCAAGCCAAATGGTCACGAGTCCCTGTGATGCAGGAAAAACCAGTCAATTTGGTTCTGGGGGGCACGGCCAGCCCGATCAGCATCGACACTTCCACTGGTATTGGCCAGGTGGATAATTTGCTTGGCTCTGACGTTGTTGGGGCTGCCACTTTGGCTGCTGGAAAAAGTTTTTTTGTGATCAGTCTCGGTAAGCCGGTCATGGTTTCCACCTCATCCTTTTCCAACGACGGCATTGAAGGTCGCATCGTCCTCTCTGCCAGCGCTGACAAGGCGGGCTGGGCGACACTGGAGGAAAAAGTCGTTTCGGCGGCAGATCGCATTATTGATTTTAAATTTGCCGGCATCCAGGCCAAATTCCTTAAATACGAGTTTCTTCTCTCCAAAGGTGGCAGCATTCGCGCATTGTCAGTGATGGGTGGTGCAACGGATCGGGGCTTTGCGCTCAAGCAGGATCCAAAAGGCGAAAAAGGACAGCCTATGAATTTTGTCGGTGGCCTTGGCGGTGCGCGTCTGATCTACGCTGCGCCCTCACCGGTCAACGGCATCGACTCGGCCGCCACCTTCAACAAGTTTGAATTCCCTGAGTCGGATGAGCAATATCGCACCCTGATTTATGACTTTGGTCAGGTGCGTATCTTAAATGAGTTTTCCTCGGTCCATTCGCCCTCACCAGTGCGCTTTGAAGTGTTCACGTTTGAAAAACTGCCGGAAAAGGAAGACTGGAGAGGTCGCTTGTCATTCAACCCTGCGGATTTCAATCTCAAGCAGCCGGTCGCATCCGGGGAAGACAGAGCCGGCACTGGTTCTGTCAAAATGAAGCCAGCCAGCCCTGTTAAAACACGTTATATTGCGATGCGTTGGGAGCCTGACTTCAATCCCCCAGCCTTTGCGATCGTTAGCACTGGCATGGTTGGAAATGTGAGCGCGGTTCAAGGTGCCTCAACGAGCACGGTCGTCATCAATGGAGAAACGGTGACGGTGACGGTTGATCCCGGCCCTGCGATCGGTGCGGGCACCACCGAAGCGCAGGCCACAGTGACCATCACTACTTCTTCTGGCAGCGTTACCTACAGCGGTGCTGGGGTCACAGGTGTTAACCTGACAGGTGGCACCATCCAAATTGTGACCGGTAACTCCCCTGACTCGAGTCCTTCGGCATCTCAGCCTGCGGTGGCAACGGTCACGGTTGGCCAAGGCGGCACCTTGCAAGCTGCCCCCACTGCGGTCGGGTTCATCCTTGGAGCCGCAGTCGCCCCTACCACGTCTGGATCGGCCTCCGCTTCCTCAACTCCTCCAGCGAGCGCTGCGTCTGGTGCTGCTGATCCTGCGGCAGTTGCAGTCGTTGCGTCTGTGCTTGGTGTAACGCCTGAGGCGGCGACCACCGCAATCACTCAAGTGAGTGCGGCATTCAGTGCCGGTGGCGGTGGCGCTCCTGCTGCACAAACTGCAGTTAGTGTTGCTCAGACGACTGGTGGTACTGGCGGCGGTGCCGCCCCTATCGCCGGTGGTAGTGGAACTACCACTACCACTACCACTACGGAGGGTGGCGGCTCTGGAAATCTCGGCGGCTCCGGTGCGCCAGGCGATGGTGGGGCTCTTTCTACCGGTGGTGGTGGCAGTAACGGTAATACCACTACTACCGCTACCGTGACATCACCCTGATCACAGAATCTTCTATTGAGCCTGCTGGATATTAATTCAGCAGGCTTTTTTTGTGGCAGCTAGTCCGGGGTGCTTGTGTCTGAAATATCACACACAAGCCGGACACAGTCCGTAGAACTCCAGTTCATGATAGAGTTTGCGGAAGCCGGACTGTTTCTCGATCTGCTTCTCCAAAGCCTCGACCGGACAGGCGATGTCTAGGCGTTGGATGCGGCCACACTGGGTGCAGATGAGGTAATCGTCGTGCAGCCCAGGCTGTAGGATGGTGTAATACGCGCTGCGGTCATGCAGGCCAAGCCTGCGGATGAGACCGAGTTCCTCCAGCTTGACGAGCACTCGATACACTGTGGCCTTGTCGGCCCCGCTGGTAAGCTCGGGGGATTCGGCGATGTCCGCCAGCGACAGTGGTTGGTGGGATGCGACGAGAATCGATAGGATGTTCTCCAGTGCCTTGGTGCGCCTCAGGCCCGCTGCTCGCGCACGCTCCAGCATCGTGGCGGCCAGTTCACGGGCGGCGCCCTCATCATGGTGCTGGCAGGTGGCCGAATGATGGTGGTGCAGCATCAGTTGGCAGCCGGGCTGATTTTTTTCTGCTGAAACAGCCATTCGTGCAGATCGGTGCGTGGATACACGAGGCCGGTGATGCCATGCCCAGCACCTTCGAGTTCAGTGTATTTCATCAGTTCGCCACCAGCCTGTTTCACGGCCTCCACAATCACACGGGAGCGCTCCACTGGTACCATATCATCCTTATCGCCATGGAAGACCCAAAACGGGATTTTCTTCAAAATCTCCGCGTTTTTGACATCACCCCCACCGCACAGCGGCACGCAGGCCGCAAACGCCTGCGGATATTTGGCGGCGATATTGAAGGTGCCAAAACCGCCCATGGAGGAGCCCGTGAGGTAGATGCGGGTTTCATCAATGGGCAGATGCTCCGTCAGATCCGCGATCAGGGCGAGTAGATTGTCTGCCACCTGGTTTTTCCAGCCGATATCGGCGGACGGGCACTGTGGGGCCAGCAGGAAGCACGGGCGCTCAGCTTGATTGGCTTCTGTGGTCAGAATTTTGGGCGAACCGCCGAGCTGTGATTCATTGTCATCCCCACTCTGGCCGGAGCCATGCAACCAGATGACGATGGGATGACGCAGAGTGGGATCCAAGCCGGGATTACCCCAGAGTTGGTAGTTCAGGCCCTGTTTGGAGACGCCTTTGACGAATTGCCCCGTCACCTTGGGGGCATACACGCCGTCCTTGAAGGCTGCATCGCGGCGTTTCTCGCGCAGCAGGCCGCGGATATACTGCTGGTCCTCGGCAGAAAGTTTGTCCAGCGGCACGCGGAACTGATTGAAGTCGGTGCTGCGGCGAATTTTCACTTCCTTGTCTGAAAACTCGATGAGATCGCCCTGAAATTTGGATTTCCCATCACTGGAGGTCCACTGGCGCGGCGGATTGGCGGCTTGGGCGCTGGAGAGCAGAAGACCGAGGACGGTGAGGCGAAAAAACGCATGCATGCCACATGCTAAGCAGTGAGTGGCGTCACCGGCAAGAATTTTGCTCAGTCTTCTTTCAGGGGGTGAAGCGTGCGCCTGCCTTCTTCATTTCCTCGACGAGCTTCTTCGAGGCATCACTGATGGGATTTCCTTCAATGAAGATCTGGCAGTACGGTGCCCATTCACGCGCACCGTCGTTGTCCTTCTTCCACATGCGGTGCAGCGGTGTGAGGTCGGTGATCTGGTTGTTTTCCAAAAACAGAAATTGTAGTTCCGTCAGCGGTTCCAGCGGCGCGATGTCCGTCACGCCGTTGCCTTTGAGCGAAAGCATGGACAGCCACTTCATGCCGCCGATGCCAGCGAGACTGGTGACTTGATTGCCTTCGAGATAAAGCGTCCAGACCTTCGGCAGCTTGAACAACGGCGTGGCGTCCTTGATCTGGTTGTTCGCAAGATAAAGCGAGGTGAGCGCCTGAATGCCGCCAAGTGCGCTGACATCCGTCACCTTGTTGCCGGTTAGCTCGATGTATTGCAGTGCCTTGCAGGCGGCCAGCGGGCCGATGTCGCTGATCTGATTGTTCGAGACATCCAGGAACTGCAGGCGCTCCAGACCTTTGATGGGAGCCAAGTTCGTGATCTGGTTCTCCGGCAGTGTCAGTGAGGCCAGGGCGGTGCATTTTTCGAGTCCCGTCAGATCCTTGATGCCCGCTTTTTTGCCTTCGATGATCGAAACCGTCGTCACATCCTCTGCGGTGATGACCTCCTGGTTGTCACGCTTCGCGAAAACCTGCTTCCGCACGGCGGCTTCGAGCGCCTTGTCGGGGAAAATCGCCACTGGCTTCGGCGGGGCCGGTTTGGCGGCGGCAGCAGGAGCAGGAGTGGCAGGTTTTGGGGTTGGCGTTGTGGGTTCCGGGGCAGGCGAAGTCGGTTTGGCGGGCGGCGGGGTTGGTTTCGCAACGGGTGCGGCCGGTTTGGCCTCCGTTTTAGCCGGAGCCGGTTTCGCTTCAACTTTGGCCACAGGAGCAGCGACGGGTTTGGTCTCTACCCTGGGGGCCGCCACAGGTGGTGTGGGCGCGGCGGCCGGTTTCGCAGGCTTGGCTTCTTGGGCGTGAAGACTCAGGGCGAACAGTGCGGGAAGGACGAGACGAAGTTTCATGACGGGGTAATGCTACTGCCTTCATACGTGGAACGCAGGTTGCATGTTTGGGAAAAATCGCCTCTCTCTTGCCCCATGGTCAATGTCATCGTCATCCTCGAAATCGATCCGCTCAAAATCGACGAATTCCTCGCCGTCATCCTCGCCAACGCCGCCGCCTCGCGCCTCGAGCCCGGTTGCATCCGCTTTGAAGTCAGCCGTGACAACGAGCAGTCGAATCTCTTCGCCCTCAGCGAAAGCTACGTGGATCAGGCTGCCTTCGATTTGCACTACACCACCCCGCATGTCGCCAAATGGCGTGAAAAAGGCCCGGGCTTTGTGCTGAAGCGCTGGGCGGTCAAAGGCCCAGTGCTGTGATCATTTTCCAACTGCACGCTTCAGCTCGTGCTGCGCTTTGTTGAAGCCGGTCACGGCCTGCACGCGGCTTTGGCGGGCGCGGGTGAGTTCTTCGCGGGCCAGCAGGTATTCGAGCACGACGCCGAGCTGGCTGGCTTGGCGCTGCTTCGCGAGTTTCACCATCTCTTCCGCGGCGCTGACGGCTTCGTCATTGATGGTGATCTGGTCATGCGCGCTTTGCGACTTGGCGGCGGCTTCGACGACTTCACGACCGATGGCGGCCTTGATCTGACCCGCTTGCAGCACGGTGGCTTCCTCGCGAGCATTGGCAATGTTTTGGCGCTGGCGGTCAAACAGGCCGCCGGGTCCGACTTTCCACCCGAGACCGATGTACATGTCCTGCGTGTCGTCAAAGTTGCCCGTTTGGCCGTTAAAGCCGCCACCGAGGCCACCAAAGCTGTAGCCCGCTTGCACGCTCGGAATCATCGGCGCGATGCGGGCGCGGTCACGCTCCAACGCGGCGGCAGTATTGACGGCCAGGGCGACTTTCATTTCGGGCCGGTGCTGTTTGGCATGGGATAGCAGCGTGGCGACCCCGGCATCGCCGTTGAGGCGTACGGGCACGAGGTCGGCCTTTGCCGGGCGGAGTTCGGTCTGCGGCGGCAGGCGCAGCGTTTCGGCCAGTGCGGCAGCGGCGAGGTCGCGCTTCTCCTGTTCTTGCCGGATGGCGAGTTTGGCGCGGGAAACCTGCGTTTTGACGCGGAGCAGGTCGGCGCGGAAGGCAGTGCCCGCATCGACTGCCCCACCGAGCTGCTGCTCATAATCCTGCGTCAGGCGGAGGTCGTCCTCGATGATGGCGACGCTGGCCTCATTAGAGAGGAGGTCAAAGTAGCGGCCTGTGGCCTGCGTGACGATGTCGCGCCGGGCTTTTTCGGCCAATTGCTCGGCCGCGAGCGCTTTTTGTTGCGCGGCTAGCGCGGCGTAATAAATCTCTCCCGGTGCCCAGTCGAGCAGGATGGACGGTCCGACGGTGTACTGCTGCTTGCTGGTGTCAAAAATCGCCCCGCCCACGTCCTGGATGTTGCCATCATGCCGCTTGTAGCCCACGCCAAGATTCAGGCTCGGCCAGAAGCGCTGCCACGCGAGTTTTGACTCGGCGATGCTCTCCGTATGCTTCACGCGGGCGAGCTCGATCTCGTCGTTGTTCGCACCCGCGAGCTTCATCACCGTCGGCAGATCGACGTGAATCGGCGCAGCAGCGGCGGTGAAAGTCGCGACGGCAACAAGCAAGATCGACGCCGCTGAATGACGAATGGCGAATGCGGAATGACGAATGACGGAAAACATGGAGCGAGAGTGGTTGGATTCTGGTTTCGTCATTTCACCGTGACTTCTTGTTTGTCAGCGAGTGCCGTTGTTCCTGGCAGCAGGATCACATCGTCGGGCTTCAGTTCCGGCACCTCGACGTTTACGCCGTCGTTGAAGCCGGGTTTCACAGCGGTCTTGACGGCTTTGCCATCGATGTGCTTGAAGACAAAGCTGTTGGCCTTCTCCTTCACGAGTCCGGCCACGGGAATGATCGTGACGTTGTCATGCTGCTCGACGGCGATGCGCGCGGTGGCGAACATGCCGGGGCGGAGCTTGCCATCGTCGTTTTTGAAGTCGGCTTCGATCAACATCGTGCGCGTGGCGGGATCGAGTGTGCCGGTGATGCGGGAGATGGTGCCTTTGACGACACTACCATTGAGCGCATCGACTTTCGCTTCGACTTGCAGGCCGTTTTTGAGCAAAGCGGTTTCGACTTCGATAACGGGCACTTGCAGGCGCAGGGTGCTCGCGTCGGTGAGTTGCAGCAAGGTGTCGCCACCCGCAGCGGCGAACGCACCGGGATCGACGCGGCGGTCGGTGATGGTGCCGGCAAAGGGCGCTTTGATTTGCGCGAGGTCGATGAGCGCGTTGCTGCGCTCCATGCCCGCTTTGGCGATGGCGAGCTTCGCCTCGGCATCATCCACGGACTGCGGCAGGATGAGGTCCGGCGATTTGGCGCGTGCCTCATGCAGGCGCTTCACCTCGACCTCGGCGGCGGCGATGGCAGCGCGATGGCCGATGAGATCGGCTTCGAGCTCGGGCACGGAGATTTCGATGAGTTTTTGGCCTGCGGTGGCGGCATCGCCTTTATCGACAGCGATTTTTTGGATATAACCCGCCACCTGCGCTTTCAACGCCACCTGCTGCCATGCGGCAAAGCTGGCGGGCAGGCTGATCCAGCGATGGATGGTGCCTTGCTGCGGCTTGGTGGCAGGCAGGTCGAGGGCGACGGCGCTCGCGGTGAAGAGGCTGAAAATGAGGAGGGGTTTCATAGGCGACAGTCAGTTGAAGGAGCTGGAAAAGGGATTGGAAAGGCCGTGAGGCATGAGTAATCTTGGCGTCATGACACTTGCTGAACCCATCCCGAAGAATCTGCGGGCGATTCTCACGGAGAACATCGCACGCATGACCGAAGAGCAGTTGCTCAGCTTCCACAATTTCATCTTGGAGGCGGAGATCGAACGTCTGCTCAAGGTGGTTTCTGACGATGCGGAAAAGGAGCAGGCGGAGGGAAAGTGGGACAACCTTTCTGAGATCATCCAAGCATATCGTGAGCGTAAAAAAGCTGAGCGGCGTGCATCATCATGACCGTTTGCATTGACACCAATGTTCTGCTCCAGGCGAGATCCCCCAGGCATCGATTCCATGTGATCTTGCGGGGCTTTGCTCATGGCAGATTCGCGTGGGCTATCTCGCTGCGGATTCTCTTCGAGTATGAGGAAATCATCAGCGACCTGGCGTCCGACCGCACCTGGAAAAACTTGCGGGCGCTCATGGAGATGACGAATCGTCGTTACCGGAACTTTGTGTTGTTCGATCCGCACATCGAGTTTCACATTGTCTCCGCTGACCCCGATGACAACGCCTTCACCGATTGTGCCATTGCCGCCCATGCGGACTACGTCATCACGGAGGACCGCCATTTTGCGCCGCTGGCAAACGCGGGCTACAAACCGCAGCCGATCAAGCCCGACGAGTTTATTGCCCGGTATCGCGGAGTTTACGTTTGATCGAGGAGTCAGCATCGGATTACACGACTGCAGCGGCTTTTTCAAACAACGCGCTTTGCTCGTCTTCAGGATCGAGCGAGGCGGAGGTGGCCTTGCTGCTGGCGAACAGCGCGAACACGGCGGGCAGGAAGAACAGTGTGGCGATGGTGGCGAGCGCGAGGCCGCCCACCACCGCACGACCGAGCGGTGCGGTTTGATCACCGGCATCGCCGAGGCCTAGGGCGAGTGGCATCATGCCGGCGAGCATGGCGAAGCTGGTCATCAAAATCGGGCGCAGACGGCTCACGGCACCTTCGATGGCGGCGGCGCGGCGGTCGCCATGCATGGCGATGCGGGCGCGGTCGGCGAAGGTGACGAGCAGGATGGCGTTCGCCACGGCGACGCCGACGGCCATGATCGCGCCCATGGCGGACTGGATGTTGATTGTGGTGCCAGTGAAGAACAGCGCGAGCACCACACCCGCGATGACCGCAGGCATGGTGGAAATGACGACCAGGGCGAGGCGCAGCGATTGGAAGTTTGCGCACAGCAGCAGGAAGATGACGACGATGGCGATGACGAGACCGCTGCTGAAGCCTTCGTAGAGCTGGTTATACGGGACGATCTGGCCACGCACATCCACCTTCGTCTTGCCATCGGCAGCGGGGCCGACCTCGGCGATCAGCGTGCGCACTTTCGCGATGGCACTGCCGAAATCAGTGCCGTGGATATTGGCGGTGATGCTGACCACGCGCACGAGGTTGTAGCGCTCATAGGTGCCCACGGCGGTGCCTTGCTCGATCTTGGCAAGGTTGCGCAGCAGCACCGGTGCGCCGTCTTGCGAGGTTACGGGCACGTTGCCCAGGTCTTCGAGCGACTGCGTGCGTTCTTCGGGGATCTGCACTTGCAGGTTGTAGCTGACGCCGTTGCTCGGATCGGCCCAATACACCGGCACGGTGAAGCGGCTTGATGTGGTGGCGGCCACGAGGCTGCGCGTCACGTCCTCCACGTTCACGCCGAGCAATCCGGCGCGTTCGCGGTCGATGTTTACGTTCACGGTCGGTGCATCGAGCGTTTGTGCGATCTGTACATCGCGCAGGAAGGGCTGGTCTTGGAGCCTGGCGAGCAGCTTCTCGGCGTGCTCCTTGCTCAGCGGCAAACTGGGGCCGCTGACGGCGATTTCGATCGGCGTGGGCGAGCCAAAGCTCATCACACGGCTGACGATGTCGTTTGGCTCAAAGGAGAGGCGCACATTCGGCAGTTCTTTGGCAAAGATCTCGCGCAGGCGCTCTTGAAACGGCTCGATGCGCACGCCGGAGCCGGGCTTCATCTGCACCGCCAGCCAGCCTTCCTCCGGGCCGCCATTCCAGAGATGCACGAGGTTCACCGGGTAGCTCGAGTTATGCACGCCGACCATGCCGATGCTGAAGTCGATCTTGTCCTTACCGCCCGCCTCCGTGGCGATGGTGGCGAGGATTTTCTGCGCGATGCCTTCCGTGATGGCCACCTGCGTGCCGCTCGGCGCGCGGAAACGTAGCGCGAACTGCCCGGCGTCGGTCTTCGGAAAAATCTCCGAGCCGAGGAAGGGGCCGAACGTGACGATGATCAGCACCGCACCGCCGAGATAGGCCGGAACGAGAATCCAGCGCAGCGTGACCGCCGCTTTGACGAGACCCTGGTAGCTGCGGCCAAATAGACCCAGCCGCTCCTCCTGCAGCCGCCGGTTTTTCGGCAGTAGCCAGACGGACAGCACTGGCACGAGTGTGCTGGAGAGGATGAACGAGGCAAACATCGCAAAGCCGACCGCGAGCGCCAGCGGCACAAACAGCGCCTTCGCCGCGCCGACCATGAAGAAGGCGGGAATGAACACCGCGAGGATGCACAGCATCGCCAGTAGTCGCGGCAGCGTCGTTTCCAGCGTGCCATCCAGCGCGGCACGGGCCAGTGACTTGCCGCGCGCGAGATGCGTGTGGATGTTTTCCACCGTCACCGTCGCTTCATCCACGAGAATGCCCACCGCCAACGCCATGCCGCCGAGCGTCATGAGGTGGATGTTCTGACCCGTGATCCACAAGCCGAATGAGGCAGCGAGCAGTGACAGCGGGATGTTGATGACAACGATGAAGGCCGTGCGCAGATCCCGCAGAAAGAGCAGCACCATCAAACCGGTCAAAATCGCGCCCAGGCCGCCTTCTTTGAGCAAGTCGTCGATGGTGCGGTTCACCACTGGCGTCTGGTCGAATTCAAAGCTGACCTTGAGGCCCTCTGGCAGCAGCTTTTGAAACTCTGGGATCGCCGCACGCACCGTTTTGACCACTTCGAGCGTTGAGGCTTCGGCACGTTTCGTCACGGGCAGATACACCGTGCGTTTGCCGTTCGCCAAAGCATACGAGGTGATCACGTCGGCGGCATCGGAGACGGTGGCGACATCACGCACGAAGACCGCACCCTTGTCGCTGCGCTTCAGCGGCACGGCTTCCAGATCCTTCACGTTCGTTACGATAGCGTTCGTTGCCACGATGGGATACTTGCCGTCCAGGTTCATGTTGCCTGAGGGGCTGATGGGATTCCCCTTCGCCAGCGCCTGCACGATGTCATCCGGCGACAAGCCGTAAGCCTTCATGCGGTCCGGGTTCACGTTCACGATGATACCACGCGAACTGCCGCCGAAGGGCGGCGGCGCAGACACGCCGGGCAGCGTGGCAAAGGCGGGGCGCACCTTGTTCAGCGCCTGATCCTGCATCTGCCCGAGTGTGATGTTCGGGTCATCCGTGGAGAAAACGAGATGCCCCACTGCGACACTGCCCGCGTCAAAACGCATGATGAAGGGTGCCACCGTGCCCGGCGGCATGAAGGCGCGGCTGCGATTCACCTGCGCCACTGTTTCGGACATCGCCTGGCTCATGTCCGTGCCGGGATGGAACTGCAGCTTCATGATTGACGCGCCCTGAATGGACTTCGACTCCACATGCTCGATGTTCGCGATGTAGAGGAAGTGGTACTCGTAGCGGTAAGTCAGGTAGCCTTCCATTTGCAGCGGGTCCATGCCGCCGAAGGGCTGCGCCACATAGATCGTCGGGATGCCCAGCGGCGGGAAGATGTCCCGCGTCATCCGTTGCAGCCCGATCCACGCCCCCAGGCAAACCGCCACCACGGCGACGAGGACAGTCCAGGGATGGCGAAGAGCGAAGCGGGCGAGAGACATTGGAGAATAACGAAATCAGAAATGGCGAATGACGAACAGGGCGGTCCCAAAAGTGGGCGCATGGTAACTGCCGTGGCAGGGGGGAGCTTTCAATGAAGTTCAGCGGAAAACCAAGTGCGCGACAAGCACCAAATGCTGGCACCAAATGCTGGCCGTCTGCCCTGCCTCCGAACCAAAGCCCGCGCATCGTGGCGGGCTTTCCGGGCGTATTCACCTTGCGTTCGCCAAGCCCACGAGCCAATCAATAGACATGGCAAAACTGACCTTTGTTCTCGAAGACGGCCAGGAGGTGGTGGTTCCGCTCACGGATCACCTCACCATCGGTCGTGCCGAGGGCAATGATGTCGTCGTGGACGACGAGCGCCTCTCCGCGCATCACGCCGAGCTGGTGCAAAACGCCGACGGCAGCCTCCAGGTTTTCGACCTGAAATCCACCGCTGGCACCTTCGTCAATGACCAGCGCATCGTCAGCCACACCCTGCTGCATGGGGATCGCCTCACCTTTGGCCCGCTCAGCGCCACCTTCGCTCTTGAGGAGGGTGCAGCCCCCGCCGCGCCTCCGTCTGTCGTTGCCGCCGTTACGCCATCCATGGATGCTGCCGACATCGCCCGGTTGGAGGAGAAAAAGACGCGGCTGCAGGCCCAGGTGGACGCGGCGGAAAAAGAACTGCGTGACTGGGAGCAGCGAGCTGAAAAGGAGCGTGCCCTGCACAGTGCCCGCGTGGAGTCTCTCTGTGCTGAGGAGGAGCGCCTCGCTCCCATCCAAGCCGCCGTGCATGAGGCCACCGACGCCCATCAGCAATGGCTCGATGTCATCCACACCCTCACCAGCCAGCATGCGGAGAAAACCACCGCGCTGGAGCAGCTCAACGCCCAGCACGTCGAAAAATCCACCGAGGTGCAGCGCCTCGCCACCGCTGCCACCACCGCGCGGCAGGAGGTAGCAGACCTCGACGCGCAAACCCAGCAGCGCCGTGATCGTCTCAAGCAGGTGCGCGATGAGTGCGAGCAGGACGAGACCCTGCTCAATTCCCTCCGCCAGCAGGTCATTGAGATGGAGCAGCGCCTGCAAGAGGGGCAGACCCTCGCTGCCAAGCATGCGCAGCAGTTGCAGTCCACCGACCAGCGTCGTCTGGAGCTAGACCAGCGGCTCCAGGAACTCGCCAGCGCCGAAAAACAGCGCGCGGGGAAGCTCGCCAGCGAAACCCAGCGCCTCGCCGGCATTCAGGCACAACGCGCCGCCCTGGAGGCCGAATGTCAGGAGCTTGCCGACACCCAGCGACAGCTTGCGGACACCCGCCAGCGCCTCGCCGCCGTCGAGAAGCGCTACCGCGCCGTGCAGGAGGACCACGCCACAGGCAGCACCCATGGCGATGCCGCACCTCGGCGCAAAGCCACCCGCGAGCAAGCGCCCAGTGAAACCCGTGAGACGGACACCGTTCCAACCACCGCCAGTCCATCGGAGCATCTCAGCGATCAATTCACTACTGCCAGGACCGAACTCGCCACGCTGGAGGCCCGCATCACCACCTTGCGCGAGCAAGCCGCAGCACCGCCTGCTGCTGCCGCCTTTGCAGAATCCGCCACCGGCATTCCCGCCCCACGCATCATCCAGGTGGACACCGTCCTGCTCCGTCCTGTCGGCATGAAGTCTGAAAGCACCCACATCCAGAGCGGCGCAGCCGTCCCAGCTCCGGCCAAGGGCAAAACGAGGTAGTCAGGGAGCTGACTCATCGGCCGTGGCATGACCGTCTGTGTGTTTCCACAGGTGCAGCGGCATGGAGTTCTCACCAGGAGCGCGGACGCCCCCGTCCGCTGCCCTTCACCTCAGCGCAGCCGGTGGAGGCAAGGCGGGCGCAGGCCTCCGTTCTCTTCCTTCTGCCCTATCCCGCCTCGTCACGGCTTGAGATGTGCGGCGATGAACTCCTCCGGTCTGACCGGCTGCGGCTTGTAGCCTGTTTTTTTCAACGTGCGGTAATCGCTGTCATCGGTGAGCACAAAGTCGGCGTGTGCGGCGATCGCGCAGCCCGCGAAGGCATTGTCGTCAGGATCGGCGGGAATGGTGTGAAAACGGAAGGCGGGATTCACCCGGATGATCGTGCCGTGCGTGGCTGAAACCAAGGTGAAAAGCCGTTGCAGCCGCTTCCAGTGTCCAGGGCTGCGCAGCTCCAAACACACTCCTCATACTCCAGCCATGTGGCGGGTGACACCGCCACGCTGATCTCGCCATAGCTGATGGCCTCCACCAAACGGCGCAGCGTGCTCTGCCTGCCGAACATACGGATCACCACATTCGTATCGAGGACGTTGGTCATACCCCGGCACCATGGCGTTCACGCACTTCACGAATGATCTGGGGCAGCCTTGCCATTATGTCGTTGGCATGCAGGTCGTCGGTCAAGTCATGCAGCTCGGACACTGTCCGGTTGATCTCCAGTTGTGCCAGCACGCGCTCGATCACTGCCAGATCCTGTGGGGTCAGGCGTTGCAGACGGTCCAAGACCTCGGGCATTGAGATGGTCGCGCTCATACTGGGATTATGCCAGTCCGGTCATGGCGGCGCAAGGGTCTGTTGCGAAGCAGGGGGCGATCACCTTCATTCTCCTGCTCGTCCGCGAACTTCACGTCCCATACCGCCACCTCCTGCCGTTCTTCCCCAGCCTAAAAGGCGTAGGTCACCGCCTCCTTGTCGCCCATCTTCACATGACCTTTCTGGATGAGCTGCTTGATCAGTTCGGCGACGGCTTGCGTATCGGCGGCGGCTTTTCCCAGATGCGCCTTCAGGTGGCTGGCCAGCGTCTTCCTCGTCTTGGGCCGGTTTTTCGGATGTGTTCGCAGGTGCTCTACCACCTCTGACAGCAGGTTTGGTCCGGTGTTTTTGGGCTGCGCGACCATCTTGGCGGGTTCCTCAGCCTTCGGCGGTGCGCCGAGGGTCAGCGTGGTGAAATCATTGTGCCGACGGGCGCGAATGTGCCGACTCCCCAAATGCTCCACCAGCGGATCGAACCCCGTGTCTTTGGAGACAATGTGGAAGTAGGCGTTCGGGTCCGCCTGCACCGCTTTGCCCATGTAATAGGCCAGGGTGAAATCGAGGGCGTTCTTCCTTGTGGAACTCAGGCGCACAAGCTGCACGGCAGCCGCATGCTCTATGAGTTTCTCGACCAGAGCCGCGTCCAGCTTGGTCTGCAGGGCACCGAGCAGCAGGGTGAAGTAAACCGTCTTGCTGCCAATCAGCGCCAGATCCAATTCATGCACGTTCTCATAATCCACGAAAACATAGTTCACAGGCGGCTTGGGTTCGGCGGAGACAGCGGATGACATCCAGAAATCTCCGCACCGGCCTTCATCCTGTCACGCAACTTTCCTTCCATTGTTTGCGACACGTTTTGCAGAAGCGCGAGGCGACCGCAAAGCCCCAGCATCCACCCCCACTACATCAGCTCCCGGATCGGCAGCGCACCGTTGTCCACGAGGTAATGCGGGCGGCCCTTCGCATCCGTCACCGTCGTGCTCGCCACGTCGATGCCCAGATTGTGATACAGCGTCGCGAAGACTTCCGGGAAGGTCACCGGGCGGCTGTCGGCCTCCCCGCCGAGACGATCGGTCGAGCCGATCACCTGTCCGCAGGGCATGCCGCCGCCGGCCAGCAGCGCCATCGCCACGCGGGGCCAGTGATCGCGCCCGCCTTGCTTGCTGATGATCGGGGTGCGGCCAAACTCGCCCCACACCAGCACGCTCACATCCTGGTCCATCCCCCGCTGATGCAGATCCTCCACCAGCGCCGTGATCGCCTGATCAAAGACCGGGAAATCCTCACGCTCGCGGGTGAAAATGTCGTTGCCCGCGCCGCCGTGCCAGTCCCACTTGCTGTAGTTCACCGTCACCACGCGCGCTCCCGCCTCCACCAGCCGGCGTGCGGTGAGGAAACTCTGTGGCACCCGCGGGGCACCGTTTTGATCAATCCGCTTCACTGTATCACCCGTCCCGTAGCGTGCCACGATGCGCGGATCTTCCTTCGTCAAATCCAGCGCGTCCGCCAGCTTCGACGATGTCAGCACACCCATCGCCTGCTGCGTGAATTGATCCATGCCCGCCATGCTGCCGCTGCTGTCCACATCCCGGCGGAATTGATCCATGCTCGTGAGCAGCCGTGCGCGATCGCTCAGCCGGTCATAGGTGATCCCCTTTAGCGTCAGATCATCCCGCCCGTTCCCCAGATGGCGGAAGGCCCCCTGCGCCGCGCCCAGCATCCCCGGGCCCGGTTCGTTGTAGGGTCCGTGCGTACACTCGTAGCACATGCTCACAAACGGCGGCACCGCCGGATCATGCGCCCCCTGCACCTTCCCCACCACGCTGCCAAACTGCGGCCAGCCTCCCGGCGGCTGCGGCCCCGTCGGCACCCGGCCCGTGTAGCACTGCGCCGCATCATGCCCCGCCTGCGCTCCCACCAGCGAGCGGATCAGCGCAAACTTGTCCATCATCTTCGCCATCTGCGGGAACAGCTCGCAGATCTCGATCCCCGCCACGTTCGTGCCGATCGGCTTATGCGGCCCCGCGATCTCGCTTGGCGCGTTCGGTTTCAAATCAAACATGTCCTGGTGCGGCGGCCCGCCCACCAGATAGATCAGGATCACCGCCTTCTTCGAGCTGCCGATCCCCGCCTTCGCCTCCAGCGCCAGCAGATCCGGCAGCGTCAGGCCCGCCGCCCCCAGTCCGCCGATTTTGAGGAAGTTCCGTCGCGACACGCCATCGCACAGTGGGCGGCCATGATCGGCAGGAGCAAGAATTTTCAGCATCGTGGGATGGGTGGAGAGAAATCAAAGCCCGCAGCGGAGAACCCCTCCGCGTCACAGCACCTCGACCCCCAAACCTACGCCCCGATTCCGCCCGCTCTTTCCCAACACGCCCTCCCACAAAAGCGCCGCAGCCTTGAAAGAGCACCCGGCCAAGTTGCGCCGAAGTCATCGTCATGTTCGGGAAAGGGATTAGCTTGGCCGCAATGGTAGCCCTTGAGGATCCTCATTCGTTCCGCCCAGACCGCCGCAGGCTCTGGAATCAAATCGCGTGCAAGCTGGAAAGCTCGCGGGAAAGCATGCAGGTGCCTCTGGCCAACATCGAACGCTGGCTCAGCCAGGGACGGCTGCACAAGTCCCCGCTCTTGCAATGGCGGTCACGCCTTCAGGAAGCACAGCAATCAGACGAGTCGATGCGCAACCTGCTGGCGTTCTTGCGGGCGGACAACGCTGATTCCGAAACGTTGAAGTCCTGCTCGCCTTTTGTGGGCTTGCTGAGTCAGACCGAACTCGATGAACTCAATCAGCGTCCGTGCATCTCGCTTGATCTGATGGAGCTCGACGAGGGACTGCTGCGAAAATCGTTTGCTGCATGGCAGCGAGTCTTTGGGAACCAGAGAGCCTGAAATGGAATCACCGCATCGCGCCGGGGTCGAACCAAGAACAAGGCCCCCACACCTTCTCTCTTTCCCAGCCCACCCGCGCTTTGGATTTGTAGTCCACTTGGTCGTCCTCGGTTTCCGGTAGCCACTTCTTGGCTACCGGATTCACCACGCCTTGGAGCTTCTCGACACTTCGCTTGGCACTGAACCACTCCTTGGCAAACGCCTCCAGATCCGCCGCCGGGAGCAAGGTTGAAGGATGAAAAAAGGCCGGACAAGATACCCCGCTTCACGATTCATCCTTCATCATTCATCCTTTTCTCAATGTCCCCCGTCGCGGCCTCGGGGAAGCCGTTCATCTTCCCTTCCGTGTATTCCTAGCCGTCCTTGGCGTCCTTCACCACATCGGTGAAAGCCACCAGCGCCTTGGAGGGGCGGCCCATCGCGTTCAAATAGGCATCGACCGCCAGCTTGCGGCGCTGGATCTTGGTGCCGATGTGCCGCTGCCACTCGGGGCCGTCACCGGCCCGGCTTAACCCACGTTCACTGGCACCAGCGTCATCGTGTCATTGCCGAAGATGTCGATCACCTTCACGGCCACGGTGTAGCGGCCGGGCTTGGCGTAGGTGTGCTTCACGGTGGTGAGTTCCAGCTCGCGGCTCTGGCGGGTGCGAAAGCTCTGCCACTCGTTCTCGAAGATGTAGGCTCCGGTCCAGCGTTCCTCGAACTCCAGCAGTTCCTCGCCTGCCATCACCACGCCGGGCAGGCTGCCTTCCACGCCCATCGTCTTTGCCATCTTGATGATCTCCTTGCGGCTCTCGTAGTGGAAATCCACGGCCCAGTAGTCCACCCAGTCGGTCCATTGCTTGGTCAGCACCTCGCGTTTGACGATGCCGTCTTTGTCCTTGGTAATCTTCACGAGCTGGCCCGCATCGCAGAGCACCTCGCTCTTCCCGGCCTTCATCTCGGCGGTGATGCTGTCCACCAAGCCTTGGGAGTAGTGCACGGAGAAGTCCTTCAGCTCGATGGCAAGCGTGAGCGCGTCCTTCTTGTCGTAGCGCGGCGTGGCTTCGACGTAGGCGATGTCGTGGAAGCGCACCTGGCCCTTCTCCACGGCGCGTTTGTCGAAGACTTCTGGCGGGATCGTCTTGGGGGCGATGTCGATACCCTTCTGCTTCGCCTCCTCCAGCACGGCGGGGAACAGGCCCATCTCGAACTCAAAGGCCAGCACATCCACGCGCGAGGCACCGCGCTTGCGGCATTCGGTGATGACCTCCTCCACAAACAAACGACCCACCGGCAGGTTGATGGGGCCGACGACGACGAGGCGGCTGCCGTTCTTGCCGTGGAAGAAGGCGCGGTCTGGCAGCGCCTCGGCCTTGTAGGCTTTCAGGATCAGATCGCGGAAGTCCTGCTCCTTCTTCGCCAGCGCCTTTTCCTTCTGCTTGCTGGTCAGGCGGCCCGAGATGTTCAGGTAGGCTGCACGCTCGTAGCGGCCCAAGTTCAGCACCTCAAAGGCGCGGAAGGACTGGCCTTTCGCCTTCAACTCGCGCTGCACCTGGATGAGCCGTTTGCGCGTGGTGTGGATGCCGAACTTGCCGAGGTCGGTGACGATCCATTTGCGGCCCAGCTTTTCGGCCACCGCCGCCGTCGTGCCGCTGCCGCAGAAAAAGTCCGCCACCAAATCGCCTTCGTTGCTGCTGGCTTTGAGGATGCGTTCCAAAAGTGTTTCGGGCTTTTGCGTGTTGTAGCCGCAACGCTCCAATGCCTGTGCTCCAATCGGCGAAACGTCAGACCAAATGCTCTGCAATTCCACTCCCTCCATTTCATCTTCAAATTGAATGAACGAAGGAACGCCGCCCTCTTTGTTTGGCCAATGAATCCGCCCCATCGCGTCCAATTCATCCAGAGCTTCTTGAAGATTTTCTGTTGCGGGGTTTTTCAACTTCGGGCGCATATATTTTGGGAAAGCCCAATGCCTTCCCTTTTGCGTTGGATTCTCGCCACGCCACGGCTCGCCAGATGAGCCTGACCGTTTTCCCGGTGCTGTGAGAATCGTGAGGCGATAGCGTCGGCCTTTTGAATCCCGATTGCGGAAAAAGTCATCGAGGTATTCCTGCGAGTAAGGAACATATTGCGTGTTCCAAGTGAGTTGGTTGCATTTCGAGAAAAAGAAAATTGAGTCGTCAATGATGTTGAACCCCACTGTTCCACTTCGCGCGCCAGTTCTTTTCCAGATTACTTGATTGCGAAAGTTGTCCTTGCCGAAAACTTCTTCCAACGCGAGTCGGATGTATGAGTTCACCCGCCAATCGCAATGGACGTAGATGCTCCCCTCGCTGTGCATCAAGTCGCGCATGAGGATGAGGCGTTCGTAAATCATGGCGATGAAGGAATCCGCGCCGCGGCCCCAGGTGTCGCGGTAGGCGATTTGTTCGAGGAGGTTAGGCTCCTTATGAAAGGTCTCGCCGCCGATCTCGATGTCCATGCTGAAGTCCGCGCCGACGTCGAAGGGCGGGTCGATGTAGATGAGCTTCAGCCCGCCCGCGTCCTCGATCTGGCGGCGCAGGGCACCGGACTTGAGGGAGGAGAGGATGAGCTTGTTATCCCCCCAGATGAGCTTGTTGGTCCAGCCCTTGATCTGGCGTCCGCCGGTGTCCAGGCCCAGCTCGTCCTGCGCGGTCTTCTCCTTCCGGGGTTCGTCGATGTGCTCCAGCGTCTGAAAGGGCAGGACGGCGGTGCAGACTTCACGCGACTTGCCATTCCAGACCAGTTCCACCTCCCGCTTGTCCGCAAACAGCAGGAAGCGGTATTTCTCCGGCAGGGGCTTCCCCTGCTCGATCAGCTTGATGAGATCGCGCTTCTCAGTCTCGGATAGGTCGTAGTGTTCGGCAGAGGGGCGGGGCATGGGGGATCAGGAGTTGGCGGGACGGAGGCAGGCCACGACACGGGAGGCGTCCACTTGGAAGGTGAGTGGGGGGTTGCCATTGCCGCGCAGGGCGGCCTGGGCGATGGAGATGCCCACGCCGAAGCGCTGGACGAGCCCAAGCACACGCATGGCCTCTGCGAGGTGGGGATTACGATAGTCCGCGAGACCCGGGGTGCCGAAGTTCTCAGGGGTGACGTTGCCGAAGGGACCGCCGACGCTGATGATCTCAATGCGGTCATCAAACCAGTAGATGCGGATGGGGGCGTTCGTGCCCTCATAGGAGCGGTGCATGACGGCGTTCCGGCAGAGCTGTTGCAGCGCCTCGGGCGGGTAGGTGTGGCGGCGCTTTTCCGTGGGGCCGGAGGTGAAGTCCACCGCCACGCGGTTGTGGGAGGAGAGGAGGTCATCCAGCCGCTCCATCATGCGGGCGAGGCGTCCATCGAGCACCGCCTCATCGACCACGGGGTGGGAGAATTCCGTGCCCTGAATCCGCAAGAACTGGATGTAGGCACCGGGCAGCCAGCGCTGTGGGTGCTGGGCCAGCACCAGGAGGCCGAGCACGGTGGGAGTGGGCTCATCCGCCGCTACGATCATGCGGCAGGCGGAGAGGCGCTGCTCATAGCTGCGCTCATTGGCCGCCAGCACATCCGGCGCGAAGGCGGAGGGCAGGTAGTCCTCCTCAAAATAAGCGCGGCTCAGATCCTCCAGCCGCGCCTCGGTGCGTGGGGCCAGATCAAAGGGGATGTCCCGGTGCCGACGACGTTCATTGAGGATGCGCTCATCCTGGGCGGAAGCCAGGCCCCGGCGCGGACCGATGCGGATCCAGATCCGCCCGCTGTAGCGGACGGGTGGGGCATCGGCGGGCCAGACGCTGATGACGGCCATGTCCGCACCCTTGAGGCGGCGCTTTTCCACGGTGAGCGTGGGTTGTGGGACGATTTTCCCATCCGGCTTGATGTCCGCGAGCGTGAGCAGCAGTTGATCCGTGACCGGGGCACCGGAGGGGCTGCCATCGTCTCTGGCTCCGATAAAGATCACGCCGGGCTTCTGGTGGTTGGGCAGGTCATTGGCGAAGGCACAGACGGCCTCCCGCACCTTTTCCGGTGCGGAGCCACTCCACGCTTCCTTGCGCTCGGCACGCTCAGACTCGACCTCGTCTAGGAGGGCTTCAAGCTCTTGGTCACTACAGGGGTTCATTGGGTAAGGTGGCTGCTATTTATACTCCGTAAAGCCCGCAGCCAGCGCTGCAAAGGTGGTCGGCTTATGCTTCTCAAAGCCTTCCTGGTCCACGAAGACGAAGTCGTAGCGCTGGCCGCTCTCTTCGGCAGCGGTGGCATCCGCGCACCACTGCTTCAGGCGGGCCATCTTCTGCGGGAGATCGAGTTCCTTGCGGCCTTTGGTTTCGACGACCCAGATCA